>Ga0206875_1257_pt1 | contig 10577 bp, 6 predicted proteins | sample Alteio_BWOrgCont_9_FD_152616 | JGI IMG/M metagenome (GOLD analysis project Ga0206875, IMG submission 152616) | Enriched cells from forest soil in Barre Woods Harvard Forest LTER site, Petersham, Massachusetts, United States -... | ecosystem: Environmental > Terrestrial > Soil > Temperate forest > O... | reverse complement strand
CTGATTTGAAACTCCTAAGCATAATTGATATTGAACACTATGTTGCAGGCGTAGTACATAGTGAAGCCGGAGGAAGTAAACCATACGAATACTATAAAGTACAGGCTATAATATGCCGCACTTACGCCCTTAATAATTTAGCCCGACATATAAATGATGGTTTTGAACTTTGTGATTTAGTACATTGCCAGGTATACCAGGGTGACACAAAAAACCAGGATATTTTAAAAGCTGTTGAGGAAACTAAAGGCATTGTATTAGTTGATGAAAACAATCAATTAATAAATGCGGCATTCTATGCCAATTGCGGAGGACAGACAATTAACTCTGAAGATGTCTGGAATAAACCGCTGTCGTATTTAAAAGCAAGGGAAGATACATTTTGCTTAAACCAACCTGCCGCAAAATGGCAAAAACAAATACCGCTTAAAGAATGGAAAAGTTATTTAACAAGAAAAGAAGAATCACTTAAAAAAGATAAACTACCTGCATCGCATTGGGATTCGGTTGCAGTTGGCAGAAGAATTTACTTGTATGATAAAGGCTATTTAATTCCATTAAAGGAAATACGTACGGACTGGAATTTACATTCCACTTATTTTACAACTAGCATTGAAGGAGAAAACATAATTCTTCGTGGTCGCGGATATGGGCACCGCGTAGGTTTATGCCAGGAAGGAGCCATACATATGTCGCAAACCGGCTATAACTACGAACAGATTCTGCACTTCTATTATACCAATGTACAGCTTATAAATTACTCCATATTGTTCAACTGACATGGATATTAAACGCGGCCAAATACCACTTGCTCGCCTCTTTTTACCATTTGCCTGCGGAATAGCTTTCGCCCTCCACTATTCAGGATATCGTTCCTTTCTTTATATCACTCCTTCTCTATTTCTTCTCACACTTGCTTATTATTTATATAACAACAAACACGATACGGGTTATAAAAACCGTTGGATTTTCGGAACGCTTATTGCAGCATTTTTATTTTGTTCAGGATACTCATTTACTTTCTTAAACACGCCAACGGAGAGAATTTCTGACATAAGTAATCACCTGGAAAGCGATCCTCATACCTTTCTTGTCTCTATAGTTTCATCTCCAAAAGAAAAAGAAAAATCAATTAAAGCAGTTGGGGAAGTAAAAGGCATTATTAATCATGGACAGTTATTAAAAACAACAGGAAAGATTATGCTTTCCTTCCAGAAAGACACAATTGGAGACACTATACGTTATGGAGATTTATTGGTAGTGCATACTCAACTCGCTCTGGTTAAATCACCCATGAATCCTGATGAGTTTGACTATAAACATTACCTGGAACTAAATGGCATTTATTATGAAGCATTCGTACCCAAGCATTCATTTTCAAATACTGGTAAAAGTGATGTGTCATGGCTTCTAAGATTCACCGATAGATGCAGGCATAAACTCATCAATCTATTAAACACTCAAATAAAGGGCGACGAAGCCGCCGTTGGTTCGGCAATCTTATTAGGCTATCGTAATGATCTATCGCCCTCTGTTGTAGAAGAATTTACGGATAGCGGGACAGTGCATGTTATTTGCGTAGCAGGCTTGCATGTGGGGATTCTTTTCTGGATGCTCAACCTCTTATTGTTTTTCTTCGACAGATTTAAGCACGGGAAAATAATCCGTACCATATTGCTATTAGTACTTTTATGGTTATATGCGCTATTTACCGGCATGGCAACTCCTGTAATACGCGCAACAGTTATGTTTAGTTTTTTATTGGTTGGTAGGCAATTCAGCAGATATACCAACTCTATAAATACACTTGCAGCCTCTGCCCTATTAATGCTTCTCATTAATCCATTTTCGTTAGCTGATACCGGCTTCCAATTATCATATTTATCTGTGTTTGGAATACTAACCATATATCCCATATTAAATGGGTTATTTGAACCACGCCTATTTGTTATTCGTAAAATATGGGAGTTGGCTTGCCTTTCAGGTTCAGCTCAATTATCAATTGTTCCTTTATCGCTACTTTATTTTCATCAGTTCCCGAATTACTTTATCCTCACTAACATTCTGGTAGTTCCCCTACTCTCCATTGTTATCTACTCAGGTATTTTGTTTTTTATCACATCGCATATTCCATTTGCTTCAACTTTTGTTACCTGGGTATTCCATAAAAGCCTGTTGTTAATGAATCTGCTTGTTGGGCAAGCAAACCATCTTCCATTATATGTAACCAGAGGAATATTCATTTATCCTTTAGAAGCTATTTTACTATTTGCTTTCATTCTGGGCCTGTTTATTTTTCATCATAACAGAAAATACAGCACACTGATAATCTCACTTTCTGCATTTACTTTATTTCTTGGGGCACGCATATATCAAAACATATCTCACTCAAAACAACAACTATTTGTCGTGTATCATGTTTACAAACATAGCTCGGCTGCATTTATATCTGGCAGGCAAAGTGCAATGCCTTTCAGCAATATCGACTCATCTGATTTCAAATACCATCTTCAATACCATTTCTGGGAGAAAGGTATCAGAGATACTATTTCTATAAAACGTGATACGTCTTTAATATTACTATCAGGCCATTTAGCCACACGAAACAATTTTATACAATTCAATGGAAAACGGTTTGCGTTCATTCGTAATAATGATGATGTACCGGATAGCCTGCAAAAGTTTCCTGTTCATTGTATTGTGGTATCTGCTGCTTACAAAATGGGTATGGAAGCCCTACAAAATGCGTTTACCTTTGATACACTTATATTCGATTCGTCTATTGCTCCATCGCGCTTAAAAAAATGGAAGAGAGAATGTGATGAGCTTCACATTAAATATTATGATGTTAGTAAACAGGGAGCATATATTGAGAATGTTTAAATTATTGATTCATGGATAAAAAACAGTTAGCAGAAAAAGTAGTAGATGCTATGTATAGCAATGACTATTTCAGTCAATGGTTGGGGATTGAAAGGATAAAAATAGAGCCAGGCCATTGTATATTGAAAATGAAAGTGCGAAAGGATATGCTGAATGGTTTTGGAATAGCGCACGGTGGAATAACCTACTCTCTGGCTGACAGTGCTTTGGCTTTTGCATCAAACTCACACGGAAGAAAAGCTGTATCTGTTGAAACATCTATATCTCATACAGAACAATTGCATGAAGGAGATATAATTACGGTAAATGCTGAAGAGACAAAACTTTCGAAAAAAATTGGCATTTACCATATTACGGTTACCAACCAAAAGAATGAGAAAGTGGCCTTTTTCAAAGGTACTGTCTATCGTACTTCAGCCGAATGGTTTCCGGCATAGATTACAGGTGCAAGTTTTAATACCGGTTAACGTCTAATTACTTATCACACGTTTAATAATACCTATGTCTCTAAAAAAAATCGTTTCAGGCATTACTCTACTTGTGCTTTCAAGTTGCGCACCCAAAATGATATACAAAAGCAATTGGCAAACCAAGCCTGTTACTATTGATGGCAAAACCAATGACTGGGATGTACCATTGCGTTTTTTTGACACCAAAACAAAACTTAACTATACTGTATCGAATGATGGCGAAAACTTATATATATGTATAAGAGCAACTGATAATGATAATGTATCGGGCATTACCCGTAGGGGTTTACAAATATGGATAGATACAACAGGTAAAAAGAGCCACCAGGTAGGAATACTTTGCCCTATTCCCAAAGGATCTTCTTCCGAAAATGGAGAAAGGCATAAGAATGCCGAAGGCTCAGGAGATAATATGCAGCAACCATCCTCAGCATATACTGGCATGCCAGATACAATGAAAGAAAACCGAATGCATCGTCACTTTGTTGAGAATGCAAAACAAATGCACGTTTCGGGTTTTAAAACAGTGCCCGATGGAATTTTAGGTATTCCGAATACTTACGGTATTAATATTGGGGTAAGCTGGGATAACTCAAACGTCCTTGTTTATGAAGTATCTATACCATTTAAATCATTTTTAAAATATCCGCTTTTACCTTCAGATAGTTCAAAAATTATGGGCATTTCATTCAATTTTACTGTCACTCCGCAAAGAGTTGCCAGCAGTGGCGGTGGTGGTGGTGGTAGAGGAATGGGTCGTGGTGGAATGGGTGGCGGAGGTAGCGGCAAACATGGAGGAGGCGGTGAAGGTAGTGGCGCACCGGAACCGGAGCCTGAATCAATATGGACAGCATTCCGCTTATCGACTAAATGAGAAAATATCTATTCTAAAATAAAGATTAATAAACCATTCACCACCATCTGCAAAGTAGTGTTAACAAGTGTTAAATCAAAAAATAGCTTAACATATATTAACAGGGGCTATTAAACCTTTCACACTCAAGGGTAATACATTTGGTCAATCAAATACCTGATCGATTGATTAAATGACTACCAAGCTTTGTCCTTACTGCAATAGCGCTCAATCTATCTTAATGGGTAATGTCTATTGCTCCCATTCAGCGGATAATATGGCAAAGCTTGATAATGGGTCGATGATGTTACGCTCAGATAACCTTGAAGAAACTGCGGACCATGTTTCCCGCCTTACCATACGCCTTTCTCTTAATGGAGAGCAATACTATCGGGTTGGTAGTCACGATCATGTTATTAATCCAAAGAGTTACCTCGTAATTAACCAGGGCCAGCATTACCGCACTGCATTTAATGGGACTGAGGGCCAGGAAATGATCTTGGTTGCATTTAAACCCAGTTTTGTATCAGGAGTTTTACAATCAATTGTAACATCAGAAGACAAGTTACTTGATGACCCTTTTAAATCGGCTGAGCAGCCGGTAGCGTTTTTCGAAAAATGCTACGATATGGATGAGGAGATACAAATTATTTTCAGCAAGCTCAGAAAATTAATGGACGAAAAGGATCTTGGTTGGAAAAAAGAATTTGACTTGCAAAGTATATATGCAACTCTACTCCTTCGGTTGTTGAGTGTGCACAAAAATCTAAAACAAGACATTGACCAATTGAAAAGCGCCAAGCTTTCAACCCGAACTGAATTATTCCGCCGCCTTACCATTGCAAAAGACTATATGGATGCACATCCTGAAAAAAGGATAAGCATTGATGAGGTTTCACAAATAGCGTTCCTTTCTCCCCATCATTTTAAAAGAGCATTTAAGGAATTATTCCATACTACCCCTCATCAGTATCATGTGGAGAAGCGGTTAGAATACTCACGCGAATTGCTGAATGAAAGCTCTAATAAAATTGAAGATGTTTGCCGCAAAGTAGGGTTTGAGAACTCCAGCTCATTCATCCGACTTTTTCGCGAACACTATGGCTGCACCCCAAGGGCGTACCCTTTAACAGGTATATAGGCCCTTACCTTTTACTTGCCCGGCAACTGCTTTATTTACCCGCGAGCCATAAACAACATTATGCACATTCCCGAGGAATAATGAAATGATCATTAGAGCTACCAGTAACTTATTCTTCACTTCCGGTTTATTTTCCGCAACAATTTCATTGTTAACCAATATTGCTTTTTTGCAGAGATATTCAAACTTATCATTGGCCAATATTTTCTCAATTTCATTATTTGGCAATAATTTCTTTATATCCTGGTACATCTGCCATGCTGTAGTGTATGATACTCTTATATCTCTCTGCAATTGTTTAATTGAAAATCTCCCTGTAGAACTACTAACTGCAGCAAATGCATAAAGCCAGCTTTTTAAAGGGATCTTAGAACCATGCAAAAAGGTTCCAGCTGTAACTGAGAAAGTTTTGCGGCAGGAACTGCAATGGTACCGGTTATCAATTTGCCGTGCACTTATTTTTTCTGATTGACAGTAGGCACACTTGTTCTTGGCACCCCACCGAAGCATTTCAAAATATGCTAACGCTTCTGCATCTCCCGGGAATTTGTTTTTAATTTCTTCGATACTCATTTTTTGTTTTTTTTAGTTCTAATCCAGGGAGAAAGAATTTATTATTATTAATTACTATCCATTTGATGAAGCTCTTTTCTTCTCATCTTCTGCCCCACCCTTACTTTTCAATGAAGATTGCGAGTTACCACCCAAATGATAAACAAATGAAATGTTTACCTCTCTTGTATCCCTTTTCACTAATATAGCTTGAGTGAATCCCGCAAAATTTGTAACCCCAACGGTTCGGTTAGTCCAGAAAATATCGTACGAGGTAATTTTTATACTTGCCTTATTCTTAAGTACTTTCATTTGCAATCCGCCCCCCATACCCCATTGAGACCCTATGGCCAGGTATCCTAAATCATAGCCCGAAGAATAAAAGCCATGAACTTCGCCGCTTATTCTTTTACTTATGGTGATATTGTTTTGTGTACTCAGGCCCCATTCAAACCTGTACGTATTAAGTGGTGAACTTGAAATATCTGCAAGATAATGGCTTTCGTAAAAGTCAATGCTCGTTGCTGTATTCCACCATTTAGTAACCTGGCTGGCAATGGTGCCATCTAAATTATAGTTATCACTCGAACTCAGATTCTCCTCCGTTTGTTCCACAATACCCGGCATTCCTGTATACGGTTGTATTACTGTTGTTATGGGGTATTGTGTATGAGTGTATGTAAATGAAACAAAATATTGCTGCTTAATACCATCCGTTAATTGAGCTATATATGAGCTTTGAGGTACCAGATAGGGGTTTCCGTTAAGATAGAAGGTAGGGTTTATATAAAGGCTGAACGGGTTTAATTGCTGATACGTTGGCCTATCTATCCTGCGCGTTACCGATAAGCCTAACTGGTTGTTTGCTGAAAGAGAATCATTAATGGATATATTGGGAAACAACTGAATGAAATTACGTGAAAAAGTTTGCCCGGTCGTTACCTGGTCTCCATTAGCAATAGTTTGTTCTGCTCTCACACCCGCCTGCAAACTTAATTTATGCATATTAAGGCTATATGTTAAATACCCGGCATTAATATTCTCAGAATACACAAAATGATTCGTTTGGGTAGTATCCAATGGTGCATCACTGTTTATTCCATCATAAATATTTACACTATTATCTGTTTTAACGTAACTGCTTTTAATTCCACCTTCCAATGACCCGTTACGCCCCAACTGCCCATCATAATCCGCCTTTATTGAATATATATCAAGTGCTCCGGGAAGGCTGCCATATAAATAAGAAGGAGTTGAAATTTCTGTGCTATTGGTGTTATAAAAATTGGTCGCTATATTTTGCAATGCATTTGTATTATACGCAGCATAATCAAGATTAATCAAAAGCTCCCTGCCGTTAGAGTCAAAACGATGCTTGACATTAAAATTACCTGCATAATTATTTACAGTACTTGGCGAGTAACTTTTTGTTTGATCAAATGATGTCTCATTATGAAGGCTATCATATACATAAGTGGTTGTCGATTCTGAAGGGTTAAACTCTGTAACCCCAACATCAAGAAATGCTCCGATTGTTGTTTTATCTGAAGCAAAAAAGTCTGCACCAATTCTTCCGCTATTTGTTATGTCAGGGGTTTTTAAAAATTCATTTTGCTGCGTACTGCTTAAAAACCGACTGCCATTATTAAATGTTGTCTGGAAGTTAATCATATTAACATTCCCATGATAAGAATAATTATAACTTCCAAAAATGTTGAATTTCTTAGTACGGTCATTGAAGCTAAAACCGTCGTTACTTCTGGGATATATGCCTTGCCCATACCCAACATATACAGTTGCGTTTGCACCAATACGCTTGTCCTTCTTCATAATAATATTTATGATCCCGGCACTTCCGTTTGCATCATACTTTGCAGATGGATTTGTAATGAATTCGATTTTATCAATAGATTCTGCCGGCATACTTTTCAATAAGTTAGCCAGGTCACTACCGGACATAGGCATAACGCGTCCATCAATCATTACCGTTACACCTTGTTTCCCTTTCATACTGATATTGTCGCTTGCGTCAACCTGTACACCCGGAGAGCTTTGAATAACATCAAAAACTGTTCCTACAGCGCTCATAATGCTATTCTGAACATTGACAACTATTTTATCAGCGAACACTTGTACCACCGGGTTTTTATCACGAATGACTGCCTCGTTAAGATTATTAGTTTGAGGAGATAGTTTTATGACAGGCTGAGTAAACACCTTTTGAGCACTATCTAACATAAAAGATGGCGAATAGTAATTCTGAAAACCGAGCTGACTGATATTAATTATATAACTTCCATACTTCACATTATTAAATTCAACTGAACCATCTTTCTCTGAAACGGCAAACTTTACCACTGAAGAATCTTTAGCATTAATCAACCGTGCAAAAACTCCTTCAATAGATTTTTGCTGATCATCATTAACTTTTAAATAAACACTTCCGCTTTGCTGGCCAAATACAAACTGGCTAACCAAAAGAGAAAGAATAAACAGGCTGGGTGTCTTTTGCATAGCAGTATTATTTGCCGTAAGACGATTACATCTCGCCTTTTGTTACAACAAATTTATCACCTGATTATCTGATGAGAATATGCGAAAAGTGTCAAGTTCCGGACTTAACTTTTTTTAACAAAGATTTGGTTAGAGTGATAAGATAAATGACTATCTATCAAATTTTAAGAAGTGCCGCCGGCTCGTTTCTTTTCATCCTCTGCCCCACCTTTACTGCGCATAGAGCGCGAAGTTGAAGAGCCACCGAAATGATAACTGAATGCTATACTAACCACACGAGTATCCCGTTTAATATCATAGTTTTCAATATACCCGGTAAATATTGCATATCCAAGCATGTTTGAAGTATAGAAAATATCAGTGGCATTCAATTTAATTGTCCCCTTGTTTTTCAAAATCTTCTTTTGCACTCCAATAGATACATTGCCGGAAGGCTTGGCATACAAATAGCCATCATCCCAACCGGAAGTATATGAACCATTAACATCTATAGATAACTTACTCTTTAAGGTAAATAAATTATCACTACTCACATCCCAGAAGAATTTTGTTGTATTCAAGCCCGCATTTAAATAATCAGCATTATAATGCGTATAATAACCATCTAGAATGTTCGTGCTTGTCCACCATTTTGCAAATGGGCAAACCAGCGTAATGTTGCCGCCATAATTATCGTTATAACTCAGATTTACCTGCGATTCGGCAATTACAGGCTCCTGGTTTCCGGTAACAGGCATCCAAACACTCGAAATTATACCAGTTGTTCGGGCATAAATAACGGACACACTATAATTCTGCTTATAAGTCTCCACAACTTGTAACGAATATGCATACTGTGGGAGCAACAATGGATTACCTTCAGCATAAGTGCTTGGGTCAACATAATTTCTGAATGGATTTAATTGTTCATAGGTAGGCCTGTCAAGTCTGCGACTAAAAGAAATTCCCAATTGGCTATTTTTTGAAATCGAATCATTAAAGTCTAAGTTCGGAAAGAGCTGGAAGCTATTTATATGAAGCAATTGATTAGTAGTTACCTGGTCTCCATTTGCAATAGTTTGTTCAGCCCTTAAGCCTAATTGAATGTTAGCCTTACCCATGTTCCTGGAATAAGTTGCATACGCCGCATTAATATTCTCTGAATAAATAAAATGATTGCTCTGTCCTGTATCGAGCGGTGCAGAAGAATTAATACCATCATAAAACTTCAGGTCATTATCTGTCTTCACGTAACTTGTTTTAATACCTGCCTCTAATGTTCCATTCTTACCAAATTGTCCATCATAGTCTGCTTTAAAGGAATATATATTCAGTTGGCCCGGTACATCACCATATAACAGATACGGGCTTGCCACAATATTGTTATTCAAATCGTAATAATTAGTCGTAAAATTTTGGGTAGTAAGGCTTGTAAAATCAGCATAATCAACGTTCACTATTATTTCTCTACCTAATGAATCGAATTTATGATTCAGGTTAAAATTCCCAGAATAATTATAATGAGAGCTTTTAACGGCACTATATGTATTATTATATGAGACAGGTTTATATGCACTGTCGAAAACATTAGCGGTAGTATTTCCGGATGCCGTATAAACCCTACTCATGCCATCAGCAATAAAACCAATTGTAGTACTTTTTGAAGCAAAAAAATCGGCTCCTACCCGCCCGGTTTGAGATGTTGATGGTATGGTATGATAATCTGTTTCGCTATATCCGCCGGTAAATTCATTGCCATTACTAAAATCGCGTGTACGGGGAGCATTATGAAAGTTTTCACTGTAAGAATAATTGGCATTCATAAAGAAATTGAAATTCTTTGTGCGGGAGTTTAAGCTAAACCCATCATTTGTTCTGGCGTACACACCTTGCCCATAACTTGTATTGATAGTGCCATTGGTACCAATGCGTTTATCTTTCTTTAAAATTATGTTTATAATTCCAGCAGTACCATTGGCATCGTACTTAGCCGAAGGATTTGTAATAAACTCTATTTTATCAACTGCATCTGCAGGCATTCCGCGCAGCATGTTGGCAAGATCAGAGCCCGACATAGGTGTTATCTTTCCATCAATCATTACAGTAACACCTGATTTTCCAACCATTTTAATATTGTCATCCTGGTCAACCTGCACCGTTGGCGAGCGTTGTATTACATCAAATA
>Ga0206875_1256_pt1 | contig 10583 bp, 9 predicted proteins | sample Alteio_BWOrgCont_9_FD_152616 | JGI IMG/M metagenome (GOLD analysis project Ga0206875, IMG submission 152616) | Enriched cells from forest soil in Barre Woods Harvard Forest LTER site, Petersham, Massachusetts, United States -... | ecosystem: Environmental > Terrestrial > Soil > Temperate forest > O... | reverse complement strand
TTGCCACCTAATCAGGCTAAAGTATTTTTCTCTGATAATGGCTCTACGTCGGTAGAGGTGGCTATTAAAATGGCCTTGCAATATCATCGCAACAAAGGGCAAAAGAAAACCAAGATAATTGCCCTGGAAAATGGTTACCATGGCGATACCTTTGGAGGCATGTCGGTGGCGGCGCGTAATGTATTTACCGAGGCCTTCAATCCATTATTATTTGATGTAATACATATACCTGTCCCTACTAAAGGCAGAGAGGACCAAACCTTAAAACAATTAGAAATAGCCCTTGAACGGGATGATATATGTGCCTTTTTGTTTGAACCACTGGTGCAGGGTGCCGGCGGAATGGTAATGTATGAACCGGCCATGCTTGATACTATGATTGCTCTTTGCAGAAGAATGAATTGCATAACCATTGCCGATGAAGTAATGACTGGCTTTGGCAGGACAGGTAAATTCTTTGCCACCAACTATGTGACACAAAAACCCGATATATTCTGTATGTCGAAGGGTATTACGGGCGGCTTTATGCCATTGGGCGCTACATCGTGCACACAACATATTTACAATGCGTTTATATCGGATGACAAAAGCAATACCTTTTACCATGGTCACTCATACACGGCTAACCCGCTTGCCTGTGCAGCTGCCAATGCCAGCCTCGACCTTTTAGAGAAAGAGGAATGCCATGAAGATGTGCAAATGATATCAGCTTTCTTTGCTCAACTGAAAATACGTTTTGAGAAACATACCAATGTTATTGATTGCCGTCATATTGGTACAATTTTAGCATTAGAACTAAAGACTAATGAAGCTACATCCTACCTCAATCCTTTATCGGAGCAGGTAACTGAATTTTATCTTAAGCGAGGTATTATTGTGAGGCCATTGGGCAATGTATTGTATTTCATTCCTCCTTATTGTATTACCGAAGCCGAATTAAAAATAATAGAAGCAGCAACAATAGATTTACTTAAAACCCTATGAAGAACTTCCTCAAAATTGTGTGGAAGTGGATTAAAAGACTTGCATTAGCCTTTTTTGCTTTAAGTATCCTATCTGTTATAGTATTTCGATTTGTGCCAGTGCCCTTTACGCCACTTATGTTATTGCGATGTATCGACCAAAAAATATCGGGAGAGCCTATTAAGCTTGATAAAACATGGGTATCACTTGATAAAATCTCTCCTAACCTGCCCTTTGCCGTATTTTGTTCCGAAGACCAGGATTTCTTCAAACATCACGGCTTTAACTTTAAAGCTATACAAGATGCTTTGAAGCATGACGAACATAGTAAGCGGATTGTTGGCGCAAGCACTATAAGCCAACAGACCGCCAAGAATGTGTTTCTGTCTGTCCGCAGAAGTTGGATACGAAAAGGCTTTGAAGCTTACTTTACAGTGCTTATAGAACTTCTTTGGAGTAAAAAGAGAATTATGGAAGTGTATCTTAATGTTATTGAATTTGGCAAAGGTATTTATGGTGCAGAGGCCGCTTCGGAGTTCTACTTCCATAAACACGCTAAAGACCTAAGTAAAGAAGAAGCTGCCGCATTGGCCGCTATATTACCCGATCCGCTTAAATGGTCGCCCGTACATTCAGGGCCGTTTGTAGAAAGCCGCATACAATGGATATTAGGCCAGATGAATGATTACGATGGCAAACTGGACTTTAGTAATCCGCCGAAATAGAATTACTTCTTTGCGGAAGTTGTTTCCATCTTTTTCATCTCAACATTGCACATAGTGCATTTTCCAGGCTTAGTGCTGGTCATATAACAATCGGGACAATAGTAGTCGCCCACTTTTACAAGCGTAACATCTTTATCCTTGGTGCAATTACCTGCTTTATCTGCAGTAGCGCCGCAAACAGGACAGCGGTATGAAGCAGCAGTTTTCTGCTCAGTCTTTGCAGGAGCCTTCTTAGTATCGGTTTTAGTAGTGTTTTTTTGTGCAAAAGCCCCCATACTGAATAAACTCAATGATATTGCAACTATTAATATTTTCATGTTATTTATTATTATTTATACAAATTTACTTTTATTACGATTTGGCCGTTGTAATCAACGTCATTAATTTTTCATTCAAACCAACCTGATCAAGGTTTTTAGCCAATACGATCCCATCTTTTCCAATAAGTATGTTGAAGGGTATCCCGCTGAAACCATATTGTTTTACAACCTGCGATTCCCATTTCTTAAGTTCACTTACATGAGTCCACTCAAGCTTCAATTCTTTAATCCCATTGACCCATTTTTCTTTATCATTATCCAGAGAAACGCCCAATATGGTGAAATTATTATTCTTGTATTTATTATATACCCATATCATTCCCGGCATTGACTCCCGGCAAGGCTGGCACCACGAAGCCCAAAAATCTATAAGTACTATCTTCCCTTTAAAGCTTGACAGGGAGATATCTTTCCCACTTGGGTCCGGTAAAGTAAAATCCGGAGCAGGAGAGCCAACTACAATTTTTTTGCTATTCTCTATATCTGGTTTTGAATTCTCTAAATCTGAATGAAACATACTAACGTAGCTCGATTTAGGATAGGCCTTTGTCATAGCATTATCAAGCGCATAATATGATGATGAATAATCTTCGATGGGTAACATTTGTATAAAAGCAAGGCAAGCAAATGAAGTTGGGTGTTGTTTTATAAAATCTGCTATATATGTTTTTTGAGGCACCATCATGTCATCATAATACTTCAACATGGCATATTGTAACGAATCTACCTTTACCTTGTTGTTACTATTCATGTTTATCAACGCATCAACAAGTCTTCTCATTGAATCCAGTTTCGTTTCAGTTTTCTTCATCTCATTATTCACATCGCAAAAAAGTTTAGAATCTTCAGAGCCTGTAACAGAGTATGTATTACCGAGGAATTGTGAACTGCCCTGAACAGCAACATGTTCATTGGAGTCTAGTATAAGAGTAGCATAATCTCCTTCACTAATACGGATGTTATAAAAACCTTTATGAATGCCTTTGGTATGAAACTCAAACTTTCCGCCGGCCAGAATTTTGGTGGAATCCAAATGCACAACTCCATTGGTAGTGAGGTTATCGAGGTAAATGTTCATACCTACTCCACCATCGGCAAGTGTGCCAGTTAGCTCAAATCCATCTGATTTAGAACTATTATTACAGGCAGCAAATACAACAATTGCAGATAAATAAGCTAAATGTTTTTTCAAGTTCATATACACTATTATTGATTTTTATTTATGTACGAAATTTACTTGTCTCTAGTTTTTCTCCAAGGCATCTTTCACCAACTGGTTTGCTATTTTAGGGTCAGCCTTGCCTTTCGAAAGCTTCATTACCTCACCCATAAACAAGCCCAGCAGTCCGGCTTTACCATTTTTATATTCTAAAACTTTTTCAGGATACTTGGCTATTGCCTGTGCTACAATTAGCTCCAACACACTACTATCACTTTCCTGTATCAGGTTATTCTCTTCCGCTATCTGCCGGGCAGTTTTAGCAGGGTTCTTAACCATCTCGGGGAATATGCGTTGAGATGCAATGGTATAACTTACTTTGCCATTCTCAATCAAAGCTATTATTTCAGCTATTTTAATTGCGGGCAAAGGGAAATCTTTTATGGTTACTGCATTTTGGTTGAGATATGATTTGATATCACCCATCATCCAGTTTGCAGCAGCCTTGTAATTAGTCGTTTGCTGGGTCAATTGCTCAAAGTAAAGTGCGAACTCCTTATTATCTATAATAACCGAAGCATCGTAATTGCTAAGGTTAAACGTGCCAGTATACTTTTCTAACAATTCCTCGGGTAATGGTGGCAAGGTATGCCTCACTTCATCTACATCTTTCTCAGTAACTATTACTGGGGGCAGATCAGGTTCAGGAAAATAACGGTAGTCATCGGCAGATTCTTTGGTACGCATGGTAAAGGTGGTGCCCTTAGTAGCATCAAAACTTCGGGTTTCTTGGGTAAGAATTTTACCTGTTTCTACTTCTCCTATCTGGCGCTCAATCTCGTGCTCAATGGCAGTTTGCACATTACGTATTGAGTTCATATTCTTCACCTCTATCTTGGTGCCAAACTTATTAGCGCCCTTTAACATCACCGATACGTTTGCATCGCAACGAAGACTGCCTTCTTCCATATTACCATCGCATATTTCAAGATAACGAACAAGACGGCGTAACTCCGTAAGGTATTGATATGCCTCATCGGCATTGGCAATAACAGGCTCGGTAACAATTTCTAAAAGAGGAACACCTGCACGGTTAAGGTCAATAAGGGTATCGTATGCATCCTGATCGTGTATGCTCTTACCGGTATCTTCCTCCATGTGTATGCGGGTAAGCTCAACGCGCTTCTTTCCGTCAGGAGTATTAATGGTAATATATCCTCCTGTGCATATAGGTGTTAAATGCTGCGTTATCTGGTAGCCTTTAGGTAAATCGGCGTAAAAGTAGTTCTTACGTGCATACTGGTTCTCGCGGGTTATCTTGCATTTGCAGGCAATACCCAACCTTATGGCAAACTCTATAACTCGTTTGTTCACCATAGGCAATGTACCCGGATGACCTAATGATATTGGGCTAACCTGTGTATTGGGCAAACCACCATATTCGGTAGAATCGCTGCAATAGGCCTTGCTCTTAGTTAGTAACTGTATATGTACCTCGAGCCCGATTATAGGCTGGTATTTATCAAAGATTGCTTTATCCATATGAGGCGTGAAATTACTACTTAATTGCAAATGGTAAAGCGCGTGCTTAGGGTTTACAAAAGTTTACACTTTTAGGGCAAACAAAACACACAACATATTGGTTATCAAAGAAATAAAAGTTAGGGAATATGAAAATGTGTAAACCCTGGCTAAACAACTGGTTATAAAATGATTTAGTTGCATATCATACACCAAAAGTTACTTAATCTCATTTCCGTTCCTATCATACTTTTTTGTTGCACCTGCCTTGCCATTCATATAAATGGTAGTACTTTTTAATTTTCCATTTTCATAGTACACTTTCTTCATTCCATTTTCTATATCATTTGTGTATGGGGCTTCAAACATTATATCGCCAGAATAATAATATGCTTTTACCACACCGCTTTTCTTGCCATTAGTGTAAGTTATTTCCCATCTCACCCTACCGGTATTATATGTCCAACTTGCTTTACCATTTATTATGGTATCAATATTTAAAGGTGCCTGGCTTTCACTGTTTATTACTGATGTATCTTTATCATCGAAATCAGTATTTTTCGAAATCAACTTTCCTGCCCTGTCATAATTTAAAGTTATGTTATCCCTGCCATTAAGGAAAATTATCTGACTCTTTAATACCCCGCTTTTGTAATACTCCTTTATACCACCTTTATCTGTAAAATTGGTTTCCCAGTTCAATTCTCCGCTTTCATAATATTGCTTCTCAATTCCTTTCTCCTTTCCATTAACATAAGGGCTTTCCCGTTTAATTTTCCCGTTTTTATAATATCCCTTTTCCATTCCGTTTTTCTCACCGTCAGTCATTGAAGTTTCTATTTCCAATTCACCACTTTCATAATATTTTTTTTCAATTCCATTTTCTATACCATTGCTAAATGGCACTTCGCTTTCCAATTTCCCATTATCCTTGTAATACTTTGCTATTCCGTTCATCTTTCCGTTTAAATAAGGCTCTAACCATTCTACATTACCATTTTTATAATATACTTTTCTTGGGCCTTTCACACTGTCATTATTATAAAGAGTTTCTTCTTTAAGCTTGCCATCCTCATAGTATTCTTTATACATTCCGTTTACTTTTCCATCAACAGATGGTATTTTACATTTTACTTTACCACTCTCATAAAAAACTTTCCCTACTCCATTGGGTTTGCCATCAATAAATGGTATTTCGTTATATAACTTACTGTTTTTATCATATCCTCGTACAATTCCTATAGGCTTACCGCTTTTGTAAACCACAAGTATATAAACAGGTCTACGTGGGTTCGGATTATAATTCAAGAACTCTGCCAACATATAACTACCTGAACTCTTTAATTTCTCATTGCCCGAATCTGCAATAACATTATTGTGGCGATAGTTTAAATATTCTACCCACTTACCTTCTTTTAAACTGTCCTTATTATATTCATTCTTTGCCTCCGTCTTATTTGTAAAGCCATTGTCGGACAAGATTTGCTGCCCCAAAGTGTTAAAGGCGAAAAATAAAAATAAAATTATTGTAAGTGCAGAACGCATATAGCTTTAATTCGTGGTTAAATTTAAATGCAATTTAAACAATTCTTAGCAAGTTCAATCATCCTTGAAAACCACTCATTTAAGCTTTTCCGTATATTTATGTTCTTAAGCCATTTAAATTACAGGTGAAAAAGTATTTTATATATTTCATATTTTCCATTTCTCACTACTCATTTTGCTATTCTCAAAACACAAAGATCGATTCTTTATATAAGGCTTTAAAAAAAGAGCACAATGACAGCATTAAGGTATTTACTCTTACGGCACTTAGTGACAACCTTACGGCGATAAGTAAATACGATAGTGCCCTGGCTTGTGCTAACAATGCTCTTAGCCTGGCAAATTCGCTTCCGCCAGGCATAGGCAAGTCTAAAGGCATTGCTGCTGCATACCGAATACTTGGGATTATTAATTACAGCCAGAGCAATTATCCCAAAGCGCTCGATTATGATTTAAAAGCGCTTACTGCCGACAAAGTAATAGGTGATAAAAAGAGCACAGCCAATGACCTCGGCAATATTGGGAGCATTTATTATATACTGGGTAATAGCGCCAAAGCACTTGATTACGGTAAGCAGGCTTTAGATATGGATAGGGAAATTGGCAACCAAAATGGTGTGGCAGCTAACCTGGGTAATATGGGTAATATTTTAATGGAAAGAGCCAGTGCCACAGCTTCTGATAAAAAAATAAGCGATTCATTATATAGAAAAGCGCTTAAGTATGAATTTGAAGCACTGGAAATAGAGAATCAATTAAAAAACAACAATATAGTTGCTTATATACTTAGCTGCATTGGCACCATTTACCTTTACCAGGCCAATTACCCCGAAGCACTGGAATATAATTACAAAGCATTATCTATAGACGAGGAAATTGGAAATAATGTTGGTATAACGCAGGATTTGCTCGTTATTGGAGAATCTTATTCAAAAGCAAACAATAAGAAACAAGCAAGATTGTATATTGATTCCTCTATAAATTTTTCTAAAAGCATAGGAGAAAAAGATATTCTGAAAAACGCTTATAAAAGCCTATCAGAATTAGATAGTACTGAAGGAAATTATAAGGCCGCCTGGGATGATTATAAAAAGCATATTGCTTACCGTGATAGCCTTGTGAACGAGGCCAACACAAAAAAAAACAGTGCAGGCGGAAATGAACTATGAATTTGAACAGAAACAAACTACTGAACAGGCCAAAAGAGATAAAGAACAGGCAATAGCAGAACAAGAGCGTAAAAGGCGTGATATTCTACTATATTCTTTTATGTTCGGCTTTGCCCTTATGCTTACACTTGCCTTTATTATATACCAAGGTTATAAGCAAAAACGCAGAGATAACCTTATAATTATAGAAGAAAAAAAAGAAGTGGAACGGCAAAAAGCATTAGTAGAAGAAAAAAACAAAGAGGTTATGGATTCTATCATGTATGCCAAATACTTGCAGGATGCCATACTTCCAACACTAAGCTCTATAAAACAACACCTACCCGAATCATTTGTATTATATAAGCCCAAAGACATTGTAGCAGGTGATTTTTATTGGCTTGAGCAAACGGGAGATTCAGTTTTAATTGCCGCCGCCGATTGTACCGGCCATGGCGTACCCGGCGCACTGGTAAGTGTAGTTTGCAGCAATGCCCTGAACAGGGCTGTAAAGGAGTTTAAAATAATAGAGCCCGGAAAAATATTAGATAAGGTTAGAGAGTTAGTGGTAGAAACTTTTGAAAAGAGCGAAAGCAATGTACAAGATGGGATGGATATATCTTTGGCATGCCTAACTCCCTCCAAAGCAGGGATGCAGGTGCAGTGGAGCGGCGCATTCAACCCATTATGGTACTTGCAAGATGGAGAGATGAAAGAAGTCGGTGCTGATAAACAACCTGTTGGGAAATTCGAAAGCCAGAACGTATTTACTACACACACACTACAATTAAAGAAAGGTGATGTATTATATCTATTCACTGATGGCTACGCCGACCAGTTTGGCGGGCCAAAGGGTAAAAAATTCAAATACAAACAATTCCAGGAAAGCCTGTTAGTCATTAGTAATAAAAGTATGGATGAACAAAAGCAGCCCCTTGAAGAAACACTTAAAGAGTGGAAAGGTGAATTGGGGCAGATGGATGATGTTCTTGTGATAGGAATAAGAATATAGGCATATTACTTAAATTACCGGCTCACCATTGGCATCGGTGGTAAGCACTTCACTCATATAATTCAAAAAGGGGCGCATTTTTTTTAATACATCACTTACCTTCCTTGCAAAATCAGGGCTCAGCACTTCTTTCTCGGTAAATTTATGCCTAAGGATAAACTGTTTGTAGCGAAGCAAATCTATTGCAGGATGTTTTTTATCGTAACCACGAGGAGCAGAACTTACCTGGTCTCCCATGATACCGCCAAAAGTTTTTATCAGTGTTTTATCTTTCAACATTTTGCGCCATTCATCGTGGCACATATCTATATCTTGCCTTATTCTTTTTAAATCATCTGGCTCCGGCCCCCAAAAACCTCCTGCCAAATAACAATTCCCCGGAGCGATATGAAAATAATAACCACCACGTAATTTCTTGGTCGCTCTTTTAAATCCTCCGCTCCAATGGTCACTATAAGGAGTTTTATCTTTCGAAAATCTCACATCCCGGTATATCCGGAACAAACTTTTCTTGCCAGTCGGAGTTTCAATCTTATCATGTTTATTCATTTCATTAAGCAATACATCTGCAAACTCAATAATATTCTCATGCGCTTTAAGGTATAAGTCCTTGTGCGCATTGAACCAATCGCGGTTATTGTTCTTTTTTAGCGTTTTTAGAAACTTAATCGATTCTTCTTTTATAATACCCTTTGCCATAAATGCTTCTTAGTTGTTTCAAATATAAAAAAAAGCCCCGCATTAATGCGAGGCTTTCATTATGCTTAATTCCGATTAATTAAATCCCCATTTTCTTACGAATATCTGCAGGGATAGAATTTTTATTTACCATAATACAGGTAGTCTTATAGAGGTAGTATGGTTGCGACACATAAAAATAGCCATTGCAATAGTTTTGTGTACCCCATGAATTCTTTACTATATAAAACTCTTTGCCTGTCTGGTCTTTTGCAAGGCCTGTAATCTGCATACCATGGTCATCGGTAGTAGCAAGGTTATCAAAAGCAGTCTGGCGCATTTCCTGTGTTATTTTCTTTTCAGTAATCGGGTTTGTAAACATTGAATCTTTTTGTGCTGCGGTCATGCTACCCATATCCGCTTCAGGGGCAATAGCAATACTATTTGCTCTTGCACTGAAACCCGGTTCGCTCACATCTGCTCCCCACTCTACTGTATATCCATTGGTAATAGCATTGTTGGTTATCTGGCGTAATTCATCCAAAGGCACGTTGTACGCTTCAGCATTTTCAAAATTATCTGATACTTCAAGAATAAATTTGCTGTAGAAAGGATGGTGTGTAAATGAAGTTACTTCTACATAATCATCAGGGTTAATACCTAAGTATTTAGCAAATGTCATAGGTGTATAAGATTTACCTTCGTAAGTGAAATCGGTAGGCACCTTGCCCATATACCCATCCAATGCACCCTGGAATGCAGCAAACCAGTTTGGATTAAGATGTCCTTCCGGAAGTTTTAACATTGCATCAAGCATAGCGTGAAGCACATTGTCCATTTCAGTAAATTCAGGCTTATCCATACCTTCAGGCATACCGGCATAAGCGCTCGATGGAACAATACCATACAATTTCACAGCATTAATTACGTCGTGCGGTTCGCCACCGTCGCCAAAATTCACCTTACCCATATAGCGCATATAGTTCTTCGCTTTAAGCAGGTACATATTATGTATAACAAACATTTGAGAAAGGTTAACAGTGCCTTTGCCCATACGCATCAATTCAGATTCTAAAAACGATTGGGTTGAAAAACACCAGCATGTACCTGAGTGAAATTGGTTCTTTACGCTGGTAGCTCCATTATCTTTTACAATGGTAAACTGGTATTTGCTACCTGCTTTATTGGTTAAAGGTATGTCAGGCTGCGTTGTAGCAGCTTGCTGTGCTATAACCGAGGAACTGATAATAGCCATTAGGGCAATACTGTTCCATATCTTCTTTTTCATAGGTTGTGTATTTATTATTATATGCGAATTGAAATTGATTACAATGAAATGAAGATCTGGTTAACAGTCTTCTTTTTTTTACCCATAAGTCCACGTGCAGTTTCTATTATATCATCAGGGCTATAACCGCACTCTTTATATAATTCCATTTGTGTACCATGTTCCACTACTTTATCTGGTATACCTAATCTGATAACATTAGCATTGTACTTATTGTCGGCCAT
>Ga0206875_1107_pt1 | contig 10584 bp, 8 predicted proteins | sample Alteio_BWOrgCont_9_FD_152616 | JGI IMG/M metagenome (GOLD analysis project Ga0206875, IMG submission 152616) | Enriched cells from forest soil in Barre Woods Harvard Forest LTER site, Petersham, Massachusetts, United States -... | ecosystem: Environmental > Terrestrial > Soil > Temperate forest > O... | reverse complement strand
ATTTCAACGTCCTCCACACAGAATCCGGACTGAAAGCGGATTTTTATCCGGCAGGACGGGATGAGCTGCATGCATGGGCTTTCCAGCGTTTGAAACGATACAATATCGGAGTCCAGCAAGTCTTCCTGGCGCCCCCCGAATATGTCATTCTTCGCAAACTACAATACTTTCGTGAAGGCAGCTCGGAAAAGCATCTGCGCGATATTCGCTCCCTGCTCGCCGTTTCTGGAGATCAATTGGACCAACCAGCGTTAAGGGACTGGCTGAGTCGGCTCGGTTTGCATGATGAATGGCTTCAGGTAACAGTTTAGCACAAGCTTGGAAGCCGAAACGGAATTCGATGGCGATCAATTTGTGTTGCGCAAGGCAAAGTTTGTGCGGTCAGGGAGCGATGAGGCGGAAGAATTGCTCGGGGCCTGAGGTGGTGGAAATGGAAACTTGAAAGGCGTTATTGCTCACAGGATAAGGGCCGGGAACAAGCTGCCACCCATTGGCCGAGGCCAAATTGGAAACATACTGCAGGCTGAAGTTGGTATAATTGGATGGCCAGGCCAGTTGCAACGCACCGGGACTGGGCGTGAAGGTAATGGTCGGACTGGGCACGCCCATCCCAAAAAGCTCCAGATCGAAAGTGAGGTAAGCGTAGGTAGTATTGACCTTGTGAATTTCCACTGCGATGACATTTGTGCCAGCGGGCAATGAAATGATCGACAAATTAGTCGGGTAATAAGTGTTGGAATCGTCCAGGTTCGTATTGCTGGCCCGCCGCTCACCGCCCGTGGCCAAGGTTTGAGAATTGAAGGGTTGAGCCGGCATGTTCACGCTGTAGAGCAACGTTCCATTGAGCCATACCGCCGCGCCGTCCTGACTGTTCAGGCGCAGGTTGAGGTTGGTGTAGAGGACGCCGCTGGGGACGACGAAGCTCTGCCGAAAATAAGTGGTGACGTATCTGTTGGCGGAAGAGGGGCCGTACCCCACGGTGGTCGCCATCCCAACCTCTCCGTAACCAAGACGTCCCGGGCCTTGGGACCACGTCGAATCATCAAAACCGAGTTGCGACCAATTGGTGCCGAGATTCAATCCTTGATCTGAATATTTCCACGTTGAACCACCGTAAATAAACGGCGTCGTCACCAAGTTGGGGCGGGACGTGATGGTGCCGATTCGGAACATCATTTCTTTGGCGATGGCGGCCAACCCGGTGGCATTCGGGTGCGTGCCGTCGCTGTTGAGCATGTTTTGGTTGGTTATGGCGGAGAACAAATCCGCCACGAATACATTTTGCCCCTGGGCGCGTCGTGCGGTGGCCACACCTTGCACTGCGGTGCAAAACGTAAACATATTCGTGTAATACGTGTCATAGGGCGGCGAAAGAAGAGTCGAGTAGCTGATGGTTGTGGGTCTGCTGACAATAACGTGGGCGGAAGGCAGCCTGGCGAATATCATGTCAAGCAACCCGGACAAATCATTCGTCGCAACATAATTCGGATCGCGACCGCGCCCCATGTCGTTGACGCCAAGATCAATCAAAAACAAGTCGGGCGCGGCGTTTGTCAGGGCATCAGACAAGGTCAGTAGCGCGTAATTATTGGATGCCGCGTAACCGTGCGTCGGGCCGGAGAGGCCGGGGGCGCCAATCACCGCGCCGTCCATCCCCTCATGGTGGATCTGCGTGAAGCCGGGCCCAGGCACGGAGGTCCATCGTCCAAGGTTGGTAAAAGCGTAGCCGTTGCTGTCCAGCAGGGGTTCCAAAAAGGCCCGCCACGCGCCATTGGTAACGGAGTCATCTGTAATCGAATCGCCGCTGTCCAGGATTTTCAACGGATTGCCCGCCGAGTAATTCGTCAGCGCGAGTTCGCCGCGAGCGGCGACAGCAACAAATGCGCACGCCATCAAACAGGCAATCGGGAAACAGGAGCGTGGTTTCACAGCGCCTTTATTATGCAGAAAAAAGCGCGCGTGTAAAACACTGAAAATTCGTCAACGGCGGATGACGATTAAAAAAGTTCCTTCCACCTCGGATCGGCGTTCCAACCTGTCACGGTTTTGATGTCGCACCGGAAGTCGGACCGGAAAAGAATTCATCGACCTTCTTGTTGAATTCGTCAGCGTGCTGGATGAGGGTGGCGTGGCCGGAATCGGGCACCACCCAGAGCGCGGCCTTGGGAATGTTTTGAAAGATTTTGACAGTGTGCTCGATCGAGATGGCATCGTGATCGCCGCAAATAATCAGGCAGGGACAACTGATGGAGTGAAGGGCTTCAAACGGAATGTTGGGCTGCTCCCAGTCCAGCATAAACAATTTCCAATTGTTTTTTTCCTCATTGCTCTTCCAGATTTTATTCTTGTCAGCGTCGTAGCGTTTTTTGTCATTGTCCCAGAGGCCCGGCGCGAAGGCCGAGGCGTCGGGCTGGACGTTGGCCCCGGTGGAAGCCAGTTTGATCACTTTATCGGGGTGACGTTGCGCCAGCAGCAGAGCGACAATGCCACCATCGCTCCACCCCAGCACATCGGCGGCTTTGATGTGAAGCTCATCGAGCAAGGCGGCTTCGTCATCCGCCATCATCTCGAACGTCAGCGCCGGGTGGAAATCCCTTGATTTTCCCTGGGCACGGCTGTCGGTGGCGATGACCCGGTATTTGGCGGCGAAATACGGAATGGTGTGAGTGAAAGCGTGAATGCTCCCGCCATTCCCGTGAATCATGAGCAGAGGCGTTCCCGTGCCGTATTCTTCGCAATACATCTTGAAGCCGTTGACGTCATAGAATTTTCCCACGCTGCGGTTATTGCCGTAAGGAACATTCTCTGCTTGAGCGGCAGCAGCGAGGGCAAGGGCAGCCAGCAGGACTGAAAGCGTCAGTTTCATTTTCAATCGGGATTATTCCTGTCCATCAATAGAAGCGCAAGCGCACGCGAGCGCGCAATTGTGGGCAGCAATTTCCGCAGGGAAATGCACTCTTGCCATGAAGTGTTCCGCGTGATTTTGTGAGCCAATGCTGATAATCAAACTGGCCCCGGTGTGGGCTTGTTTTTTCCTTTTTTTCCTGCTGGCGCGCGTGGCCGCAGTGCGCCGGCATATCCTTCCCGATTGGCGGTTGTCCTGGGTCTTTGCCTTTCTATTGACAGGCGCGTTTTGCGTGTGCGCCGCTGAATTGGCTTCCGCCTTCAATTCCCTGGACCGCCCTGCCCTGGCTTCAATCTGGATCGCGCTGGACGTGGGTTTGGCCACTCTGCTCTGGCGAAAATTCCGCCGTGAGACAACGGACCAATTGCTCGAAGTGCGGCAATGGGGCGCGAAATTTTTGGGGTGCGATCGAGTCACGCGATGGCTTTACGGCCTGGGACTGGCCTTCGCTCTGGTCCTGGGCGTTATCTCGCTTCGAGCGCCTCAATTTGTGTGGGATTGCAAAACCTATCATGTGCCCCGCATGTTGAATTGGATTCAGGATAAAAACCTGCGGCACTTTCCCACCAGCGATATCCGGCGCGTTGCTTACGATCCGGGGGCAGAAATTGCCTCGACGACCCTCTATTTGCTGGACGGCTCAGACCGCCCCATCAATTTGGTTTCCTGGTTTTCGGTTCTGACTGCCGCAATCCTCGCGAGTTTTCTTACGGAACTTTTGATGGAGTCGGAGCCCCTGCGAAAAAAGGCTGCCGTGGCAGGCGCATTTGCCTTCGTGCTTGTCTTGACCATTCCTGAAGGTTTGATTCAGGCGATTTCCACCGAGAACGATTTTGTAGCAGCGGCATGGAATCTGACTCTGGCCTGTTTGACAGTACTTTTCTTGCGGGACAATGAAAATTGGTTTTATTCCGTTGGAATCGGTTTGTCGCTGGCGCTGGGCATCTGCACGAAAGCGACGACACTTATTTCTGCGGCGCCATTCTTGACTGTCGCGTTCATAGTGCTGGCCTGGCGGCGCCGACCCCGCGCTGCCTTCGCCCTGGCGGGGATTCTCGCAGTCACCGTCATGTTGCTCAACGCGCCGTGGTTCTTGCGAAATGACACGGCATTCGGCCGTTTTTTGGGGCCGGAATCAATTTCGAAGATCAACGTCAACTCTTCCTTCACCCCCGACCGATGCGTCGCCAATATTTTTCGCAACCTCTCCTTCTACACAGCGACACCGTCTCCTGCCTTGACCAGTTCGCTCAACAACGTTCTAAGAACGTTGATCCATTTCACGGGACAAACGCCAGAGGATCCATCCGCTGTGGTTCCCTACCATGAGCACCAATTTACTCTGCACTTCCTGATGCCTGGCCGCGCCGATCCCGGAAGCGGCGACGGCATCGGTAACATTCAGGCGTGGTTGATTCTGTGTGCGGCGGTATTTCTCTGGCGATTGCCCTTGCGCAACGCTCTCGGCTACTGCGCATTTTGCGGGGTCGCCGGATTCTGTTTATCTTGTTCCTACCTGCGATGGCACCCGTGGTTGTTCCGGCTGCATATTACCTATTTTGTTCTGGCGTTGCCGGTGGTGGCCGTTGCTCTCGCGGTCACCGCTCATCGCACGATAATCGCCGGCATTGCCGTGATTTGCTTAATCAACGCCATCCTCATCCTGTCCTTCAATGACCAGGCTCCGGCCTATGCGTTGAATCGGAAGTTGAGCCACGAGGAACTTTTGTTCGGTTCCAGCCAGGAATTGTCCAAGCCTTGCGTTGCCCTCAGCGAGGACATCATCCGGCGCGGCTGCACAAACGTGCTCCTTAAAACCGATGCCTACAGATTCGACTACGGCTTGTGGGTTTGCCTTTGGGACCGCGGTTACCACGGCACGATCCAGGAATTCATGGTCGAAAATGAAACCGACTCGCTGCGCCGCTGGCAATATAATAGGCGAACGGCCATGGTGTTTCTGGGCATTCGTCCGCCCTCGGACCTAACGTCCATGGACATCGACGGAATTTCCCAACCGTTATTGCAGGTCAGCTATAACAGCCACGGCACGCTTAGCGCGCTATTTCCCGCGCGGAATTCCGACCATTGGTGGAGATTGGGGGGCTCGAACAACAGCGCCAGCATCATGCTGGACCTTTCAGACGCGAAGGGAATCGGCCCGGACAAACCAGTGAACGTCGAATTTTCCTGTCAAGTGATCGATGATGATGGCCGTGCGCTGTCAAATAATATCCTCCGTTTGATCAGCGCCAATGGAAAAGGCGATTTTGACCTGGCTGCCGGATTGGCCGATGCCCGAACCACCATTACCAACGCCGCCCTTGAAACGCAGGCGTTGCTATTGAAACCCCTCGCGCCGCAAGAATACCCCGCCTACCTCGCCAAAGTGCAGGCATCCTGGAAGTGGGCTCACTAAAAATCTCTATTCGCGTATGTTCAGCCGATAGCCCACTCCGGGCACGGTGATGATCAATTCAGGCTTGGCCGGGTTGGTTTCCAATTTCTCGCGAAGGTAAGTAACGTAAACCCGCAGCCGCGCCGTTTTTTCAACGTCATCCAAGTCCCAAATTTCGCGCAACAACTGGCTGTGGGTCAGCACACGGCCGGCATGTTGCACAAAGTAGCGCAGCAACGAATATTCCGTCCGAGCCAGCCTCACCGGTTCGCCCCGGACCTTGACCGTGCGCGCGACCAAATCCACCTGCAACGCGCCGGAAGTAAAGACGGACGGTTTTTCGGCGGGTTGGTTGTATCGCAGCACGACGCGCATCCGCGCCAGAAGTTCATTCGTGCTGAATGGCTTTGAAAGGTAGTCGTTGGCTCCGCTGTCGAGCGCCAGCACTTTGTCGGTGTCGCGATCGCGCACGGAGAGAACAATCACCGGGACCTTGCTCCATTCGCGCAAGCGACGTAACACGGCCATCCCATCCATGTCAGGCAGGCCCAAGTCCAGGATGATGATGCCGGGCTGGGAATCGATGGCGGCGGCGATTCCCTCTTCGCCGGTGGCGGCTTCCAGGACGTCGTATCCATTCCTTTCCAAAGAGGCGCGGATCAAGCGGCGCATCTGGACTTCGTCGTCAATGAAAAGGACGATAGTCTTGGCCGGTGTGGAATTCATAACTATCGCAGAATATTAATGGCAGACCGCACTACCGTCAAAGGTTCAGATAAATACGAAGCGGCGTGAACTCGCACAAGTTCACGCCGCGTAGTTCATGCGGAGGACAAGAAAACCGCATGTAAAACTTCCCTTCGCCGGCCACTAGAACCCGGCGAAGGTGGATATTGGTTTCAACTGGTTGTGGTGTCCGGATAAGCTGTCCCGCCGTGTTCGTGAAGATCCAAACCTTCCTGTTCACCTTCCTTGGAGATGCGCAATGTTCCGGTAGCTTTGACGGCATACATCAAGACCATCGCTGCCACGAACACTCCCACGCCAATGGCCGCGTTCCCGATGACCTGCCCAATGAACTGATCGGTGCCGCCGCCGTAAAACAATCCTTTGACCACGGAACCGGCTGAGTTGTCTGCGCCGGTTGAAGTGGGTGCGCCGAACTGGCCCGTGGCGAAAAGCCCAAGGCTCCAAGTGCCCCAAATACCGCAGGCCCCATGCACAGGCCACGCGCCGCAAGGATCGTCAATACGAAGATATTCCAGCAAGTCCGTCGCCAGGATAACGATGACTCCGGCCACCGCTCCAAGTATGAGAGCGCCGAGCGGCGAAACCCAGTAACACGGACAAGTGATGGCGACCAGACCCGCGAGCAATCCGTTGACCGTCGCGCCGCAGTCCCATTTTTTGCTGCGCGGATAGACGAAGAGCAACGCAGCCAATCCACCGGAACACGCCGCCAGCGTCGTGTTCGCTGCGACACGCGCGATACCTTGAATGTCCATGGCCGAAAGCGTGCTGCCCGGATTAAACCCGTACCACCCAAACCACAGAATCACCGCGCCGACCGAGGCGATGGTCATATTGTGATAAGGCATGGGCCCACCGCCATCGCGCTTGAATTTGCGGCCCAACCGCGGACCGAGAACAATCGCGCCAGCCAGCGCAATCATGCCGCCGATGGTATGGACGACCGTTGATCCTGCGAAATCATGGAACGCAGCGGGTTTGAGATTGTTCAACCAGCCGTCCGGACCCCAGGCCCAATGGCCAAAAATCGGATAGAGGAAACCGCTCACGCCAATGCTATACCAAAGGTCTCCCCAGAACCCAGTTCGCCCCAGCATAGCGCCTGAGGTGATGGTGGAACAGGTGTCGGCAAACGCGAATTGGAAAAGGAAATAAGCCAGCGTGGCAACGCCGGTCGTTTCATAAGTGTCAGGCAAATTTTGCAGGCAATACCATTTGTGGCCCGCGGCGTCGCCCCAGCCAATGAAGCCGTTGCCGTGGCCAAACATCCAGGCGAAGCCCCAGATATAAAAAAGCACTCCGCAAAGACAGGTGTCCACGATGCCCTCCAGGAGCACGTTGATTGTCTCCCTCTCGCGCGCAAAACCAGCCTCCAAAAACATGAAGCCGGCCTGCATGAAGAACACCAGGAACGCCGTGACCAGCACCCAGAGGGTGTTAATCGGGCTGCAATAGGGAGGATCGGGCGGCGCGGGTGCGGCCGCAGCGGGAGTATTGGTGCTGGCAATCCCATTGGTCGTGGCCACAACTGCGTTGGTGGCCGAGATCGCGGCGTTGGTCTGCGCATGCGCCTTGTTCGTGCCGCCCATGTAGAGCGAAACGACCATCATGACCAGAAAGACCAGGCCCACCCCAAAAAGTTTGCCGCCAAACAACGCATAAAAATATTTTCGCTGGCGCGGGTCCTTCATCTTTTGCACAAAATTTGTCAGCGTGAATTTCTTCATTCAGTTCCTTTATTTTTCTTTTTTATTGTTTTTTGAGGGGTTGAGGTTGGTCTTAAAGGGCTGCTTTTCCTTTTTCTCCAGTGCGGATTCTCAGGACTTCCGCCACTTCCGTGACGAATATTTTGCCGTCCCCGATTTTGCCGGTCTTGGCCGTTTTTATGATCATCTCCAAAGCCTCGGGAAAAACGGCATCGTCAACAACCACTTCCACTTTTGCCTTGGGAATAAAATCGACCGTGTACTCGCCTCCGCGAAATGTTTCGGTGTGGCCTTTCTGGCGGCCATAACCCCTGACTTCAGTCACGGTCAGGCCGTGGATCCCCATTTCGGTCAGTGCGGCTTTTACTTCGTCGAGCTTGAACGGTTTGATGATCGCTTCAATTTTTTTCATGAATGACGGGCCTTTCGCTGGCGGTTATTTGTCATATGCAATTGGCAACTTTGTTGTCCGCTTTGGCGTTGAACGAATCTGGCTCTCGTTTTGCAACCAGCCCGGCCATGGTCGCGGCACGAGCCTGACCCTAGCAGACGGTATGCCGCCCGTTTGAGTTTGAGGGGATTTCCACATTCAGCGTGGCATGGGTCGCGCTCAATTCCGTTTCACCCGATGACCATTGTTATATTTGACGGTGAAGCGCGGGCGAAATGGAATCCACCATCATCCGGGGCAATTCTTTCAAATCTTTAATGCAGGTCGCCGCTGCAACCAAAACTGATATTGACTAAAAACTTTTGGGAACTTTTTAAACGGTGGTTCGAATGTCCAATGATTAAGAAATCATTAGTATCAAGAACTGAATCACAGCCGCAGTTCTTGTGATTGGAATGACGACAAGAATAACTTCAATCGCGGAAACCGGTCTCTTTGGTTAATTTTTTTCCGGACCTTCTTGACGCCGCGAAGAAACGCGTTGCTCCGAAATATTTAACCAGCGTGGCTAAATCGAGACAGGGTGACGGTTGGTGTCGCTGGTGAGCGGAAGCGTGATAGTGAATTCCGCGCCGCCTCCGGGTCGGTTCTCCGCCGTTACCTTGCCGCCCAGCGCTTCGACAAATCCTTTGACCAACGAGAGGCCGAGCCCGGTTCCGCCCGTGGGCGCGTCGGGCGCGCGGGAAAACTTGTCAAACATACGCCCGATAAATTGCGGGTTGATGCCCGCACCGCGATCCGCCACCGCCAAAAAGAGGGCTCCGCCTGATTTCCACACGCGCAGTTCGACTTCAGTCCCGGCCGGGGTGTGCAACCCGGCGTTGGCCAAAAGATTCATCAACGCTTGCTGTAGGAGAACGAAATCAGTGCGAATAATGGGCAATCCGGTCGGAAGCTGGACGGTAAGTTTGTGTCGCGCCAGATTTTTCTCCGTTTCGGCCACGGCCACATTGACGATGTCGTTAATCTCACACTCATTAAATAATGGTTTGATATGTCCCGACTCCAATCGCGTCATGTCGAGCACTTTTCCCACCAAGGCATTCAAACGCTCGGCGCCTTCTTGAATTTCATTGATCAATTCGGCGCCGGGCCCGCTAACGCTTTTCAACTCGGCCAAGTCGATGGCGGCGGCGCTGATGGCGGCGAGCGGAGTGCGAATCTCATGCGACATGGAATCGAGCAGTGTTTTGCCCAAACGTTCGGATTCCGCCAGCAGTTTGGCCTTCTCAGAAAGCGCGCTCAAACGTTGCCGGTCGAGTGCCAAGGCTATCTGCCGCGTCAGCGCATCCAATAGATTCCGTTGATGAATGGTGGGCGGCGTCGATTGCCGCAATCGCAGGCCCATCACACCCAACATGCTGTTATTGCTTTCGAGGGGAATGAACAACGAATCGATCGTGGGCAGGTTTCCTGTGAATCTTCCGGCAGATTGCCGGTGTTGCAGCACCCACGCGGCCACGGCCTGTTCTTTCTCTCCCAACACCAACGAACCTCCTTCTTGAACTTGCAACCGGTTTCGGGCGTCCGGCAGCAAAACCGCCACCTCCGCCTCGAAGGAGCGCCCCAATTCCTCCACCACTTTGCAAACAATTTGGTCCACCGTGGTCGCTTCCGCCAGTTCCCGGCCCAGCAAATAGAGAGCCGTGGCGCGGCTTTCGCGCTGGCGCTCGGTCGCCTCCTGGGCGCGGATGCGTCCTGTCAATTGCCCCAGGGCCAGGGCCACGACGAAATACATTCCCAGCAACAACACATCCTCGATATGCGAAACGCGAAGATCGAAAACCGGCGGCAGAAAAAAAAAGTCCCAAATCACCGCACTGAGGGCCGCCGCCAACAACGCCGGGCCGCGTTCCACAAACAGCGCCAGCACCACAATGGCCAGCAAAGATAAAAACGCCATGGCATGAACTCCCACTTGCGGCGTAAACAAGAATCCTGCAAAAGCAACCACCGCCACGGTTCCCATCGCGACCAGATATTGCATCCAGCCCGCTCCCGCCAAACTGCGACGCGGCGACGCGACGGGCGTTCCCCGGTTGACTGGCACCACCTGCACCGCAATGTCCCCGCTGCCACGAATCAATCGCGCCGCAATCGGATCGCGCGGGAAAAATCTCCACCAAGGCAACGGGCTTGTTTTTCCAATCACGATCTGGGTGATGTTCCGCGAATGGGCCACCCGCAACACCGCGTCCGCGAAGTGCTCATCGGCCGTGGTGATCACTTCCCCACCCAATTCCCGCGCCAACTCCAGGTTCCGCGTCAGTTGCGATTCCACTTCGGCAGACACGCGACCTGAAGTTTCGACGTAAAGTACAATCCACACCGCGTTCAGGCTTCCGACCATTCGTCGTGTCCAAAGAATCAATGG
>Ga0206875_1254_pt1 | contig 10615 bp, 5 predicted proteins | sample Alteio_BWOrgCont_9_FD_152616 | JGI IMG/M metagenome (GOLD analysis project Ga0206875, IMG submission 152616) | Enriched cells from forest soil in Barre Woods Harvard Forest LTER site, Petersham, Massachusetts, United States -... | ecosystem: Environmental > Terrestrial > Soil > Temperate forest > O... | reverse complement strand
TAACTCAGCGCATCCTGCAAAAATTCAGCGCTTACATTTTTAACATCTTCAACTTTTCCCAGGTCAACCACGGCTTCGAAATTGGTGTATTGGTAGCCCTGCCATTTGCCTATTCTAAAATCGCTGCTGCCATGCTGGAAATCTATCAATGCCTGTGGGCCGCCTGCAGTATACTGACTATTGACCTTAGATAATATTTTTATTTTTCTGCCTTTTGGGATTTTGGTGAAGTAAGTGATGTTATACCGAGTTTGCTTCTTGTCGTTTAAACTACTGCACCATATAGTATCAGTTTTATGAACATAAAACGGGTCTCTATAAATAAAAATTTCCCAAGGTACACCTGAATAACAACCGGTTCGATGAAGCTTAGTCGTCGAATCGTATCGCTTAGTATAATTATAAGAAGCAATAATTAAAGGATCATTACCTGAATAGCCCTTAACGGTAACCCTTACGGAGTCGGTAAACATTGAATTATTATATTCAAAGTATGGTTGTGCGGCAACTTTTTCCGAAATAGGAATAGAACTCGCTGGTACATCATTATTTCCTGTTGCCCAATTTGGAATAGTGTTGCCTCCATTACTTATTGTATAATTAAGTAAACCACCTTTCATTATATCGGTATAATTCAAAAATGAATTCTTGTAATCTTTTCCATTCAGCTTTGCAGATGAAATATAAAGCGCGTCTTCTTGAAAGGAGTGAGAAATAATTGAAAATGTTTTCCCACTTTCCAAATGTATTTTTACCGTATCGAATAATGGAGAGGTTAGCTCAAACTGCCCATCACCGGGGCAAACCTGGTACATACCTATGGCGCTCATTACATACCATGCCGATAATTCTCCGCAATCGTCATTCCCGCAAATACCATCGGGTGCAGTGGTGTAGAGTTTTTCCAATTTATGAACATATTCTGCAGTTTTCCAGGGCTGCCCAACGTAATTATATAAATATGCAATGTGGTGACTGGGCTCATTGCCCTGTGCATATTGTCCAATCATACCCGTAATGTCAGGCTGTACGCTTCCTGTAGTTTTAGATGAAGTAGTAAATAAACTATCCAGCATTACTGCTAATTTCTCTTTGCCTCCATGCAGATCAATAAAGCCATTCATATCGTGCGGTACATAAAAATTATATTGCCAGGCATTGGCCTCGGCATAATTAAATGTTACTGATTTTGGGTCGAAGGGTTTTACAAATGCGCCATTAGCGCGCCCTTGCATAAAACCGTTTTCAGGGTTATATACATTTTTATAACCTTGTGCCAAGCCTATGTACTTCTCATAATCATCTGTTTTACCTAACGCTTTTGCCATTTGTGCCACACACCAATCATCGTAGCCGCATTCAAGAGTTTGTGAAACAGATTCACTGCTCTTATCTGCCGGTATATATCCGTATTCTCTTAATGCGGGCAAGCCACGAACATCGGCATCTGCGCTATGTTCCATTGCAGTTAGCGCTTCATTGGCATCAAAACCTCGAATACCTTTTTGATAGGCATCATATATAACAGACACAGAGTGAAAGCCTATCATACAATTGGTTTCGTTGGCAGATAATTCCCATACAGGCAGTGAACCACCCTGTTCGTATTGCCTTAAAAAAGTTTGAATGAATTGTCTTTCCTTAGAAGAGTCTATGATTGTAAAGAGCGGATTTAATGCCCTGTAAGTATCCCAGATAGAGAACACTGTATAAACAGGATTACCCGCTGTTGTTGTATGTGTTTTCATATCACGCCCGCGATATTGGCCATTTAAATCGGTATATAAACTGGGATGGATAGCAGTATGATACAAGGCAGTATAGAACGTAGTCAGCAGGCTATCATTCTTTGATGTTACTTCTATTTTGTTCAAATAATCGTTCCATGCTTTTTGTGTTTTTTTCAATGTCCCATCAAAATCCCATTTAGGTATATCATGTTCTAAATTCTCTTTTGCATTTTCAATGCTTACTGCAGATATGCCAACCTTTGATAAAATAATAGTAGAATCCACAAAACCAAAAATAACCTGAATATCTGTCCCACTTATATCTTTTATAGGAGAAGCATCACGCCATTGATCCTGCATTTCATGGTCCTTGAATACCCAACAGCTAAATGGCTTAGAAAATCTTATATCATAATAAACTTTTCTATCCTTTGCCCAGGCAGTTGTTTCAATATATCCGCAAGCCTCTGTATCACTTATTTTATGAAATTCTGAATTGATGACTTTATTTCTGTGATTTAAGTCAAGCACAATAGAGCAGATACTATCTTTAGAATAAGTATAACGATGGATACCCGCATATTGGCCAACAGCTAATTCCGCTTTGATGTTTCCATTTTTTAAAATCACTGAATAATACCCTGGAGAAGCTTTCTCATCTTTATGTGAAAATGGTGATGAATAATCTCCTATTAAAAATATTAGAGAATCCCTATTCCTGGGAAGATATATGATTCCTCTGGAAATAGGCATCAACAAAATATCTCCATAATCAGAGCAGCCTGTACCGCTCAAGTGTGTATGTGTAAAGCCATAAATAATGCTATCGGAATAATGATAACCGGAGCAGCCATCCCAGCCGGTAAGGCGCGTATCAGGGCTTAATTGCATCATGCCAAAAGGGTAACAGGCACCGGGGAAAGTATGCGCATGGCCACCTGTACCAATAAACGGGTTTACATAAGGCAAATAGTTTCTTTGTTGGGAATAGCTTGTGGTAATCCCTAAAAAAAGAAATGCAAGAAATAATTTTATTCGGAACTTGTTTTGCATGGTGCACATTTGCATTAGCGAATGTAGTAGTTATATTTGTTTAATAAAATAGAAATGAATGAGTATACAAGTTGTTTATGATTTTGCCGATGCCATTAATGAGCATAATGTTGAACTTATTGCAAACATGATGACAGAGGATCACACATTTATTGATGCGCATAATAATAAGGTAACCGGCAAAGCGACAATGAAAGGCGGCTGGGCCATGTATTTTCAGTTTTTCCCCGATTATAAAATTGAGGTTGACGAAATATATATTAATGGAGATAGTATAGCTGCATTTGGTTATGCAGGTGGAACATTTAAAGGCTTAAAAACACCTGACAATAAAAATTACTGGAGATTACCTGCGGCTTGGAAAGCTGTTGTAGAAAAAGGCAAGATAAAATTATGGCAAGTCTATGCTGATACCAAGATTCCGTTTGAGATAATGGATAAGAATAAATAATTACATACCTGCCTGGAAGTGCAGGAAAAATCCATGTTGCCCTAAGGCATTGAAGGAATATTCAAATCTCCAGATAAGGTCGTAATAGGCTACTAAGTCAATACCTACACCATTACCCCACAAAGATTTATTGGCAAGAAAGTTGTTCACCACATAAGGCGAAGGCGAAGTTAAATATGCCCAATCGGAATAAAGAGTGAGATAGAGTGCGTAATAAGCTTTATCGAACTGGCGGAAGCCAAAGAGTGGTAAATTCTGTACAGGTACATTTAAAAACCTGAACTTGATCTCGTTCTTTACCAGGGCATAATCGTTGCCATCAACCACATAATCTTCGTAGCCACGTACAATATCATTCGAATAGCCAAGGCCTTTTTGAATGTAATAGGGTTGAACTACATTGTTAGATAGTTTTCCTTCTATCATGGTCGCATAAAAGAAATTCTTAGAGATAGTCCAGTATTTATGCAATGAAGACTGAACATATAAAATATTGAAAGGGTGATTGAGAATATCGAGTCCGTAATCGTTTATGCTGAAATCGATATAATAACCGGAAAGAGGATAGGGTGCATAATCGCGTACATCGCGCCGGAAAAAATATTTAAGTCCGAAGAAATTTGCGCTGGTTTGGTTACCGGGTAAATAATCTTGCGTGACTTTTAAAATAGTATCATTCACTGTGCATGAGTGGAAATTGACTTCGAGGTAATGGGTATTGTATATGCCCTGCCTGTACGTATAATCCAGCCTTCCGGTATATTCCTGCCTCAATGTATTTTCCGGAGTATTTAAAAATGTAAGTATTCCGCCTTCGGAAGTATAGGCTATATCTTTGTTCTGTGATGAGGTAAGTACAAATTGCAAGCCGCCCTTCTGGTGCTTATCTAAATAAGGTATTGAATAGCCAATGCCAAATTGCTGTGTATAGCCTAACTGGAAGCTTACACGTAATACCTGCCGCAAGCCTAATGTATTATTATCAGCCAGGGAAAAACCATAATCTACTTTACTCAGGCTTCGGTGATCCTGTTCCCACCATACATTAAAGTTACGTTCCTCAACCTGGAATATTGGTGTTGGCCATATATACCATTTCTCTACAACAGTTATGGTTACAGCTGTTTGCCCGGTAGACATGTGGGCAGTATCTATCGTTACAAAATTAAATAGTGAAGTGTTCATCAGGTTATCTTTGGAGCGCAATGCAATTGATGGCCATTCGCTCATACGTATAGTATCGCCCTTCTGAAAGGTAAGCTCCCTGTGTATTATCGAGGTACGGGTTTTGTAGTTACCATCTACATAAATATCATAAACAACAAATTTTTTGTTTGCAGTGGTATCTTTGTTTTGGCTATGTGCAGGAATGAAAAAGGCAGAGAAAAGAAGTGCAAGAATAAAACTGTGAGGGTAAAATCTCATTACCGTTTTTATATGTTGAGGTAATGCATCAACGCATCGTAGCGGTCTTTTATTGCTGTGTTTTGTACACTCTGAGAGAAGGAAGCTTTTACAGTATAACTAAAACGCTCGAAGGTTTGCAACACAGCTGAAACATCGTTTACGCTTAACTTTATAGTTACATCAAGTTCGGTTGAATTGCTACGCGGGGTAAGGAATAGGCTTAATATTTTCGCACCGTTACTTTCGGCTATCTGCGCAATTTGCGATAATGAATAATCGCGCTGGTGGAGTTCAAGTACAATTAAACTACCCGGCTCCTGTGCAGCTGTTAATTGCGAAAAATAATCGAGCATTTTTTGCGAAGTAACTGCTCCCACAAAATGTTCTTTTGTATCAATAACCGGTATTACCGATATCTTTAACAGAGCATACATTTTCAATACATCGTATGCGTGAGCATCTTCAAACACAAATGGTTTGCTGAGCGAACGCTTTATTTTACTTATCGGTTCATTCGCTGAAATATGATCGAATATTTCGGCATCGGATATGATACCTACGTAATGAGTTTTTTCAATTACAGGCAAATGCGATACCTTGAATTCATCCATCCACTCAAGTGCCTTTTGGGCAGTGTCGCTCACCTTTAGCGGCGGTATATCTGTACTTATTAAGTCCTTAGCTAACATGTCTTTTACTATATCTTATGTCAAAGCTACTATTTTTACCAACACAACCTTCATCAGAAGAATGCACGTACCTGGGCGGTGCCCGTATTCACAATATTTGAGCCCTCACTCGAGCGTCCGGTATACGATACATTTAACTGAATATTCTGCGATATATTGCACTGGTAGGTTATACCCCAGGTATAGTTGTTGCCTATGTTCAGGCCTTGCAGCATTTCAAAACCCAGGGGGCTGTTGGCAGATAAGTTGAATTGTATTTTTACATAGTTGAAATTGGCAAGCAAGCTGCCTTTGTTCAACACATTGTATTTTAATTCGGCTCCATAAGTTTGTTGCAACGATTGTCCTCCTCCCAATTCGTTCGAATTGAGTTTATCGGCGTAGGTAAATAAGCCCGATACCCTGAAACTGGTACTTGGCTGAAAACTTAATTTAGGTTGGGTAAGTATATAGGCTATATTAAAATTATTGGTGGTGAAATAATTTGAACCGCTTATATCGTTACCAATTTTTTCATCCATTTCAATCATCCATTTGGTGGTGAAATTCAAACGGCCATGTACTTCATTGTATTTGTTTTCCCTTGATTGGGAACCTGTTTCCTGCAATACGGTTTTATTTATGACATCGTTGAAGCTATAATCAAGCCCATACCTCGGGCTTAACTGGTTAAAGAAGATAGTATTTCGAAACGAAGTATTAAGGCCAACAATATTTGTATCGGCAGCGCTTTGCAGTAACGGATTATATGCATGTACAATGTCATTCGATGTTGTTTTTCTATCGGTATGAAAAGCCAGTTGTTCTGAAAAAAGCGCAATGAAACCGCGGATATCCTTTTTGCCATTCCATAAAGCAGCGGGCCTCAGGTTAAATGTTTCGGTTATGCCGCTGGTATAAGTTTTAATAAACTGGTTGGTGGGTGTGTAAACTCTTATGTAATCAGCCTGGTCAGGAAATGGGGAAACATAAAATTCATTCAGTTCTTGTATTTTATCGTTGTTAAAATCGGTCCATGCATAGACTCCCTGCCCTTGCGCTACCTGCACGTAGGTATAACTTTCTTTTTGTTGCAAACCCGAACCTGCAGTGTAAAAAGTGCTGCTGTTTAATAGTCCATGTGCTGCACTTAGGTCATATTGTGCTTGTCCTGTCAATGCATTTACAGGTTGCTGCCCAAGCGCAATTGCTGTATCAAGTATAGTTAGTACATGGTAAGTAATATTGGCTTTAAAACGGCTATGGGGGTTCTTGAGTAAGTTTATATCAAATGAAATATTTTTTGATAAAAGCGATTTCTGCATATGGTCGGCATCGGGTGCAAGGTCAGTTCTTTCCTGGTAATTTACGCCGTAACTAACTTTACTGGTATCGGCAGAACGGATAAAAGTATTCCACTGATAATATTGAAAAGTGGATGCCTGTTCGAACAAAGAAGATGAAGTAGTAACAATACTGTCGGTACGACGCGATCGGAAGATATCATTCTCTGTTCCCTCACCAACACCCACAACCCATTGCGATATTTTGTAGGAAACTGTTCCGAATGCTTTGTAATAATTACTGGTGTTATAAGTAGATTTGGTATTTAAAAGCGCACCGTTGAAATCAATCATGAAATTCTTTTCATTCAGTTTAAGAGTTGCAATTTGTCTGGTGGCATTATAATGTATGCCTTCCAAAAAGGCCTGGAAGCCATAAACCAGCAAATCTTTTTTATTACTTAAAGCTACGGTTGCATTAAAAATATCCTGGTGATCGAATATGCTGTCGCTGGTACGGTTCCAATCGCGGGAAAATTCCACAGTGCGGTATCTCTCAATGGGTGAAAAATCTTTTTGCACACCTTCATAACCTATGTCGGTATTGACTCTCCAGGCATTTGCTTTGTGGTCAATTGTATCCTGCAAAAATGAAACATTATGGAAGTTTACTTTGCCTGCCATGCCAACATCATGGTTCTTGTCGAGGGTAGAAAATGTATTTACATCGTTGTTGGTCACTGCGGTTTCTGCTATGATCATAGAGTGTGCCGATATTTTATAATCTCCACCCAACGTCATCATTTGTTTTTTCTTGGGTGTTATTAAAAGTATCTCGGGTATATAATTTCCCTGGTGCACGCCGCCAATAGGGGCTACCCATTTAAATACCCTGCCATTGGCACCCGAGGCAACCTGCACATAATCGCCCTGGCCCTGGTTTACCTGCGAAAAACTTAAACTGTATTTTGCTTTATTTGAATCAGTTGAATAAACAAAAATGGTATCATTAAAACCAATACCTACAGTATCTATTTTCATATAGAGCACCTGGTTATTATTGTAGGGGGTAACAGTAGTAACACCGGGGACCAATGCATTTTGAATGTTGTTGCCGATTGAAGCCAGAAACTGTTCCTGCTGAAAACTTAAAGATTGTTGCAAAGGTTGTGTTTTAGCATCCTGTTCAGAGTATACATTGAATCGCAGGTTAAGTTTATTGTCGTGGTATTCTGTTCCTCCAAAAACAAGTGAGCGCACAAAATTCTGGTCGCTGTATTGGAATTCTACAGTAATGCGTGTGCTTTGCGTAATAAGGTGCTTTGGGGTAAAAGTAATTTGAGCTGAATTGTAATCAATAGTATAATCGTTATTCTGACCGCGCTGCATTAACTGCCCGTCTAAGTAAACCTTCTCTGTCCCTGATAATATTATAATATAGGTTTGGTTATTGGGTCCTGTTAAAAGATAGGGCCCTAGGTTTCCATCAATGGGTGTAACCTGGTCGCGTACAAAACTTCCTTTAGATATTGCTCCACCGCCTGTTACCCTTAAATATGCCGCTTTGCTGCTATCTTTTTCAGGGCCAACAATAAAGCGTGTTGAAAGCAAACCACCCTCTGCTTTTTTATAGAATTTCATAAAATAACTTGGAGGGCTGTTTAATTCATAGTCTCCGGCTATAAGGCTTGTGTTTTTATTGTAAAGCTTTATAAATACTTTGTCAAAATCCTGCAACTGGGCAGTATTTCCTTCAGGTTGTATAGGTAGACTATTATCGGTAGCCGATACAAGCACATTGACATTGTTGCTCAGTTTTCCTGCAAGTTGTAAGTTTAACGCAGAGTTAACGGTAAGGTTTTGGCTGTTGCCGAATGTAACTCCACGAGAAATGCTTCCACTTTTATTTAAGGTGCCCAGGTCAAACGGGTCGCTGCTACCCTTATTCTGGCTAACCTGGTACATATATCCCTGTTGTTCCCCATATCGTAAAGGATGTATGGTGTTGTTATCTTTATGCTGATGGCTTTGCGTAAGTAAAAACGGAAAGGTTTGGTAAGAGCAGTAAAGCGTATCAGCTTTAATACCGCGTTTTTTTAACTCTGCGCGATTTAAAACAATTTTCCCTTCAGCAGGTTCCACTTTATAACAAGTACTATCTAATTTTTGCCCTTTTACAAGGCTCAAAGACAGTGACTGGGGAAATATGCTTAAGGTATCAACTGTAATTGTGTCATTCAACGAGAGGGCAATAACCTTTTTGCGCTGGTTATTAACCTGCTGCGAGAAGCCGTGTATGGATATGATTCCTAAAAGCCCTGTTAGTAAAAGGGAAACCTTTCTCACTGTCAAAAAGTACGAATATCGTAAATATACCAAAAGCAATCGGGAATACAAAAACTAGGAGCCCCGGTGCTATAGTATAACTGAGAATACCTCATATTTATTTTATAAATCTGACTATTCTCAGTAAACGCAGAATTCCTATTTTTGTTGGGTATAAAGCCAACAAATGAAGAAAGTAATTACATATAATGTAAATGGCATACGTTCAGCCATGTCAAAAGGCTGGCTCGATTGGGTAAAAACCGTTAGCCCTGATATTATTTGCCTGCAGGAAATAAAGGCACAAGCCGAGCAGCTTAACCTCGATGATTTTGCTAATGCAGGGTATAAGCATAACTACTGGTATTCTGCCCAAAAGAAGGGCTATAGCGGGGTGGCTATTCTTTCAAAAGCCAAACCCGACCACATTGAATACGGCTGCGGATTTAATGACGAAGAGGGCAGGGTATTGAGGGCCGATTACGGTGATGTTTCAGTTATAAGCGTGTATATGCCATCAGGTACATCGGGCGACGAAAGGCAGGCATTTAAAATGAAATGGGTTGCCAATTTCCAGAAATATATTGATAAACTTAAAAAGACAAGGCCAAACCTTATCATTGCCGGCGATTATAATATCTGTCATAAGCCTATTGATATACATAACCCTATTAGCAATGCCAATTCATCGGGTTTTTTGCCTGAAGAAAGGGAATGGTTAGATGGCTTTATGAAATCGGGCTTTACAGATTCGTTAAGGCAGTTCAATAAAGAAGCTCATCAATATACATGGTGGAGCTTCAGGGCAAATTCAAGGGCGAACAACAAAGGTTGGCGGATAGATTACCATTTGGTGAGCGAACCTATGGCAAAAGCTTTAAAAAGGGCAGTAATTATGCCAGAAGCAAAACATTCTGATCATTGCCCAATGCTAATTGAAGTTGACTTTTAGCGCTGTTTTTTTTAGTCTGTTACCGTAATTAATAATAAACCCCAATGTTATTTAATTCGTTTCAGTTTTTTATTTTTTTCCCTGTAGTTACTTTTATTTTTTTCCTGCTTCCGCATAAATTGCGCTGGCTGCATCTCCTTATTGCCAGTTGCGTTTTCTATATGGCGTTCATACCTGTTTACATACTTATACTGCTATTCACCATTATAATTGACTATGTGGCCGGTATGTTGATTGAAAATGCGGAGGGTGTAAGGCGTAAATGTTTTTTAATATTGAGTATTATAGCCAATGTTGGTGTATTGGCGGTATTTAAGTATTATAATTTTTTTGCCGACAATATAAACTCGCTACTACAGGGGCTTCATATTAATGCGCATCCAATACCATTTTTAACTATCCTGCTTCCTTTAGGGCTGTCGTTTCATACATTTCAGGCTATGAGTTATACTATTGAAGTGTATCGCGGCAACCAAAAAGCCGAAAAGCATTTTGGCATTTATGCTTTATATGTAATGTTTTATCCTCAGTTGGTTGCAGGCCCTATAGAACGGCCCCAAAACCTGTTACATCAATTTCGTGAAAAGCATTATTTTGAACCCGGTAGAGTAACGGATGGCTTAAGGCTTATGTTATGGGGAATGTTTAAAAAAGTTGTTATTGCCGACAGGATAGCTGTTCTTACAGGTCCTGTTTTTAATGATCCGCATAACTATCCTCCAATAACATTATTCCTGGCTGTAATC
>Ga0206875_1252_pt1 | contig 10743 bp, 13 predicted proteins | sample Alteio_BWOrgCont_9_FD_152616 | JGI IMG/M metagenome (GOLD analysis project Ga0206875, IMG submission 152616) | Enriched cells from forest soil in Barre Woods Harvard Forest LTER site, Petersham, Massachusetts, United States -... | ecosystem: Environmental > Terrestrial > Soil > Temperate forest > O... | reverse complement strand
CGCGGTGATGGCCGACACAATCGGGGCGGCGCGCTAGCCTTGCCGGTGCAAGTTTTAGACTCCTGTGACGAGGCCGTCGATCCGCAGCGGCAAATCGCGCAAGCGTTGGCCAGTAGCATGGTAGATCGCATTGGCGAGGGCCGCTGATGTCCCTACAGTGCCGATCTCGCCGATGCCCTTCACTCCAATTGGGTTGATTAGCCGGTCCTCTTCCGGAACCATGATGATATGAACCTCGCCGACGTCAGCGTTTACCGGGATCATGTAGTCGGCCAGGTTTGAGTTGACGTAACGCGACGTGCGTGGGTCGATCTCCGTCTTCTCGTGAAGGGCGGAGCCAATGCCCCAAATCATGCCGCCCATGTACTGGCTATGCGCCGTGCGCGGGTTCAGAATTCGGCGCGATGCGAAGGCGCCGACCATCCTGGGTACGCGGATTTCACGGGTCCACGAGTGAACGCGCACTTCGACGAATTGTGCGCCAAACGCGAATTGGATCCGGTCCGGCAGCCGAGCGCCGCCCATAGGCATCGCCGCGCCTCGATAAAGAGCCTGGACGCCGTCCTTGGCTACGCCGTGCGGCAGAGACTCCGAGGGCGCCCATGCCTCGGTCTTTCATGGCCGCGATGACATCGGTGGCCGGCTTTCCGTCTTGCCCCAGACACAGGCGAAGGGTGTCGCAAGCCTGGGCGACCACGGTGCAAACGCTGGCTGTCGAGATTGAGCCGCCCGCCACCGGCGCCGGCGGTAGATCTGTGTCGCCAAGGGAGACCGAAACCTTGTCGACAGGGATTCCCAACCTCTCCGCAGCGGTCTGCGCCGCGACTGTATAGAGGCCGTTGCCGATTTCATGGCCGGCTGTCTCGATTAGCGCGCGCCCGTCCGCAAAGACGCGGACGCGAACCGTCGCCGCGGCCGTCTGGGTCGGGTAAGCGGAGGCGGCGCACCCCCAGCCGACCAGCCAATCGCCGTCGCGCTTAGCCCCCGGAGTCGGATTGCGCGCTTTCCAGCCGAACGCTTCTGCGGCCTGATCGAAGCAGGTCATAAGCGCGCGGCTGGTATAGGGCAACCCTTTGATCGGCTCTGTCTGCGTGTCGTTGACGCGGCGCAGCTCAATTGGATCCATGTTCAGCGCAACGGCGAGTTCGTCCATCGCGCTTTCGAGAGCAAAGAAATAGGGCGTTTCAGCTGGCGCTCGCATGAAGCAGGGCGTCGCGCGGTCGGCGCGCACGATCGTCACATTGCTCGCGACGTTCGGGCAGGCGTACATTCGTCGAAGCGTCGGTACCGGCGACCGCGTAAGGATCAGCTCGGGACGTGACCTCCGACCCCTCATGATTGAGCGCCTGAAGTTTTCCGTCCTGCGTGGCCGCGAGCTGGATGCGGTGCCGCGTCTCGGCCCGGAATGTCGCAATCGTAAACCCCTGTTGGCGAGTTGGCACGAGTTTCACCGGCCGGCCAAGTCTGCGCGCTGCGATCGCGATAATCGCAGTCCGTTGGGTCAGGGCTCCCTTGGAGCCGAAGGCGCCGCCCACATAGCGGCTGATAACCCTGATTTGACTGGGCTCGATGCTAAGCTGGGCTGCGAGTCCGTTTTTGATCCCATAAACATTTTGGCTCGGCTCATGGACGGTCAGCTGCGAGCCATTCCAAACGCATTGGGTAGCGAACAATTCGATCGGGTTGTGATGCTGAGTCGGAGTTGAATAGTTGGCGTCGATTTTGACGGGAGCGGCTTCATAAGCCGTCGCGAAATTACCGACCCTGGGATCGTCGTGTTTCTTGTTCTGCTCGGCGAGCGCCTGTTCAAGGGTCCCTTTCGAATCGAACGTCCCGGCCGAGGGCTGCTCTTCGTATTCGACACTAATTTGATAGGCCGCGTCTTGGGCGACCTCCAGGGTTTCGGCAAGCACCACCGCAATCGTTTGGCCCGCATAGGCGATCTCGGCGGAGCCAAGTGGAACCACGGAATTCGAAGCAGGACCGCCCTCAGTCGAGTATTTAACTTTGCGGATACCGCTGCCGATCGTTTGATAGGTAAGAATGTCAAGCACGCCGGGCAGATCGCGCGCGGCCGTGAGATCAAAGGATTTGATTCGCCCCTTCGCTATGCGGCTACATCAGGAAGCGCAATGTCCGCCGCATAGAGCGCCCTGCCGGTGACTTTGGCGCGGGCGTCATAACGCGGAATGGGTTGGCCCATATTGCCGACAGGCGCGGGAGCGGCCGGATCGATCATCGTTCAGCCCTCCAGTTCCGCGGCTTGCCACAGCGCACGAACCAAGGTGGACTGGCCGAGCGCGACCTTAAAGCCATTGTGAATTCGCGGCCTTGCATCCGCGAATGCAGCTCGCGCGGCGGCTTCAGCCACCGGCTCGGTCAGAGTTTTCCCGGCGAGCACATTCTCCGCCTCCCGCGATCGCCATGGAATCGTGGCTACCCCGCCAAGAGCGATTCGCGCCTCACGGACCTTTGGTCCGACCATGTCTATCGCCACTGCGGCGGAGGCGAGGGCGAATTCATAGGACTGCCGATCGCGGATCTTGAGATACAGCGAGCGGCGCGTCCAGGGGCCCGCTTGGATATTGAACCCAGTGATGAGATCGCCCGACGCCAGAACGGTCTCCACGCTTGGTGTTGCGCCCGGCAATCGATGCAGGGCGGCGAACGGGATGGTTCTGACGCCGGAAGACCCTGCGACGGTAACCGTCGCGTCGAGCGCAATCAAACTTTTCTGGCCCGGCGTGCAATAGCCGCACTGGAAGGCGTCGTTATCCACGAAGGCCTGCTGCATCGGATGCAGCGGTGCGTCCGCACGCGCTAGCCCTTCGACGGTGCTGACCTGATGGCCTTGGGCCGCGATGGCGAGCGTAAGGCACGAAAGGACCCGCACCCCGTCAATATGCACCGTACAAGCCCCGCACTGGCCGTGATCACAGCCCTTCTTTGATCCCGTCAGCCCAATATGCTCCCGTAGGGCGTCAAGAAGGGTCGTCCGGATGTCCAGTCCGAGTCGATAATCCGCGCCATTGATTGAAAGAGCGGCCGAAACTGGACCGTCGCTGTGCGCCAGCGCGACAGGCTGAGCAACGGCCTCGTTGAGGCCAGTTCCCACAAACGGAAGGGCGGCAGTGGAGACCGAAGCGCCGAGAAAACGACGTCGGTTGACAGATTGCGGTTCATCACTGCGTTTCGTCGGCATTGGGCGCCTCCATTGCCTGAAAACAATAGCCTGAGCCCGCGGGGCACGCCCCTGGACGCATTTCGCCCAAAGTCGCTCCTCTAAATGTCAGCGTGTCGAAAGGCGTTCCCAATCGTCGAGCGCGGCGAGATCACGAGCGCGTGACCGGACCCGACTATGGCGAGGGCGTCGAGCCCCATATGGCGACCACGTCATCAAGGTGGACTCGACCGTCCACACCGGCCCAGCCGTTCCTGGACAATGCGGATATGGACGTGTCGCGTGCCGAATTTCCGCGATCCCGTCTTACCGCCGGCTGCTTTTCCAGCCCGGATTTCCGACCTTATCTTCGCTCCTTGCGGATACGAAGATCCAGAAATCTTCCCTTCCTGAAAATTCAGATCTGTCTCGACAGCGGGCTGACGGGGGATAAAAAACAGCTGCTCCCGTCGCGTGCGGAAACTCAACCTGCAGGGACCTGTCGCCAGGCTTTTAGCGAAAACAGCAGTAGGGACGCCGAGACCACCACTAAGCCAATATAAAACATTCGATCAACTGCAAAGTGCAAATCGGAGATCCACCACGATAGCGGCAGCGATATCAAAGCGGTTAGGGCCGGGATCGATAGGAAAAACATCGTAATGAAGCCATTGTCGTTGCCGGTAATGGTCAGCGCAATTTGGTACGCGACCCGACCCATTGATGCGGCGACGATCGTGCCCAAGATCATTAGTATTATCGCGAAGATCTGGCCGAAATGGAGCTCCGAGCGTCGATACAAGACGAAACCGACAACGGGAACCAGGACACAGGCTGAGACGAAAAAATTCGCGGCCACCGCTGCAGACTCGTCGTATTTCGAAAACCATTTGCCGACGAGGGTTCCGCCCAACGCTGAACAGATCGGCACTGGAACCGCATAGAGCCAGGCGCCATGCAGGGCGCTGTCAGCGAGTTGGGTTAAGTTCGGTCTCGCGGCGTCGCCAACTTGACTCCAGGCGATCGCCATTGCGCCAAGAAACCCACCCACCAGGCAACCAAAAAATATTGCCGGCGACACTGGAATTGGCACTCTAGATACCACTCGTGCAACTAACGCTGCCCAAAAGGGCATCAGGTTAATTATTGCGGAAATAATTATGGGGTGCGCCTTGCTGAGCCCCAATTTGAACAATACCAAACCGCCCATTCCGATAGCAAATATAGCCCCAAGTTTACTGTAATTCCTCACATCTATAAGCAACGAAATTAGATCAGATCGACTTGTTGCACGGACGGTCAGGAGCGGTATCGACATCAGCAGAGCGACTTGTGTCAAAAAGACAAACTGCAAGACACTGAGTTGCTTGGCTGCGAGAAAGGAAAACGGCTCTTGTATCGATAACAGGAAAGCCGTGATAACAGCGTACAAGCTTCCAAGCTTGTAATTAATCTTGCGTCCGGTCGATAGCATCCGTTGGACCTGAATCTCTTGCGTCACGTGGCTGTGGGACAATATTGGGCTGCGGCAAGAGTCGCGGGCCAAATGACGAATCCTGCCCCCATTGCTCCGGTTGATTGATCAGCCACGCGCGGTCACCGGGTGACGAGCGGCGCTGGCGCCTCTTTTTCAGCTGAAGAGGAACCATCAGCCACACGGTTCGGTTCCCCCTGAGGCGCTGACACCGGAAACGCTCATGACCTCGTCGACCGAAGCCGTCTCCACTCCCGCGATCGCAGATCATCCGGTCCGAGCGGCGTTGCTCCTTGGCGCATTAGGCGTTGTCTTCGGTGACATCGGTACAAGCCCGATCTACGCGTTCAGAGAGTCGCTCAAGGCAGCTGGTGGTGCTTCGGAGGCGGCTGTGTTTGGTGTGCTCTCGCTCGTTTTCTGGGCCATCGTACTAGTTGTGGCGATCAAATATGTGGTCTTCGTCATGAGGGCGGACAATGAGGGTGAAGGCGGGACGATGGCGCTCCTGTCTCTAGCCCTGCCGGTCGCCGGGGCGTTGCGGACAGGGCTCTTGATTGTGGGACTGGCGGGGGCGTCCCTGTTCTTTGGTGACGCCATGATCACTCCCGCCATATCCGTGTTGAGCGCCGTCGAGGGGCTTGGCATCGCATCGCCTACGGTGACGCCTTACGTGGTGCCGATTGCGGCTTTTGTTCTGGTCTGCCTTTTCTCGATACAGAGCCGGGGCAGCGGCGCTGTTGGTTTCCTGTTCGGACCCGTAATGGCGCTATGGTTCACGACTTTGGCCGTCGCGGGGCTTGTTCACCTCGTGCACTACCCAAGAGTGCTGCTGGCTCTCAGCCCAAACTATGCGCTGGCCTATGCGGGCCATGTCAGCGCCGGGACCACGTTCGCTGTCTTGGGCTCGGTGTTTCTCGCCTTGACAGGAGGGGAGGCGCTCTATGCCGACATGGGTCACTTTGGCAGATCCGCGATCCGTATCAGCTGGTTCGCGTTCGTGCTGCCCGCTCTTGTTCTGGTTTACCTCGGCCAAGGAGCGCTTGTGCTGGCCGATCCGGCATCGGCGGACAATCCCTTTTTCCTGCTGTTTCCGAACTGGCTGTTGGTGCCTGCGGTTCTTCTGACGACGGCTGCGACTGTGATCGCGAGCCAGGCTGTGCTGTCGGGCGCTTTTGCTCTTGTTCAGCAAGCCATTCAACTCGGCGCCATTCCGCGTCTCGACGTACGTCACACCTCTGAGGAGTCGGCTGGCCAAGTCTATGTTCCTCAAGTCAACTGGCTACTGGCCGCCCTCGTTCTCGCGCTCGTCTTTGGGTTTCGCTCTTCAGACGCGCTTGCCAACGCCTACGGAATTGCGGTCGCAGGCGACATGATGGTCACAACGCTGCTGGTCACCATGGTGGCCTATGGTCTGTGGCGCTGGCCTGCGGTCCTGGTCTTCCCTGTCGCGGGATTGTTCTTTCTGCTCGACCTCACTTTCGTGTCAGCCAATGTTCACAAAATTCCCGCCGGGGGCTGGTTTCCGCTGCTCGTCGGTCTCGTTGCGCTCACCCTTATGTTGGTCTGGCGGAAAGGTCGGCGCGTCGCCTTCGAGCGGCGCGACGAGAACGCCATTGGCCTAGCAACCTTCATCGCTCGTCTTGATCAACCCGGCGCGCCCGAGCGCATGAAAGGCACGGCCGTGTACCTTACGAAAGAGACGGACATCGTGCCGGCAGCTTTGGCCCTCAACGTCAAGCACAACGGGATCGTGCATGAGCACGTCGTTCTCCTGAAGGTCACGACTGAGCATACGCCTCGCGTGGACGAAAGGAACCGGGTGAAGGTCACACCACTCGCTTCCGGCTTCCGGCTGGTTTGGTTGGTGTTTGGCTTCGCGGAGAAGCCTGACGTTCCGGCGGCCCTTCGGCTGCACCCTGAGGCCCTCGAATGCAATCCTGACGAGGCTTCCTTCTTCCTTGGCCGCGAGACGCCGGTTCCATCATTAAGACCGCACCTGTCGGCATGGCAGCAGTGGCTGTATGCATTTATGACGCGAAATGCCGTGGCGGCCCCGGACTACTTCCTAATACCATCGGCTCGCGTCGTTGAACTTGGGACTCGGGTGGAGATGTGAGATTGGGCGTCGGCGGGTCGGGGTTGCGACCTCCCAGCAAGTCCTGACCGTGTTCCCCGCGGGCAGCTGCGCGGATCGTGCATTACCACGGCCTCTGCTTTAGATGCCCGAACGTTCCCTGCAGTTGCACAATGAGTAGACCCAAGGCCGCTGACTCGTGCGCAGCGTCGAGATCGTATCGCTGACCCATCGCGACGGGCTGACGGTCGGATGCCGGTCTAGGCGTGCCCGCGGCTACGCTTCCTATGCCCTCACCTTCCTATCGCGACCATCCCTTGAAAGATACCAGGCTCCGGAGGCTTAAAGAGAAAGCGCGGGGCGGTGTGCGCCGATTTCTCAAAGCGATCTAGGAGAGAACTTAACAGCAAGCCGCTCAGTTTATCCGCGACCTCAAACGCTCGGCAGACTGATCGACGAGGTTTGCGACCTTGCGGTTGGTTTGGCCGGCGGCTTGTCTAATGCCGTCCGGCGTTAGTTCTTGCGCGCGGGCCTCCTGTGCAACCGCGGTGGCTACGTCGTCTGCGACCCTTGCTGTGCGCTCCACTGCCGCGGCTGCAAACTCGCGCGCTCGTTCCTGGACATTTATGCTCGCTTTGCCGAACAAATCTGCTTCAGCAGCTGTCGGCCGCAGCGAGGCCGCGATTCCAGCGCCAACGGCGAGACCCACAGCGCCGAGCATCAATGGCTGCCGTCGCATCAGAACGGTGAGATTTGCCCGCGCAGAAGCAAGGAACTGCGGTGTCGCTGCGCCAAGCGCATTTCGCGCGGCCGCGCTCCTATAACCCAGGCTTTGTCCGGAAGGGTAATCCAACGCTCCGAGCCCTCGCGGGATCTCGCCTTCGTTTTTGAACTGAAGTTTGTCAAGCTGTGCCTCGCCCAACCGAGGCCTGGCTCGCCGACGATCTGCCGCCGGTAAAGAGCCACGCTAATCCCATCCCGATCAATGCCGTCGATACTGGATTTGGTCTGATGGCCTCGCCGAGATCGCGCACAAAATTGCCGCCGGATGCAGTTTTCCCGTCGTTCGCATGATTTCCGTCGCCATGATTTTGTCTCGTCGAATCTCGTCTAGGGTAGCAGAAGGCTTAAGAGCGCTTGCCGACAAACGCGACATTCCCACCCAGGCCAAGGCGCCCGCGATGACCACAGCCCCTGCGCCACAACAGAGATAGGCCAGCGGCGCTGACAGCCCGAGTTGGATCAATTCGGACGCGATCGCGAGCAAAATCAGAACAACTCCTGGGACCAGCAGAACCGCGCCCGCCGCGATCAATTTCACCGCCTCACCTGTGATAGTGAGCTTGTTGCTCAGTTCTGCGCGAGCCAGATCGATCTCATTTTGAACTAGCTTCGCCAGCTCGGTGAGGGAATCGCCAACTAGCTGCGGAATCGAACGCTCGTCAGGGATGGGGGTCACATCGATCTCCTGCGCTCGTCGCTTTCATTTGAAATCGGCGATCTCGGCTCCTGCCAAGCTTGGTCGCTAGGGGGGCGCGTCTCGCCGTCCGTGTCCGACCCGCCGGATGCGCTCTTCAGGAAACGAACCGCGCCAAATCCTGCCAGGAACGCGAGCCCAAAGAATGCGGTTGGCTGATCTCTGGCGAACCTCTGGGCGCCTTGAACGAGATCGTTGAAGTCGCCTTTTCTCAGAGCATCCGCGGCATTTTCCACCTGGATGGCGGCTTTGCGGATGTAGGTCCCCGCTACGGGTATATCGGCATCGAATTGGTTCGCCGCCCGCCGCATCGTGTCCGCGAGGTTGTCGACGTAGTCGGCACCTAGACCCTTCTGCTCAGTGATCTTACTCTGAACCTGCTCTTGCGCCTGCGAGGCCACATCTTTTGCCGCGCCCATCACATGCGAAGCGTGCCCTTTGAGGGCCTCGGCGGATGAATTAACCAAATCAACCGCCGCGTCCTTGACCTGACGGCCAGCGTCCGTGGCTCGATCAGCCGGGCCCGGCATCGGTTCGGCGTTGGTCCGATCCTGGTTTTTCGCTCCAAATTCAGTCATGGCGCACTCCTGCTTTCGTTCTGCGGGCGTCACGCCGCGTCGTTGGTTTTTGTGGCGCCGAACGCGGCGCCTGTGGCGCTCTCGGCGACCTTTCGAACGCGACGTCCGAGATCCTCCACTGTGGCATGGAGGTCAGTGGTCGACAGTCCTTCCCGGACAGCTTCCTCAGCGACGTCCGCAAAGACCCCGGCCGCGATACCTTTTGCGGCGTCGAATCCTTTCGAGGCAAGATCGTTAGCTTGCTTTCGCGCTTGCGCGCCGGCGTCGTTGAGGACGCCTTTCTCGACATCGGATTGGGGGAGAGCGCTGGCGATCAACATTCCAATCGCCAGCCCGAGCACTCCGACCAGGAGCGGATTCCGCTGCAGCGTTTGATTGATTATCGACGTCGCCCTCTGAGAAGTTTCTACCACGCGGTCTCGAATCTTGTATGCGGTGTCGGCTCCAAACTCGGTGACGCCGCCCGCAGTATCCCGTACGAACGAACTCGTCGTGGCGGCGCGTCCACGCACTGCATCAGAAGTGGCCGCGAAAGTCTCAATGGCTTTCTGCTTTATGTCGCCTACGTTGTCTGATGCGGAGTTGGCAAAATTGGCCGCGCCGTCCTTCGCCTGGTTTAGACGGTCGGCCAGCATGGCTCCTGCAGTGGATGTTTGATCCTTGAAGCTTCCCACACCCGAGGAGACCGCCGCTCGCGCGGAGGCTAGGCTGTCGGAGGCAAGACCCTGAACGTCGTGGATCACCGCCTCGGCGCCGGCTCCGACCTGCTCGGAAATCTGATCCGCGACCGCGCCCAATTTCCTTGAGGCGTTTTGACCCAATTTCCGCGACGCGTTTTGAGCAGAACTGGAACCGAGGAGATAGAGGCCGGCCCCCACCATCACCACCGGCGCCGGTCCGGCGCCGGTATTTAACGGGCGATGCGAAACAATGGGTATCCGACGCCAAGGCCGATGGCTGCCGCCTGAAGAGGATTACTCCGGGCTTTGTCCACCAGATCCTCTGCTCTTGCGCGAAAATAGTCGCCTGCCCCCGCCTTGATGGAGTCCGGAGAGACCCGCGCCCGAATGTCAATGACTGTTTCAGCGACCTTCGAACGCAATTGATCCACGGTTTCCACAAATTCCGCTCGATTGCGCTGTGCGTCCTCTTGGAGGTCGCTCAAGGACCGTTCGTCGTCACGCGCCATGGTCCACCTCTCCTGATGGTTTCAAAAACACTCAAGACAAACATGCCGCGCCTCCGTTTGTTCCTCAGAGGTTGCGCGGAAAACTCAGAAAGGCGCCGAGACCCAATAACGAGGTCTGCCCGTCACGGGGCGTCGCAAAAAAAAAACCCCTAGCGCTCTTCTAGTCGGCCATTTCAAAAACGTGACCCAATCGGCATTCAAGAACTTGCCTTCGGCCCTCGCCTGAAATTGGCTGCAGAGGTGATCGGGTTTTATTCTCGACCCAGCAGGTCGGGCACTGATAGTCAGCCGCGATCTTAAGCTGAAAGTTTGAAACGCGATCCTGCGCGAGATTGTCGCGTTCGAGATTCGTTTTGAGTTCCGAGAGATGCCTTTGGACTTCCAGATATTCGCGGTGCAGGCCGGCTGCGCGGTCTTGGACGCGTGTCGCGGATTCTTGGGCCAGTCGCCGGAGCTCGCTATCGATTGACACGACTGGCCTCGCTTCCGTTCGTGTATGTCACCAAGGTCCCGCTTCATCTCTGACGAGTTCTGCTACCAACGGCGCATGCGTTTGCTCGGCTGGAAGCGGCGTACACGCGCGAAACACAGCGCGTTTTTGAGACTTCCCCCGGTCTCGACGGCGTCGGTTCCAAGCCTCAAATTTTGTCGTCGGACTTACCAACTTCCGGTCCGGTGGTTCCGCCGCCCGGCTGGGTTAAAGATGGCGGGTCGCTCGCTGGAAAGGACATTTCCAGTTCCTTCGACAGCTCGCGTTCCCGCTCGTTTTTCGTCTTCGGCTTTTGCTTTTC
>Ga0206875_1251_pt1 | contig 10757 bp, 11 predicted proteins | sample Alteio_BWOrgCont_9_FD_152616 | JGI IMG/M metagenome (GOLD analysis project Ga0206875, IMG submission 152616) | Enriched cells from forest soil in Barre Woods Harvard Forest LTER site, Petersham, Massachusetts, United States -... | ecosystem: Environmental > Terrestrial > Soil > Temperate forest > O... | reverse complement strand
CATCATCGCTGCTACCGAAAAGAACATCATGATGGTAGAAGGCGAAGCGAAAGAATGCCAGGAAGAAGATTTAGTAAAATCATTGGAGTTGGCGCATGAAGCTATCCGTGTACAGGTAAAAGCACAGGAAGAACTAAGAGCTAAAGTGGGCATCACTGCAAAACGTGATTACACCAAGCCTTACCGCAACGAAGAACTGGAAAAAAAGATAAACGAATTTGCTACTGCTAAGATGTATGCAATTTCTGCATCTGCATCTGCAAAGCACGAAAGAAGCGATGCTTATAAAGCTTTGGCTGAAGAAACAAAAGTTTTCTTAGGCGAAGAATTAGCAGACGCAGACAAAAAATTAATCGGCCATTATTTTGGCGAATTGCAATACAATGTAGTTCGTGATATGATATTGAACGACCGCAAACGCCTGGATGGACGTGGATTAGAAGATGTTCGTCCGTTGGCAATGGAAACAGATATTTTGCCAACGCCGCATGGTTCTTCTTTATTTACAAGAGGCGAAACGCAATCCTTAACAACCGTAACTTTTGGTACGCCATTGGATGAGTTGTTGGTAGAAAGCGCTGCAAAATCAGTTGACTCTAAATTTTATTTGCATTATAATTTCCCTCCATTCAGCACCGGCGAAGTAAAGATGATGCGTGGACAAAGCAGGAGAGAAGTTGGTCATGGTAACCTTGCCATGCGTTCATTAAAACAAATGATGCCGGGCAGCGAGTATGCTTACACCGTACGTGTGGTGAGTGATATTTTAGAAAGCAATGGTTCATCATCAATGGCTACAGTTTGTGCCGGTTCATTAGCATTAATGGATGCAGGTGTGCCTGTAAAAAAACACATCAGTGGTGTGGCCATGGGATTGATTACCAAAGAAGATAAATTCGCTGTACTGACTGACATCTTAGGTGATGAAGACCATTTAGGCGATATGGATTTTAAAGTAACCGGAACCCGTGATGGTATCTGCGGCGTGCAAATGGATATTAAAGTAGATGGCTTAAGCATGGATGTAATGCGCAAAGCATTGGCACAGGCAAAAGAAGGGCGTATGCATATCTTAAATGCCATGTACGAGTGTCTTCCAAACCATAGAGAAGAAGTGAAACCACATGCTCCACGTATGGTTAAGATTATCATTGATAAAGAATTTATCGGTGCCGTAATCGGGCCAGGCGGAAAAGTGATTCAGGAAATCCAACGTGAAACAGGTACTACTATCAATATTGAAGAAGTAAACGAAACCGGCGAAGTAAGCATCTTCTCTGTAAATAAAGAAGGGCTGGATAAAGCTGCTGCATGGGTGAATGGCCTGGTAGCTACACCGGTTATCGGCGATACCTACGAAGGCACTGTAAAAGGTATCAAAGAGTTCGGCGCATTTGTCGAGTTCCTGCCAAAGAAAGAAGGCTTGTTGCACATCAGCGAAATAAGCTGGAAACGCCTTGAATCAATGGACGGTATCTTTAAAGAAGGCGATAAAGTAAAAGTAAAATTATTGGACATCGACCCTCGTACCGGCAAATTCAAATTAAGCCGCAAGGTATTAATGCCAAAACCGGAAGCCCCTGCAAGGCCACAAGCTGGTGAAGCAAACGCTAATTAATTTTTTTGATTAGAATTATATTGGATCCCGATGTTTTGCATCGGGATTTTTTTGTGTTTTGTTTTTTTCTTTTGAGACGGGCATTTGGGTGCTATTAAGCTTTATAGGCGTCGCACCCGATGGCTATCGGGTCTTGTGCGGTATAACTTTATTGGGCTTTTATTGAAGGGGAGAATTAGTATTGCATTAAGCCCAAATAGCAGGAACTGTAAGTCTGAAAAACAAATGACAAAAAATTACAACTATGCGTTTTTGTCATTAACTTTTTTTATTTTTTCGTATTATTTGTTTAGGTACTTAATTTTCAATAAAACTAATTCTTCTGACCTTTCAAAACATGGGTATATATTTGATTTAACTGCCATTTTAGACAGACTACATCATGAATAAATTTATTACTCTTATTCTGACACTTCTTTTAACCCTTACAGTTGTTAAGGGACAAAATCTATTTCCTGAAAAATTTAATGATTGTGCATTGACACAATTCTGCCTTGATTGTGGAGACACGAAAGGTGTTTATAATGGCGACCTCAATGCGTTCTTTGCAAACAAATTTCAAGTAAAGAATTTGAAAAAAATTGAAGGTTCTGTTTTTGTTCAAATATTAATTGACACAACTGGTAGGCAATGTGTTATTAGCATTGGAAATAAAGCAACTGGAAACATATCAAAACTTGACCTTCGTAATACTATTAATGAAATGATAGGATGGAAACCTGCTATTACGGACGGCAAGCCAGAAAATGTTTCAATTACTTTACGCTTTGATTTTTCTAATCAAAATTTTAAAGTTTCTTATGACCGTTTCGACCCTAATACTATCACAAACATGAAATCAGTGGGCGAATCTGAAGTAACGAATAAAGCTAACAATTCTAAATTTTTAAAAAATGAATTTGAAGTTTATACAACACAGAATTCTGTAATACCTTGGGATATGACAAGAGCAATTTCCATTGACACAAATAATGTCGTATGGCTTGGTACTGATAATGGAATTGTGAAAATTGAAAAAAATAATTTTAGTGTTATTAATTCTACGAATTCATCTTTAAGAGCAATTAGAAATCAACTGGCATAATGAATTCCGACGTGGATATTTTCAATAATAAATGGTTCAGTGATGGGTACACAACATATGAATACAATGACAAAACTTGGACAGTATTCGATTCATTGAATTCTCCTACAAAATGGACAACAGGTATTTATGCAGATAAATTGGGAAATATTTGGTTTTCTGGCTTTGACGGTTTAATTAAATATGATGGTAAAAATTGGAGTGTAATGGATACGTCAAATTCAAAATTGCCATCAAACAGAATTATGGGAGTATTTATTGATAGTAAAAAACGTTTATGGATTGGAACTGATAAAGGCAATATTAGAATTGATGGTACAACAATTGAAACCTTCAATTCAACTAATAATCCCTTAAAAACTTCAACTCTGACAAAAGGTTATGAAGATAAAAATGGAAATATCTGGTTTGCTCTTGATGAAAAATTTCCTCAAACAAAAGGCTTTGCAGAATATTCGGCAAAAGGCGAATGGACAGTTATTAATACCCAAAATTCCAAGATTCCGCGAAATGATGTTCTTGACTTTGCAATAAACGAAAAGACTAATACAATTTGGCTTAGTATAAATCGTGTTGGCATCTCACAATTTGACGAAAAAAACTGGGCTACATTTACACCAGATAATTCTAAAGTTCCAAGTACATATATACAAAGTATTACGCTTGACAAAGAAGGCAACTTATGGTGTGCAACTTTTTCAGGGCTGTTAAAAATTTTACCGCAATAGGAAAAACAGCCCTCTATTAGTCCAAGTGTAAGCACTTCCATTAACTCATAAAATTAAGGCACTAGCGCAAGCGTCCGCTTGTGCCAAACATCAAAAACGGCCAGAAACTGTGAGATACAGTTCATGGTAATTCAAATTGTTTATCTTAGCATATAGCACAAGTGGACGCTTGCGCCAATGTAATTTATTTTTAACTGCCTAAAATATTATATGAGACTAATAATTCTTCTTATTTCCGTTTCTCTTTTTAGTATGTGTTCAGCACAAACAAACCTTACAACAGTAGGAGACGTGAAATTTACTGAACTAAATTATGGTATTGCAAATGGTGTCCGTGCTAATTCAGATTTAAATGGAATAGTAGTGAAACCTGCTGTTGGTGTAGGTAACAATACGCTTTCTCAATTTGAGATTGTTAAAAAAACAGATTCTGTTGAAGCTAAAATGAAGGCAAAATTTGGTATAGAATATATGTTCACTGCAAAAGATACTATGGATATCTATGTAGATATTGAATGGATCTATCCTAAGGTTTTAGAGAACAATGGTAGAAAATTTAAAAGTATTCGATATACTACTAAGAGACCTACTAATATTCCTTCAGCGTCATCATATACTATTGACGATAATTTTGAGTTAGTTAAAGGGAATTGGACAGAGAAGATTTATTATCAGGATAAATTAGTAGATACAAGAGTATTTATTCTTTATTAGGTATACTTCCCATCTGGCGCAAGTCTTCCGAAGGATGACTTGTGTCTATAATGAGGCCAGTTTATAACTGGCGTAAAAGTAAACACGCCTGCGCTAATGTGTGGTATTGAAAATAAATATTAATTCGTAAACCAGCCTTGTTCCGTGATCGGTGTCCTCACCGCCCACTGCTTACTTCAGAATAAAGCATTTGCAACTATGAGATCGTAATGAAATGGCCGGTCAGGATACCTACTATAAAAGGAAAACACCTAACTAAGTCTCGTTAATTTGGGACGAAAAATTGACAAATGTTGTTATTAATACCTCTTTATTAATATAAGAAATGAATTTTACCATGTAAGAAATTCCTGCTTCCATCTAAGAAATGTTTTCCTACCTGGACGAAGTGTTTTTTTCTATGGGTAAAAAAAAATCTGCTGTGGAAGAAATAATTTAAACAAGGTGAACTGTATCTTCTCCCTGGGTCAAAAATTTAAAATCCAAGGAAAAAAGATCTTTTTCTCTGATAAAAATAAACTCTTCCGGCGTAGCAATAGGTTCTTCTATGGCAAAAATCATTTTGTATAAAGCTGTTGTTGCATGGTTGAAGGGCGACCACCTTTATTAGTCCAAGCGTAGGCTACTTCCATTAACTAAATGACATTGAGCGTCCGCTTGTGCCAAATATTAAAGCGGTTATGTTCTTGAGCTATAATTCTATCTAATCGAAGTTGTTTACCTTAGCGAATAGCACAAACGGAAGCCTTCCTAATGGCGGTTCATGTTCAGGAATGATGTTTGCTGCTGCTATAAATTATAAAACTTCATTTATATGCAAAAGATAAGCCCTTTTCTTTGGTTCGAAAGCAATGCTGAAGAAGCCATCAATTTCTATCTTTCTATATTTAAAAACTCAAAAACCATCCGGCTCACCCGCAATCCGCCAGGTTCGCCCGGTCCTGAAGGCAGCTTGCTGGTAGCTACTATCCAATTAGAAGGACAGGAAATTACTTTGATGAACGGAGGTCCCGGTCATCCACTTACCGATGCTATTTCGTTAACCATCAACTGCAGTTCTCAGGAAGAAGTAGATTATTACTGGACTAAACTTATCGAGGGTGGCGGACAGGAAATTGCCTGTGGTTGGCTGAAGGATAAATTTGGTCTTTTTTGGCAGGTAACACCAACTATCTTGCCTGAGTTACTAAGTTCTACCGACTCCGTAAAAGCAGGCCGTGTAATGCAGGCTATGATGAATATGATTAAACTTGATATTGCAACATTACAGGCTGCGGCTGATGCAAAATGATAATAGCATTGGCTATTGATACAGAAAAATACCACTCAGGACTGAAGCATGAAAAAAGCAATCATAGCAGGAGCAACCGGTTTAATAGGAAACCATCTTTTATAAATTATATTAGATGAAGATGGATATGATGAAGTCTTGATTTTAGTAAGAAAAGAATTGCCGCTTCAACATAGAAAGCTAAAACAATTGGTGGTTGATTATGAGCAGTTAAAAAAATATTCAGAATCAATAAACGGCGATGCCATTTTTTGTTGCCTGGGAACAACTAAGAAAAAGACACCGGATGAAAGGGAATACAGGAAAATTGATCACGATTATCCTTTACAACTTGCGCAAATAGCAAAGCAAAACAATATTGCACAGTACCATCTTGTATCTGCTGCAAGTGCAAATGCTTCATCTAAAATATTTTATTCAAGGTTGAAAGGCGAGACAGAAGATAGTATCACGAAAGTAGGACTCGCAAGCCTGCATATATATCGACCTATGTTGTTGACAGGCGATAGGAAAGAAACCCGTGTTGGCGAAGGAATTGCCACAACGATATTTAAAATATTAAACCCGATATTGATTGGACCATTAAAAAAATACAGGAGCATTGCTGCTAAAACAGTAGCTACAACCATGTATAAGCAATCATTGAAAAATGAAACAGGCTTTTTTATTTATCCTTCTGAAAAGATACAGGAATTATCTTCGGCATAAATTTGTATCAGTTAAGTAACACCAAACCATAAACAACAATAAAAATAAAACCAAATGAGAAAAATAATTTCATTCATGCACATATCGCTCGACGGTTTTGTAGCAGGGCCAAACGGGGAAATGAACTGGATTAAAGTAGACGAAGAGCTTTTTGATTATGTAGGCAAGCGCATAAGCGAAACCGACACTGCATTATATGGCAGGGTAACTTATCAGATGATGGAAAGCTATTGGCCAACAGCAGGAGATGCGCCTGATGCAAGCAAGCATGATATTGAACATTCAAGATGGTATAAAAGTGCAAACAAAATTGTTTTATCAAAAACAATGAAAGAAGAAGGGTTGACGAACACAAAAATTATCAGCAACAACCTTTCGGAAAGAATAAATGAAATCAAACAACAAACTGGCAGTGAAATTGCGCTTTTTGGTAGCCCCTCTGCAACGCATTCGCTCATTGAACAAAATTTAATTGACGGCTACTGGCTGTTTGTAAATCCTATTATTCTTGGACAAGGCATTCCATTGTTTAAAGACACCAAAGAAAAAACAAAACTAAAATTGTTAGGTACCCGCCAATTTACCAGCGGTGTAGTAGAATTAAATTACATAGTGGACAGACAATAACAATCAAACCTTATTTAATAATTAAAAACATAATAAAATGGCACAAATAAATCCTTACATTCATTTCAATGGAAATGCAGAAGAAGCATTTACTTTTTACAAATCAACATTTGGCGGAGAGTTCGCAATGGTAAAGCGTTTCAAAGACATGGCGATTGCCGGGCTTCCAATTACTGAAAATGAAGCGGATAGAATTATGCATATTTCTTTGCCAATCGGCAAGCACAGTGTGTTGATGGGAAGTGATACACCCGAGTTTATGGGTAAGCAAAACGAACATGAAAACAGAAGCAAAATTTCAATAAGCGCAGAAAGCAAAGAGGAAGCAGACCATTTATTCAACGGGCTTTCTGCAGGCGGAAAAGTAGAAATGCCTATGGCTGATAGTCCCTGGGGTTCTTACTTTGGTATGTTCAGAGATAAATATGGTATCGAATGGATGGTGAGCTTTGATTTGCAGAATTAAGAACAATTGTAACAAAAAGAAGTAAAGCAACAATGAAGTTTACTAATCACCTATTCTTGAAAAATATAATTTTAATATTTCTATTTCTGGGCATTAGTAGTTTCGCTGTTTGCGAAGGTCAGGTGCATGATGGCTCCTGTGCTTATGCTGACACAAAATGGTGTGTAGGTTTTGAAAATATTTGCAATAAGTTTATAAGGAAAGAGCAATTACCCAAACTCCGTAAGCTTATATTATGCAACAGGATGGATTCAATACAAATATGTGAATATGATTTGTATGTTCAACAGGATTCGGGGTATGCTACCTTCAAAGTGAAACAACCTGAACTGCCTGCGGAAGTCCGTAATTGTATTATGAATTTAAAAGACAATCAATATATAATTGTTGACAACATTGAAATTATGACTCAGCAGGATGGAAAGCGAAGTATAGAAGGAGTTCTATTTCAAATAAAAGATTAAATAAGTTAAGGTAGGTAAAGATATTTGACCTTCAGTGTCCAATTTGTAAAATCTCATTTGTTATTGATGTATAATTTAATAACGAATTAAAATTGAAACAAAATGAAAGAATTTATTTTAATCTTCAGACACGAAAATGCAACAGCAAAAGTTTCGCCGGAGCAAATGCAAATCTGGATGAAACAACAAATGGATTGGGTTGGAAGTATTGCAGCTCAAAACAAATTTATCAGCGGTACAGGCTTGCTTTTTGAAGATGCGAAAGTGGTAAGGCATAATGGTGTTGTTACCAATGGTCCATTTGGTGAAATCAAAGAAACACTTGGCGGTTACATTATGGTAAAAGCAGAGACTGTTGAAGAAGCCGTTGAATTTGCAAAAGGTTCGCCGGTTTTACAGGGCGAAGGCAATACGGTTGAAGTAAGGCAAATTACAAAACACTAAATAATCAAAAGGCCTCTGCAATCAGAGGTCTTTTTCTATTCAATGCAACAGCAAGAATTAATTCCGCATTTATTCAGAACTGAATACAGCAAAGTAACGGCCGTGCTTTGCAAATTATTTGGCATGGAACATATTGAAATAGCTGAAGATATCGCCAGCGAAACTTTTTTATTGGCATTTGAAACCTGGAATTATAAAGGCATACCTTCTAACCCAACAGCATGGCTTTATGTGGTAGCAAAAAACAAGGCAAAAAACTATTTTATACGCAACCAACTATTTGCTGAAAAGATTGCCAAACAGATTCAATATTCAGGTACGGAAAAAGAAGAAATAGAAATTGATTTATCAGAAAAAAATATAACGGATAGCCAGTTGCAAATGCTGTTTGCTATTTGCCATCCTGCTATTTCAACAGAAGCTCAAATAGGATTGGCGCTTCGGATTTTATGCGGTTTTGGAATTGATGAAATTGCCGATGCATTTTTAACCAATAAAGAAACGATTAACAAACGTTTGTTCAGAGCTAAAGAAAAATTGAGGCTTGAAAAAGTACCAATTCAATTTCCAAACAAAACAGAAATTGACAAACGGTTGGAAACTGTTTTAACTACTTTGTATTTACTGTTTAGCGAAGGTTATTATTCTGAAACTGACAATACTGTTATTCGTAAAGACCTTTGTCTTGAAGCGATGCGGTTAACTTATTTGCTTATTGAAAATGAGCAGACCAACCAACATACTACAAATGCTCTGTTCTCTTTAATGTGTTTTCATGCTTCCCGTTTAGATGCAAGAACAACCGGGAACGGAGATATTATTTTATATCAGGACCAGGATGAAAGCCGTTGGGATAATGAATTAATTTTAAAAGGCAACTACTTCCTTCAGCAAGCTTCTAATTGGAATATCCTTTCTAAATATTATCTGGAGGCAAGTATTGCGTATTGGCACACGATTAAAAAAGATACAAAAGATAAATGGGAAAACATTTTGCAATTATATAACCATTTGCTACAGTTGGAGTATTCCCCGATTGCAGCACTCAATAGAACGTTTGCATTATCAAAAGCAAAAACTAAGCAGATAGCATTAATTGAAGCGGAGAAATTGCATTTATCAGACAATCATTTTTATCATATTTTACTTGGAGAACTTTATAAAGATGCTGATACTATTAAAGCTAAAGAGCATTTTGAAAAAGCATTTTCATTGGCTAAAACGCAGATGGAAAAAAATACAATACAAAAGAAGCTGGATGAGCTTTGCAAAAATAAATAATCTTGAACTTTATATATATTAAAACGGGGCCGGAAGTTATAGTTTAGCTCTTCACGAAATAATAATTGATGAAGTAGGAAATACAACTCCAATTACCGGGATTGGTGCAAGTTATTGGTTTTGGCTTTCGAGCTGTATTATAATTTTTATTCGTAGCATTTATTTTAGTTAGCTGCCTTCTTTCAACACGACAAAAGTATAAGAACGTATTAAAAGTAAACCATGCAAGTAGTGAGAGACAATACAAAAACTTTTGATTACTATAATCTCGCCTTAAATTATAGAGAAAACACATTAAAAAATTTTCTGCAAAACGTTCATGACAAGGAACACGCTACTACACCTGCCTTATGGGCTTTTATCCAGGCCCTTTACTTTGAAATAGCAGATTTGATGTTTTCAAAAGGGGATGAGCCCGAAGCAATAAAGCTGGTAATAGAAAAGGGATTGGAGACACAATCTATAAAAATGGCACATTACCGTAAACAGAAAAAATCGTTGCAGAATGCATTAAAAGAAGAAACGACTGAAGACTATCCTGAATTTAAAAGAGCCTATGCAGGAGCCGCTTCATTTCAACATTATTATTCTATTTTACAAATTTTAGCAAGATGCATTTTTTTTAATGTAGATAAACAGTTGTTTCAAAAGTATTGTGAAGATCTTACAATCCCGGGTGCAGATTTTGTATTTGATTATTTGATAAATACTCAAAATAGTAACTGGCCTGTTAAAGGAAAAGTAAGCTACCCTAAAAAAACAATACAATTATACGAAGCCTGCAAAGCAACTGATCAAAATGAAATTGAAACGATATTAATACACTATACCTCCGGTTGGCGTACAAAACTTCGGGGCCACCCTTTGTTTGGCCCGCATATGATGAAGGATTATAACTATACGGGTTATTGGTGTTATGAAGCAGCGGCCGTTGCGAAATTGAAAAACAGTATTACATCAAACCTGATTGAACTAAAATATTTTCCATCCTTTGTATAAGCGTATCGTTACTTTAACATCTTATCTATTCTGTTGGTTGTAATTTTAAGCATCACAACGAATGAAATTTGCTGATAGTTTATAAAGCATAAGTTGATTTATCGTATTAACAATACATTCCCTTTTAACTGAACAGGCTTTTGTTTTAAAGGGTCTATATACTCAAGTATCCATACATAAGAACCCGTTGGTTGAATGAATCCGTTGAAAGTGCCGTCCCATCCTGTGCCGGCATTGGTAGTTGAAAATACTTTATTGCCCCAGCGGTTAAAAATGCTGAAGTAGTTAATTAATACTGAAACAGAAGGTGGTATTCTGAACAAGTCGTTGATC
>Ga0206875_1239_pt1 | contig 10810 bp, 6 predicted proteins | sample Alteio_BWOrgCont_9_FD_152616 | JGI IMG/M metagenome (GOLD analysis project Ga0206875, IMG submission 152616) | Enriched cells from forest soil in Barre Woods Harvard Forest LTER site, Petersham, Massachusetts, United States -... | ecosystem: Environmental > Terrestrial > Soil > Temperate forest > O... | reverse complement strand
CTTTAGTAAGGTCAATTAAGCAAGGCTCTCCGTCGGTGGCGAGCGGCAATGATCGTTCTCCTCTCACAAGAGATTGCTGAGCATTTGTCTGCCACAATCTAAAAACAATGGGGGTCGCCAAAGATCCGGCAGATGGTCCAAAGGACAGCTGGCAGGGCTCCAACTCGTAGCCAGATTTTGATATGGACTCAAAGGTCAAAGCATCGCCGGTAACGTCATGGATATCAAAATTGCCCGATGGGTCTGTGGTTTTTAAAATACGAAGCGTGGTTCCAGGGACATCGGCGCTCGCATGACGGACTACGACCGTTACATTGACGTCGGGAAGCGAATTTTCGTTTTGGTCCAAAACTTGGCCATAAAAATCGATCGGAACGTTTTTTGATTCGAGAAACTTGCGTGCCCGTTCCGCACGCTCTGCGATTACTTTGTTGGTTAACTTGACCAGATCGGAAGCATCATTTGGAGGCGCAGTTGCTGTTGAGGGTAAGGACGAGGTTTTTGGCCGTGCTTCAATTGACGTCTGAGAAGTCTGTTCGAAATTCTGAGCAGACTTATTGCTCGCAGGCCAGAGAGCCCATAACAATGCGATGGCAAGTGCCGCAAGGAATAAGATTAATATCCGGACTTTCAAATTATTTTAGCCCCATTTCTATCAAAACTTGTTTCCAATAAGTAGCGCGACTCATATTGTCCGAACGGAATTCGCCGCTATGGTATTTATGCTGTGTCCCAAAAAGATATGGAGGCGAAGAAAGATCAACTTGATTGTAGGTTAGACCAACTTGAAAAGCCCCTCCGACATTAACCTGGCTCCCAACTGCGAAATCGCGGCCCTCGTCACAAAACGGAAAAATTGTGTAAGTATCAGTGGGGAAGTTAAGGACCGTTCCACCTGACAATCCAAATCCTCTGTAAAATACGTTACTGCTTGATGAATACCCATAATTGAGATCTGGCTTCAGTGTTTGGTCAAGTGGCCAGAGCAAGGTAAGCGCCCAATCATTTGGATTGTAAAAATTAATGTAGGTGGCTGCGCTGGACACTCCGTCGAAATAACACGGAGCACCATTTGTCCAATATTGGGCGTATCGGTCTGGTGTGGGGGCGACGGGGTCTCTTATTGGAGTTGTCGGGTCATAGGCGTGTGATGGAACGGCTGCTTGCGTTGCAATATACGTATTGACGAGTTCACTGTCTCCAGCCAAACGCAACGCTTCCCCAGTTACGACATTTCCCTGGCTGTGGGCGAGAACGTAAACTTGCCCAGGATATTGAATGTTGAGTGCAACAAGGCGATTTTTCAAACCCACCGCTGAAAGCCATGCAATATTTTCACTGCTGTCAAAGTTTTCCGTATCGACGGATTGCAGTGAGAGTTCACCTAACGGGAACGCGTAGTATGTGGGCCAGCGGTAAAGACCAAATCTCCCTTGGTAGCCCTGCCAATAGAGGCGTTTGTAGGTGGTTTCGGCAAAGCGGTCCTTTTCGAACGGCGGGTCGTTCCATCCGTGAACAAATAAAAAGTAAGGGGTTTTTGAATCGAGTGTGGTGTCGAAACTATATTGGAAGGAGCCTGCCCCCGCCGGCAAGCCGTCGTAAGCGGGAATTGCAACCGACGTGGGATCAGTGCTTGGGTCATCGCCGACCGTCCAGCGCTCATACATCTGCTTAATGTCCTGCAAATTGAGAAAGACGGACGCCTCACCGGCCACCCCACCGTATTGATTGGTCACTTGCAAAACCAACTCGTCGTTACCTGCTGAAGTTCCACAAAAGATAAAATGGTCGGATGGGGGGTATCCGCTTAAGTAGAGCCAGCCTGTCCAGGTTATCGAAAGCGGTCGGTTGGGATTGACATAACCGAAGCACGGATACCAGCCGACGTCCACCTGATTTGAGGCGGTCGATCCGCTGAAAAGGTAATTTGTCCCGCCATCTGGATCTGCCGCGCCAAAGATGCGTATTCCGGCTCCTGTCCCGTTTCGCCATTGGAGATTGACGCCAAAGCCCGTGGGCAAAGTTTGCAGGAGGTTCGTCAGCCCTGGAATCCAAAGACGGGCATAATCCTCGAGATCCCGCGTGCAAGGAATCGCATATTCACCATTGCCAATTTGATAATTGCAGTCGAGAACCATCCCATTGGTTTGTAAATCATCTTGTTCTTCGTCTGTGCCAGCATCAACCGAATGCCAGCGGTCCACATCATTATTCACCCAAAACGGCATCGGATTATTGGGGCCGGTGAGGTCGCGATTGTCCATGATGCCATCGTGGTTGGCATCGACTTGCATGTCGATGGCGTAAATGGTCACCTCGCCGTAAAAGCTGTTGGAATCGGGCACGGTCGTCACGATGACTTTGCCGGGTTGAGTGGGAGTGAAAGTCGCTCCGCGTTGACTGAAATAAGGCGTGAAAAAGACAACGTTTGTGAAGTCAAGGCTCGGAGAAAGGATGCCGGTTTGGGCGTCATTTGTATCAATCCTGAAGGTGCCATTGTAATTATTATAAGTCCTAGCGATTTTGCGGAAAACGAAACTCCCATCAGAATATGCTTCAGCGGTTTAACGCTTTTCGTTGGCACTTCGATTTAGCTTTTTCTTCCTCAGATATAGCGCTAGCGATGTGCAGGTAAAGTAAGCGACTATACAGACTACAAACACTCGGATGAACCACGCGATAACATGATAGCTGTCCTGACTTCCCGAGGTGGCGGAATTTAGCCCCGCCAGCGACATCACAAAGGCGCAATTGAGGAAAATAAGAAGGCTTCCGATGACGCCCCAGACAATGATCTGGAGGCGGGTTGTTGCTGTGCATCCAGCAACCGCCAAAATCAACAAACCGATTAACGCCAGCCAAAAAAACGTGCATACCCCCATCGCGACGACAAGGATTTTACTAACAGTTGTCATCGCAGAATGCGGGCGCCAGTAGGATTTACTGTATATCGAATGCGGACACTGGCATTGGTATCAACTCGACTGAAAAAAGGATCCACTCCGATTTTGACTCTCGCAAAAATTTTGCCGAGACGAGATTTCAAATAGAAGCACTCTTCTGTATCGATGGAATTCGTTGATGCCTTGTCAGAATAATTATAAGATGGAACATAACCATCGGATGGGGCAAGGATCATGTTGTCGAACGATTCCTCTCCTGTTTCCAACAACCCTCCCTCTGGCACAGAGAGTCCATACGACCAGGAATACGGTTGGCCAAAATTAGCGCCCGCAGGACGCTTCAACCATATATTCAAATCACCGCGAGTATTCCCGCCGTGACTAAGCTTTCCGGTGATTAGGTCGACCGCGTATATTTCCTGATTTGCGGCGATCTTGAAGATTAAGTCCTTTGTCAGCAACTGGTCTTTAACTTGATTGGAATACATGATGAATATGGGAGTTTGGGCCGGTATGGTCTTCGAGGGTCCCGCCGCAGGAACGGAGAACGTTCGCGGAACTTCATATTTTGCTGGATAAAAGCCGTCCTTAGCTAAATTTTCGACCGTGAAGGAGATTCCGTTTTCTCCGTGAAAACGAAAGAGGCCGTTCGAATCCGTGAATAAGTTGGTAACCAAATGAGCATCAATTGGATGACCGGTTGGCTGTATGACGTATTGCGCGAAACGGATTTGAACGTCAACTCCAGCGAGGGGTTGGGCATTTTCATCGACAGTCTTTCCATAGAAGTCAATCGAAAGGTTAGCGCTTAAAGCGGCGTTGCGCATACTGTCAAGCCGAGGCCGTCCCGCTCCCAAGGATCGGCTTGAGGGCGGAAGACCTGCCGGAACGGCTTTATCTGTTGATTCCGCATCCTCGGTCTGGGCATTTGCAATTTTGTTACCGGCGCATAAGATGTAAAATACGAAAGCCGCGTATATCGGGAACCTGAAAAGTTTTATTCTTGTGATCATATACCAAGTATCTTATTGAGATGGCTGAAGCCCCATGACCTGTAGTAGTTGCTGCCAAACTGGCCCCCGCAACATATTGTTCGAACGAAATTCGCCGCTATGGTATTTGTGAGTATCGCCGAAATTATACGGACTACTCGATAGATCAACCTGGAATTTTTGGGCGAACACGCCGCCAACATTCGCTTGCTGCCCCACGGGCCACGACAAGCCTTCGCTAATATATGAAAAAATAGTGTAGGTGTTCGTTGGAAACGAAAGATAATTAGTTATTCCAAGAGTATTTAGGTGATAATACGTTTCGGAAGGAGATCCGTACCATCCGTAATCAAAGTCTGGTTTCGTGTCTTGGTCTGTTTTCCACCAGTTCAGCGCCCAGTCCTGAGGATTAAAAAAGTTAACATAGTTGGCCGCACCGGCAACTGCGTTGAAGTAACACGGTGCGCCGTTTGTCCAATAATCAGCATATCGATTCGGCGTTGGATACCCGGGATTGTCCGATGCAATTAATGACGTGGGCCGCAGGGGCGCAAATGGATTATAAGCATAAGCAGCAACGGCCGCTTGCATGGCTACGTATGTTTGAACCAACGTTACATTTGTCCTCAGGGCCTCTCCTGCAGCCATGTTGCCATGGCTGTGAGCGAACATATAGACCCTGTTAGGATATTGCGCGTCAAGGTTCACAAGAAGACTCCTGAGCGGAGCGCCAGCCAGCCAAGATGCTTCGTCGCTTATATCGAAATTGTTAGGATCAAAAGCTAACCAACTGACTTCACCTCCGGGAAAGTTCGCCGGCGTAGGCCAACGGAATAAACCAAAACGTCCCTGATATCCTTGCCAATACAGACGTTTGTACGCAGTCTCCGCAAAACGGTCTTTTTCGTATTCTGTCATATTCCATCCGTGGACAAAAAGGATGTATGGAGTGGTGCCAGTTTGGTCGGCGGAATAAGTAAAAGACCCGGTGCCAGTGGGAAGACCATTGGTAGCCAATTCGGCCTGTTCATATGGAACAGTAGTCGTATTAGGACGGTCTCCCACCGTCCAACGTTCATACATTAGTTTGATGTCCTTGAGATTTAGAAATATGGAGGCCTCGCCAACAACTCCCCCAACATCATTCGTCACCTGCAAGACGAGTTCGTCTTGGCCGGAAACCGCACCACAAAAGATAAAATAATCACTCGCTATGGCATTAGAACCATATGACTGACTAAAATTCACCGTGTAACCTGGAGAAACAAATCCATAATAGGGGTTATAGTTGTAGTTCGTTTGCAATGAGGCGGTATTGGTATCGGTTAAATAATCTGTCCCTCCATCATCCTCCGCCGCGCGAAAAAGCCTGATTGCAACTCCAGTATTGTTCCGCCATTGCAAGACGGCCCCATAATTAGTGGGAAGAGCGCTCATCAAACTTGTCAAGCCCCTCATCCAGAGTCGAGTGTAATCTTCCAAATCTCGCAAGCTCGGTATGGCTGGGTTCCCTAATGCATCCCAATAATGCCAGTCCGGGGTTTGAGACCACTGAGGCAACTGGGGATTATTTGTCCCGAGATCATCTTCTTCCCAATCACAGTCCAGGTCTAGAGTTTGGATGCAATCAACACTATGCCCACGATCATAGTCGTTATTCACCCAAAACGGCATCGGATTATTGGGACCGGTGAGGTCGCGGTTGTCCATGATGCCATCATGGTTGGCATCGACCTGCATGTCGATGACGTAAATCGTCACTTCACCATAAAAACCGTTGGAATCGAGCATGGTTGTGACGATGACCTTTCCGGGTTGGGTGGGGGTAAAGGTCGCGCCCCGTTGCCCGAAATACGCGTTCCCGTAAGCTAAATTTGTAAAGTCGAGAGAAGGGGAGAGAATGCCGGTTTGGGCGTCATTTGTATCAATCCTGAAGGTGCCATTGTAATTAGTTGCCAAGATTCTTACCACATCGCCAGTATTGGAATTGCACAGATAAGCCGCGTTAAAATCCTCATCAATCCAATACGTTTGATTAGTAATGGTCTGGCCTTCACTGTTCACGGCCATGACCTGTCGCCACGACTGAAGGTTAACGGGGCGTCCAACCTGCGCAACAATCATTGTGTTAGTCGGGGGTGTGGCCACCGGGTAACTGCTCAAGCCGGGACCTCCACTAAACATCCATCCGTCGGCAATGATCGGGTTGCCGCTAACAGGCGGAGAACTACGTTGCACGAACTCGGCGGCGTTCGCCAACGGAAATTGTCGACCATCGAAATGATACTCGATGGTTCGGAAAGTGGGTGTTTCCGTTTGCAAAGCGGCTTCAAACCCAAACGAAGCAGGAACCATGTTCGATTGGCCGGGCCCAAGGGTTATCGGACTGGCGCCGTCAATTCGGTAGGTCGCGGATAAATAGGCCAGGCCAGCAGGGTTAACTGTTCCCATCGGCATAGAAAAATAATTACTGAAGGTGATAGAATCGATCAATACCTGTAGCGGGGTCAATTGGCCCAAATAGGGAATGGAAGTTCCAGGAAAACTGTAGGCAGTGTCGCAATCGTGCGAAGAATCCACCGTAGCGCAGAAATTTGTGAAATAGGAGCAAAGATTGGTCGGAGCGTAGCTCTCAAATTCAGATGAATATGCAAATGCAAGCGTTCCCCACGAGTCTTCTGTGACAATATAAGGCGGGAGCGTATCATTGTACACTACCGGCCCGCCGGACCATTGCCACGGAGCTCCTTCAAATGCAGTCCAATCCTCCGAAACATCCGATTCCTTGCGCAACATCTGAGCCAAGAGTGGGCTGCCGGATTCGCTGTCAAAATAATAAACGCCCATGTTGCGAAGATTACCTCAGAATGCGCGAGCCGTTCGGGTTGACGGCGTATTCGACGCGTAAAATGTTCGGTTTTCTTGCCCACATGGCCATATCAATTGAGATGCGGCCATATTCCTTTCCGTCCTTCAAACAGAGATAGAATCGAAGCGTGCCGCTTTGGCGGGTCCACGGATTGGTGGGGCTGATTGCAAAATTAAACAGGTTTGAATAGCCCGATGTCGGGGCCAAATACATCGCTGCTGAAGCATCGGGTTCTTCCGCAAGACCGCCATTGACGGGCTGGAACTCGCACGACCAGTTAGGATGTTTACGGTCAATCGGCTGCGGCAAATTGAAATGCAGTTTGAAATCCCCGACTTCGGCTCCTGAAGACGAAATCGTACCTTTGGCGAAGTCGATGACATACGTGGTGCCATCGGGCTCAATGGGGAACGATTTTCCCCCCTTAATCAAAGGCTCTTTGATGTCGTTTCGCCAGAGTTTAAAGATTATAGGGCTTCCAGGGGCACCGCCTACCGGGCCTAGACCTCGCCGCATTGGTTCGAGGGTATATCCGTTCTTGATCATGCTTTCGATATCGACAGCATCACCCGTCACACTTGCATCGTGAATGTCAAAAAATCCATTTTGATCGCTAATCCGGCTGAGATGGATCATTTTTCCGTCGAGTGAGAAAGCAACATAATGAGGAACAGTCATTGTTATTTCCACTCCCGGCAAAGGATTCCCATCCTGATCTATCGTCTGTCCGTAAAAGTCGATTGCTCGATTTAGCGCTGCAATTTCACGCAATTCTTCTTCTTGGGCCTTTTTAATTTTTTCAGAACTTCTCGCTTTACGGACTTCATTCGTAGTCAGTTCAGTTGATGGTCCAGATTGAGGAATCTGAGCAGTCGTCGTCAATTTTGATTGCGATTCTGTTTTTTCCTCAGGCATTACATAATTGACAGGCGATCGTGGCCATAATATCCAAAAGAGAACAAGCGCAATGCCGACCACAAAAATCCAAAGTCGATGCTTCATGGTTGTTTCAATTCCATTTGAATGAGCACTCGGTTCCAGAATTCTGCTCGACTCATGTTATCAGAACGAAACTCTCCGCTATGGTATTTGTGCGTATTCAAGTAATTGTATGGAGAACCAGCCAAATCTACCTCCTGGAATACTCCTTGGGATATAAACTGCCCGCCTAGGTTCGGCTGCTCTCCGATGCAATTGCATTTGGCCTGTTGGCAGAAGGAGAAAATGGTATAAGTATTCGTCGGGAAGCTCAGGAGAAATACGAGAGGATCGTTGGTGTAATAAAACTGATTTGAAACGTAACCATAGCCAAGGCCCGTTAACGGCTTTTCCGGTTGATACGCAAGCCAATGATTTAAAACAAGATCATTGGTATTGAAAAAATTCACGTAGCTGGCCGCGCCGACCGCACCCGCAAAATATTGGGCGTTGGTTGCGTTCCAGTAATGCGCGTAGGCATTCGGCTCCCCGGCATCGAAGATGCCCAATGAGATCGTTCGCGCATTTGGATCGTATGCGTGCGCTGGTACATTGCCCTGAAACGCCGTGTATGTTTGGACGAGCGTGGATGTGGCTTGGCGCAACGCCTCTCCGGTGACTACGTTGCCCATGCTATGGGCAGAAAGTTGCACTTGTCCCGGATATAATATGTTCAAGCGTGTCAACAAATTCTTCAACCCGATGGCAGATTGCCATGCAGTGAATTCGATGCCGCTGAAATATTCTCCAGTGTTATCCAGGATTGGGTTAAAATCATTGGCGGTAGGCCAACGGAACGACCCAAAGCGTCCTTGGTAACCTTGCCAGTAAAGGCGTTTATACATTGTCTCCGCAAAACGGTCTTTTTCCCATGTCTTCATGTTCGAACCATGAACGTGAAGGATGTACGGCTTTGATGCGTCAACAGCCGGATCATAAGGATATGGTGTTGAGGCAACGCCCTGATCCCCGCAATTGGTCGCTATATTACTAAGTGGTTGCGTGGGATCTTCTCCGATAGACCACCGTTCGTACATCTGTTTGATGTCTTTGAGATTAACGAAGATCGAGGCTTCACCGGCCACGCCGCCGTCTTGATTGGTCACTTGTAAAACTAGCTCGTCATTTCCAGAAGAGCTGCCGCAGAAAATGTAATGCTCTCCGGGGCTGTACGACCCGTAGGGGTAATTAGTCCAAAAGCTGCTGACAGAGATGGATTGGCTGGTGGTGACATAACCAAGGCATGGATAGTAGGTTTCGTTGACTTGATTAGACGCAGTCGTGCCGTCAAACAAGTAATTCGTCCCGCCATCTTCCTCAGCCGCTTCGAAGATGCGAATGCCAGCACCAAGGTAATTGCGCCATCGGAGTGTGACACCATAATTTGCGGGCAGATCTCGCATCAGATTTGAAAGACCAGGCAACCATAGCCGAGAGTAGTCTTCCAAATCTCGGGTGCATGGAATTGCATACTGGTTAATCGCATTGACGTATTGGCAGTCAGGAACTTGCGCCCACTGAGGTTGAGAACTATCATCAACAAGAAGGTCGTCCTGTTCATCGTCTGTTCCGTAGTCGATTGAGTGCCAGCGGTCCACATCATTATTCACCCAAAACTGCATTGGGTTGTTCGGACTCGTGAGATCACGGTTGTCCATGATGCCATCGTGGTTGGCATCGACTTGCATGTCGATGACGTAAATGGTCACCTCGCCATAAAAACCGTTGGAATCGGGTACAGTTGTGACAATGATTTTGCCGGTTTGCGTGGGAGTGAAAGTCGCTCCGCGTTGACTGAAATAAGGCGTGAAAGAAGCGACATTGGTGAAATCAAGACTCGGAGAAAGGATGCCCGTCTGAGCGTCGTTCGTGTTTATTTTGAACGCGCCATTGTAATTTGTTTCCAGGGTTCTCACTACATCGCGAGTGGAGGGATTGCACAAATACGCCGCGCTAAAATCCTCGTCGATCCAATACGTTTGATTGGTAATGGTCTCGCCTGCGCTATTTACTGCCATGACTTGCCGCCACGACTGGAGCGTAACGGGCTTCCCAACTTGGGCCACGATGATTGGATTGGTTATGCAGGCGCCCACTGGCAGGGGTGATTGAAAAGGTATGAAATTGAACATCCAACCGTCGTCCTGTATGGAACTGGCGCCAAAGACCGGCGGGGCACTGCGTTGTACGGGATATCCTTGCGTTTGGATGGGATACTGCCTTCCGTCGAAATAATAATTAAGGGTTTGAAAGGTTGGCGTTTCAGCCTGTAGTGCCGCTTCAAATCCAAAACTGTTGGGCACCGCATTTGACTGTCCGGGATAAAGGGTGACCGGCGCTTCTCCGTCAATTCGATACTGCGTGGAGAGGTAGGCCAACCCCGCTGGATTTACAAGGTCAGACGGCATCACCAAATACTGGGTGGCTGTGCCGTCATCAAAGACCGGATCAAGCGGGCTCAGTTGGCCGCTCGGCAAAATAACCTCTTGTCCCTGACCAGTGTAGGTTGCGTCACAGTCTTGCGGCGAATCCGCGGTGGCGCAAAAGTCGGTGAAATAGGAGCAGAAATTTGTAGCGGAATAGCCTTCAGAAGCAAACGAGAACGCCAGAGTTCCCCAATAAGCTTCACTAACGATGGATTCCGGAATGGAATCGTTATACACAATCGGGCCAGTCCATAATTGTGGGTTCGCTTTAATAAAGGTTCCGTCCGCTGACACATCCGATTCTTTCCGCAACATCTGAGCCAAGAGCGGTTCTTTCAGACCCTCCTTGTTTGTGTAGCCGACCACAGGAATTGGCAGGCCAATATATCTCGCCCAAGAACTTGGTGATTCACTGAGGCCATTGTAGTAAACTCCACCGTCATAATAGGCGTAATTCGCTTCCTTATAGCTCGTAAAGATATTGCTGGAAAGCTGGGAGGGAATCTCATTGCTGTCAATTCCTTGCAGCGTGAAATACCAGTAGCCCGGCGCAACAGGATTCGTCAGGGTAAAGTACCTACCCATGCCGCTATTAGTTTGATCCATTGATTGGGTTGCTGGAAACAAGTCATCGACAGCCGG
>Ga0206875_1228_pt2 | contig 10814 bp, 7 predicted proteins | sample Alteio_BWOrgCont_9_FD_152616 | JGI IMG/M metagenome (GOLD analysis project Ga0206875, IMG submission 152616) | Enriched cells from forest soil in Barre Woods Harvard Forest LTER site, Petersham, Massachusetts, United States -... | ecosystem: Environmental > Terrestrial > Soil > Temperate forest > O... | reverse complement strand
CCGGCGATCTCGATCATTGTTCCACATTACAACGATCTTGAGAATTTGCGCGAGTGCCTGAAATACTTGGAAACGCAAACGATGGCGCGCTCTCAATACGAAATCATTGTTTCTGATAACAATTCGGCTTGCGGCCTTTTGGCGGTGCGGGACGCGTGTGAGGGGGTCGCCCGAGTGGTCTCGGCCCCAAAACAGGGCGCCGGCGAGGCGCGTAATGCTGGGGCCGCGGTTGCGCTCAGCGAACTGCTGGCCTTCACTGATTCGGATTGCCGACCTGCGCGAGACTGGCTGAAGCGGGGCGTTGAGGCTCTCCAAGATGCCGACGTTGTCGGAGGGCGAATGGTTGTCGGCGTCGAAGATCGAAGCCGCTTGACCGCAGCGGAAGCATACGAACTTGTGTTCGCCTTCAATAATCGACGTTATGCCGAAAAGCAAGGATATAGTGTAACGGCAAATATGTTCACTAGACTAGACGCTTTCGGCAAAGTTGGACCTTTTCGTGTGGGTGTGTCCGAGGATCTCGACTGGGGACGACGCGCGACTGCTCTGGGTTTTCGAACGAAATACGCGGCCGATGCTGTCGTAACACATCCGGCACGAAGGCAATGGCCCGACCTGATCCGAAAGTGGCGGCGGTTGACCAGCGAGTCTTATGCGCTGACGTGCGAACAATCATACGGACGGATAATGTGGTTTCTCAGAAGCTGGCTGATCCTGTTGTCGACTTTCGTTCACTTGCCCGCGGTACTACGTTCAAATGAACTACATTCATTCAAACAGCGGGCTCTGGCGACTTACGGACTGATTCGATTGCGGACTTGGCGTTTTGTTGAGTGCAATCGGCAGTTGCTTAATATTAAAGGGAGTTAGGACGCGAAGGTGCGGCAATCGATCGCACCCCGGCGACCCTGGCCGAAGTTGGATTGAACTTGGTAGCCTCACTGTTGTTGACGAGATACAGAAATCTGGGTTTTCACTTGGGCAGCCCGCCCGTTTTTCGCACCACGAATAAGTCCTAAGGCTTGTGTCATTGTGGACGTGGTAACAACCGTGAGCGTGAGAACGGCGGCGGCCCTCATCCACGATGGAATGGACCACGCGACAATTTCAACGCCCATGCACCTCAATGAGCTGGCCGTGGGAATCATGGCCAAGCTTGCACCGTTAGTGGAGCGATCGTCTGCTGTTGAGGGGAGCGCTGGCGGACGCTGTTCGCCCACCGACCGCTAGAACCGTGCTCTATCACTATTGAGGACCGCGCATTGACCTTTCGTCCGGTGCTACATCACGTCGGAATTGTCCTGCACGATGAGAGCGACGCAATAGACCAGATGTCGTTGCTGGGCTTGCAGGAGGATTACCGCGGATATGTGTCGCACTGGTCAGCGCTTTGCATTTTCACGAAAGCGTCGAGCGGGTCACAGATCGAGTTCGTCATTCCAAATGGCGGCCCGTTGTCCACTTTTAATCCGGGTCTTGGCGGGCTCCATCACATTGCTCTCCAAGTTCCGGACCTCGATAAGGTAGCGCTCGAACTTCACGCCGAAGGAATGAAATTGCTGGAACCTGTGCATGTGCGCGGCGCGGGTCCTTTTATTTGTAATTTCCTAAGCCCGGTATATACGCGGGGATTAAGAGTCGAATACGTCCAGTTGAACGGCGCATAATGTTGTGCGGACGAGGCAAATAACCCGGAGCGGCAGCGTTCGCTCGCGAAACGCCAACTTCCGAGCGTCATCTGCCCGCAATCGATGGTCTGTTGCACCGCACACATCGATAAGCTAAAAGCCGTCAACCCAATCGCGGAGTTCAATGTCGCCCTCGCGATAGCTCATTAGTCTGACGGAGATTTAGGCTGACATTGGGATTAGGTAACAATATTCCGCGGGGACTACGCAGCACCGACACTAACTCTGCTGCCTAGTGGTGGGTGAATTAAGACAGGTGATCTATGGCAATATTGAGAACCCTCGTCGACATGCTTGTTGTCCGACTCACCCGTGGTAATAAATACGATAGTCCATTTCTTAGAACATATTTTAAACGACAATACAATATCGATGTTGGCATGTACAGCGTGGGGTTCTTTGACCGCTGGCGTATAGCACCAGGAACGACTGTTGGTCGCTACAGTACGATCGCAGCTTCGGTGCGGTTAATAGACGCAAATCATCCAATACGAAACCTATCAACTCATCCATTTTTTTATCTGAAAGACTTTGGCTTTGTTGCCGAGGATAACATATCCTCTGCACCTAAGATTGTGGAAGATGATGTTTGGATGGGTCACGGCAGCATTGCGACGCCGGAGTGCAAGCGAATCGGAAGGGGCTCAATCATCGGTGCCGGGTCGATCGTGATGAGCGACGTCCCCCGATACGCAATTATGACAGGGGCGCCGGCAAGATTTGTTCGTTTTCGTTTTCCACCGGACGTCATCGAAGCGATAGAGTCGACCCAATGGTGGCTGTTGGACAAGAGTGAACTCAAGCGCGGATTGGATGCGGCTGGAGATTTCCTTTCTCAGCCCTCTGTTGAATCAGCGCGAGCGTTTTTGCGTGCTTTAGGTATGCAGCCTCAAAAGCGAGAGGCGCAAGACCAAGACCAAGAGCAAGAAGCGCAAGCTCAAACGGAGGAAAGGCAAGACCAACAACCTGAGAGACAACCCCCTCGTCTGTCGATTGAAAAATTGGACCTTGCAGCGGTTCAAGCCACGCCTCACAATGAACGCTTATTTGAAATTATTCGAAGTGAGATTGCGACGTTTTCAGAAAGCCAAATGGACACGCCATTTGACCGCCTTTCCATAGATAGCTTGGGGCTTCTCAATTTGCGCACCGCACTTGAGCAATCTCTTGGAACTCGTATTAGCAATAGGAAATGGGGAGAGGTTTTAACCCCGGCCGACCTACTCAAGCTAGGATCTCCGGTCGCCCTGATTGGGCAAAAGTCAGCTTTCGCCGCGGTTCAAAGGCCGCCTCGCAATGACCGATTTTATGAAATGATTCGAAGTGAGATTCCGACGTTTTCACTAGACCAAATGAATACGCCATTTGACCGTCTTCGAGTCGATAGTCTTGGCCTCCTTAATTTGCGCACCTCACTCGAGCAATCTCTTGGTACTCGTATCAGCAATAGGAAATGGGGAGAGGTTTTAACTCCGGCGGACCTGCTCAAGCTAGGGTCTCGGGACACCCCGATCGAGCCCCCTCCGGCCGACACTGCCGCGATCCGCGGAGAGCCGACACGGGAAGTCAGTTCGGGGGCGGAGAGTGCGGTAAGCAAAGCGCCCCGAATGGCGACTGATTTATATTGGCTTCCGGCGATATCAGAACTCGAGCTCGATATTAAGACTGTGGACGCAGCCCAGGACCCTGATGAGGCTTGGGACCGCCTGGTCGATATTGCCGGGAAGCGCCTCGATTTCACACAGACAAACCGAGTCGACAAAATCCTGCAGCGCCATTTCGCCGACGCGCCGCCCAAAGGCTTGGCGACGAAGCCGATCCGCTTGGCGGTGCTGGGGTCGTCGACCCTAACGCACTTGTTACCTGCCATACGTGTTGGGGGGTTGCGTCGCGGGCTCTTCGTGACAACACATGAAGGTAATTACGGCCAATATCTGCAAGAGCTCGCAGATCCGCATTCCGATCTCTTCGCCTTCGGGCCAAGCGTCATTCTATTGGCTCTTGACGCATTCCATCTGACGCGCGGCATCGATCCGGCGGCGGATGTGAAACGAAGTGAGGCCGCCCTGCAGGAAATCGTCTCGCACATAAAACAATGCTGGCGTCTGGCGCGCGACGCGAAGATCCCCCTCGTGCAGCAGACGGCGCTGCCTCTATTTGCGACGATCCTCGGCAATAACGAGCATCGCCTGCCCGGGTCGAGACAGAGACTTGTGACGCGTCTCAACGAAATCCTGCGCCAGACCGCCGATGAGGAAGGGGTCGATCTCCTGGCGATAGACTCTTGCGCAGCAGCGCAGGGTGTCGAGACCTGGCACGATTCAGTCCTCTGGCATCGGGCCAAACAGGAAGTCAGTCCTGCAGCTGCGCCTCTTTATGGCGATCTTGTTGCGCGGCTCCTCGCCGCGCAACAAGGCCGTTCGTTCAAGTGCATCGTTCTCGATTTGGACAACACTCTATGGGGCGGCGTCGTCGGTGACGAGGGGCTCGAAGGCATCGTTCTCGGCCAAGGCGACCCTACAGGAGAGGCCTTTCTCGAACTGCAGAATTATGCTCTTCAACAAGCAAAACGCGGCATAATCTTGGCCGTATGTTCGAAGAACGACGAAGCCAACGCGCTCGCTCCTTTCGAGAAGCATCCGGAGATGATCCTGAAACGCGCAGATATAGCTTGTTTCGTCGCGAACTGGGACGACAAGGCCAAAAACGTAAGGAGGATCGCAAACGAACTTAACATTGGTTTGGATTCCCTCGTCTTCGTTGACGACAATCCTTTCGAACGGAATCTCGTCCGGGCCGAACTCCCGATGGTGGCTGTGCCAGAGCTTCCGGATGACCCGGCGTTTTTTGCGCGCACGATTGCCGCTGCGGGCTATTTCGAGGGGATCCGAGTTACCGGTGAGGACCGCGCGCGTTCGCGGCAGTATCAGGCCAACGCGGAGCGCTCTGTATTGCAGGCGCAATCCGCCGATCTTCCAAGTTATCTGCGCAGCCTGGGCATGGAGCTCGTTTGGAAGGAGTTTGACAAGGTCGGCCTGCAGAGGATCGTGCAGCTGATCAATAAGACGAACCAGTTCAATTTAACGACACCGCGCTACACTGAAAACGACATTCTTGGGATCATGGCGAATCCGGCCGCCTTTGGACTGCAATTGCGATTGATCGACCGTTACGGCGACAATGGCATTATCGGCATTGTCATCGGGAAGCGACAGGGCGACGAGGTCGCTATCGATACCTGGCTGATGAGCTGCCGCGTGCTCGGCCGTCAAGTGGAAGAGGCAACCCTGGGCCTCGTTGTCGAGGCGGCAACTAAACTTGGTGCCAAGCGAATTATCGGCGAGTATATCCCGACGGCAAAAAACGGAATGGTTCAGGAGCACTATTCAAAGCTCGGTTTTGCTTTGGTCGAGCGCCTCGAAAATGGCGCCACCCGCTGGACCCTCGAGTGTAAGAGTTTCCGTCAGCCCGAACTATACATGACACTAAAGCAGGGATGATTTTGGTTCGACCACTCATAAAGCCTCCAAAGAGTACCGGACAACTCGTCGCGCAAGTCTTACCCGCAGTTCCGCGCGAATCGCGCGCAATCTGCATCTCTGCGCCGCGATCCGCCCGACAACACGGTCTCCCAAAACGCGATCCAAATGGATCTCTTGAGCACAATGGAAAGAGTGTCTGCTGTTGGGCGTCCCGTGGCGTCGCCATTTTTCCGTGGCTTAGAGCGGCGTCATGATCTATTGGGGAGGACGAGTGCGAGGAGGTCGACAATGTCAATTGGCCAAGTTCTGCTGATCCTGTGGCGCCGCAGCTGGATCGTCGCGCTGGCGTTCCTAACCGCTGTGGGTGTGGCGGCGGCAGTTTTGTACTTCGTGCCGGGTCGCTACGACGCCATCGCGACCGCCAGCATCGATCCCAGCGGGCTCGATCCAGTCAGCGAGGCCGCGCAAGGAGGCCCGACAGCGATTGGACTCATGCAGGGGAACATGCTCCAGCTTGTCTCCAGCGAACGCGTCGCACTCGATGTGGTCAAACGGTTGAACTTGACAGCGAATCCGCGCGTACAAAACGATTTTCGAAATTCGGATTCGTTTGGCCGCGAAACTATCGACGAGTGGATGGCTGGAAGCCTTCAAAAGAACGTCGACCCGAAGTTCAACCTTGGCACGAATGTCCTGTCAATTAAGTACAAGACGGGCGACCCCAACCAGGCCGCGCTGATCGCAAACGCGTTCCTCGCCTCCACCATCGACGCCACTATCGCCATGAAGGCCGCGACAGGCGACCAGACCGCGCGTTGGTTCGCTCCGCAGCTGGACGACATGCGCAAGGAACTCGAGACCGCACGCGGCGCTTTGGAGAGTTATCAGAAGGAGACGAATCTTGTGGCCCCGACGGCGGCCGCGGACACCGAGTCAAGCTCGCTTATGGCGATCTCGCAGGAGTTGTCGAACAGTAGGGCAAGCGTGACCGTCATGCAGTCCCGTCTCGCCAGCGGCGACACCAATCTCGCCAGCGATCCGTCCGATCCGGATCTCCAATCGCTGGCCACTCTCAAGGACAAGTTGTTGACTGCACAGACAGCGGTCGAATCGGTCAAGAATTCGCTTGGGGCCAACAATCCAAAGATGGTGTCGGAGGCGGCCAATATTGCGGCGCTCAAAAAGCAAATCGCCGACGCAACAGACAGAATGCGGGAGCATCTCAAAGCGCGCATCGCCCAGACTCAGGACCAGGTCGTCAAGCTTGAAGCCTCACAGGCCGCGGCGCAAAAGGCGCTGATCGCGGCGCAAGCGCAACGCAACCGGCTCGGCGAATTGGAACACGATGTAGGTTTCCGCCTCGAACAGCTCAACGGACAGGAAAAGATGGCGGCGCAGGCCAGGCTGCAAAGCAAACTAACGTTTGCTGACATTGCTGTCCTCGACAAGGCTGCGCCGCCAATCGAGCCGGCGTTCCCAAAGGCTTTGATCGTGATCCCGGTGGCCATCGCGGCAGGCCTCGCACTCGGGCTAATTCTTGCCCTCCTTGCGGAGATGACAGATCGGCGCATTCGCATTCCGAATGATCTCAATTTAGTGTGCTCGGCGCCGGTGCTGGGCGTAGTCGAACCGCAAAAGCGCTTGCGGTCGCGGCGGTCCGGCGGTTCGCGCAGGTTGCGCGCAGCGTGATGCAGTCCGTGGGCGCATCGGATCTCGGCGGGCCGGAGAGCGGCTGATCAGTCGGAGGGCCGGTCGACGGCGCCCGCCCGCAGGCGAGCCAATTTCCTTTCAAGCCGGGCCCGCCGACGCCCCGGGTCGCGTCCTTGGCGACCTTCGCCCTCGTGGCGTTGAGCGATTTCAAAGGCTGCCGCGACTTTTCATTCCATCGCACCGGATGGCGTGCACGCGGCTTGGCAGTTACCCGAACGCCGAACAGCCTAAATCACGAATTTTCTCGCAATCTTCTTAAGCCTGAGAACTGGATCGTTTCGCTCAATATCGATAATATTACTCCTTGGCATAGTAGAAATCAAGCTTGAGATGTATGAGAAAGTAGAACTACTAGCAAATACCAAGTATTGACATTTTGCAAGTGTGTACATATCAATGAGCGCGTCGATTGCGTTTTGCAACCGATCCGGGCAACGCTCGCTCAGGTGCATCGTGGCGCCCTCATCGGGGAACCATTTCTCGTTGGTGACCACATTCTTGTAGCGCTGAATCATAGCACTCTGGACACCAATGTTGTCCGTTGCGAGGAGTAACTTGTAGTTTGGAACTGAGTGTATGAGTTCATCAACGGCGCTGTAGGTCGATCCAAGAGTCGTTTTCAAATCCGTAAAGCGCACGTGCACTCCGATCATAGTCTCCCCGCCAGCGAGTTTTGTCCATCGACTTTCGACCTTTGTCATGATGTCTTCACGAAGGACAAGGACTTCGCGAAGCAGCCATCTCATGATATCTTCATCGGACATTTTCCCTAACCAGGAGAATTGACCTCGGAAATGTCGTCTGAGCTTTGGTATCAACTGAGTATACGAAAGCGTGACCAAAGTTTTTTCACCGTAGTCCAACTTAGACAAATCGAAGGAAAACCGGCGCAGCGCCATAGAACCTCGATGCGCGGCGGGATCAATTTCCTGAATGACCTCGGGAGCCGGTTGCTTCAATCGACCCTTCCACAGCGATGGCCTCACAGACTCGGATGCCGAAATCGGCAGTTGCGTTTCAGAGTTTGGCACTTTAAACAACTTCGGAAAGACGTTTTGACCGTCGTCGGAATAGGTGGAGTCGCTCCAATCGACTACCAGATTTCTTTCGGAGAGCATCGCATACAAAATACCGGTCATTGCGGACAACATCCGATTTCCTAGGCCGGCTTTGCCTTTGACAAGTACATAACCATTCATGGTATTTGAGCCTTTTGAGTTCGGGCTTTCGCTCGACCTGCAAATTGTTTGACGGAGAGTTTCTAATCTAACAGAGAGGCTTTTGGCGAGAGCTCGCAGCTCCCGGTGCGGGCCCCCAAGAGACGGCCTCTAAGCTGGCGAACCGGGATTTAAGATCTACGTCGCGCGGCAGGCACGTATTTCTTAAGAATAGAAATTATCACGCCGTTTCGAAATCAGCACGTCCCACCCGATCGGACCGACCTTGAATGCTGCTCTTCCGAGGAGTATGGCCTCCCGCTTGCGTCCTTCGCGATAGAGCGTAGCCGCCCAGAAAAACTTCTCGCATCGCTGACCATGGCGAAAGGACCTGCGGATGAACGCGCCCAGTTCGTTTGCTGCGCCATTGCGTTGGCGCTTGTCGGCGCGGCTTCGCCGAGGGCCCAGGCGGCGAAACAGCCGGCAAAATGCAAACTCAAGTGACGTCCACTCGGCCGCAGGAAGCGCGAAAGCCATTAACGCGTGCTGGGAGCTCCATCGGTGAATTTCCCCGTGATCTTGAAATTGGTGGGAAGAATCTCCCCGCTTCTTCTCGTGAACGCAGGCGATTCCGGCGTCCCCTTCATCCGGATGGTGATGCTCAGCCATTTCCTGGATCTGAGGGAGCTGGGATTTGCGTCCCTCCTTACCGCCGTCTACTCGAGCTTCGAACTGATCACTGACATCAATATTTCCCGCTTCGTCATTTCCGCGCCACGCGAGAATTACGAGGAGGCGCTGGCGGCCGCCCACGCGCTTTCGGCGCTGCGAGGTTTCGTGGTCGCCTCGGCAATCGTCGCGCTTTCGCCAGTCATCGCCGCCTCGTTTTCCCTGGGTTCGCAATGGCCAAGCTTTGCGGCGCTCGGGCTGATCGTCGCCGCCCGCAGCCTTGAGCATTTGGGGCCACGCATTGCCGAGCGCGAGTACCGGTACGCGCCGCAACTCAAGGTCGCCGCGGTCTCCTGGGTCATGGGTTTGGCGGCCTTGTTCGGTTCCATCTTCGTTTTTTTGCCAATCACCTTGCCCTGGTCGCAGCGCTGATCGGTCAAATGTTTGGGCTTGCCCTGGCCGGCCGGATTTTTTCCAACACCCCATACCGGTGGCGGTTTCGCACGCCGTTGTTCGCCAAGGCGTTCTATTTCGGCTATCCACTGATGTTCAATGGCCTTGGTCTTGCAGTCTCCAGCCTGGCCGACCGTTTTCTTGTCGGCGCCATGTTGGGCCTACCGGCACTCGGTGTCTATTCGGTGTTGATGCTTGTTATGACCATCCCTGTGAGCATCGGCAGTAGAATCGTCAGCAGCGTAACCCTCCCGATGTTGTTGAATCGAACTGGCGCACCGGCCGCGCTTCAGGCCCGCCTGAAACTGGCCTCGCGCACCATCCCTCTGGTGGCGGCGACGCTGGGAGCTGGCATCCTCGCCCTGTTCAATATTGTGGTTCCGCTGGTTTTTGGCCACAACTTTGTCGCATCGCGATGGATGGTCGTACTTCTGGCCTTCTCCGCCTTTTTTCGGATGGCCAGGGGCGACCCCGGAACCGCGATCCTCATGATCGAAGGACGCACCAAGCGGCTCGCCTTGGCCAATCTGATTGTCGGTGGCGGACTGATCTTCGCCGCCGCCTTCATGGCGTTTGCTCCGACAATCGAGGCCGCCACCCTCGGCCGATGCCTCGGGGAGGTGCTGGGTCTTGCGGCAATGTTGTATCTGACGCGCTCAATGATGAAGGCGGCGATCAGAGACAATTTGCTAACAATCGGGCTCTCGTCAGTTGTATTATGTCTCGGCGGGGCATTCGTGGTCCTGGGCTCGGTCGGTAACAAAATTGCTCCGAGCCTTGCATTCTTATGCCTGGCGGCGGCGGTTCTCGGCTTTTGGGTGCTCCGCTCGCGGCCGCTGATGGCGGAAGCCGGCTTCTCCGTACTGTCCCGAGGCGCTCCGCCGGGAGGACAAGCGACACGGAGCTCAGGTTGACCCAGTCCGATCGACTCGGTGACCCGCGCGTCAAGCCCGCGGGTGAAGAGCAAAGGAAGAAACTCTGGAGCTTCGTCGGGCCTCAACCGACATCAGGTCTCAACCACGGTTTGCAAGGGAGACGGGACGGAAATATGATCCTGTCTGCTGACGCCAATTTATCGTTGACGTAGTTCACATGTTAATCGTGCTGTTCCCGCCCGGCGCTAACAAACTGATTCCAGAGGTACAATGGCTTTGTTCAGGACCGCCAGCAGCATTGTTCCACGGCTAACTCGATACCAATTGGCCGCGACACGCGCACGGAGAACCGTCCTCGGGCAGGCGGGTTGGGTTGTTCGTAGCGCACCGCCGGTTATTGCCTGGGCCGTCGCTGCAGTAATTTTGGGGATAATAGTCGGATTTTCAGCGGTCATCCTGCCTCCGGCGGGCGCGTTTGCCATTCCATCCATAATATTCATATTTGTTCTTTGGGCAATGCCCGATCTATACTCAGTTCCTCGCGGGGCTGTTCGAAAGCTGTTCTTCGCTGTTGTGGTTGTCGATCTTTGCGTGCCGTCCTACTACGCCATTGCGGGCACTGGACTGCCGTGGATTTCGCTCCGGCGCCTTGTGACGTTTCCGCTCATCCTCGCGTTTGCGATCGTCATAGCGGGATCATCTGCGGATCGCGCCCGGCTTGCCGAGCGTTTCGGTGCCGCAAAAGCCATCTCGATTTGCGCTTTTGGCTTTCTTGCAATG
>Ga0206875_1249_pt1 | contig 10876 bp, 9 predicted proteins | sample Alteio_BWOrgCont_9_FD_152616 | JGI IMG/M metagenome (GOLD analysis project Ga0206875, IMG submission 152616) | Enriched cells from forest soil in Barre Woods Harvard Forest LTER site, Petersham, Massachusetts, United States -... | ecosystem: Environmental > Terrestrial > Soil > Temperate forest > O... | reverse complement strand
TACAATGTATTTTTAAAAGCAAATGATTGGGTTTTATTAAAAGATAAGCATATCAATCCTTTCAATCAGTTTATTTATACAGCACGGGATGGTGTTCTATCCATCCTAAAAAACAATATAAAAGGCGATAAAGATGAAACAGGAATTGCTGAAGCATTATTAATTGGTTATACCAACGATTTGGATAAAGATTTAGTGCAAGCTTACAGCAACACCGGCGTAGTACATATCATTGCTATATCCGGAATGCATTTGGGCTTAATCTATTTAATGCTTGTTTGGGTATTTGGTAAAATTCCTTATCTCAAAAAATCAGCAGTTATAAAAGTAATTGCCATTCTTAGTTGTCTTTGGATATTTTCATTACTTACGGGTGCATCTGCTTCTGTACTGCGTTCTGCTGTAGTGTTTACCTGTATTGCATTGGGCACTATAATGAATAAGAAAGCATCTACTTATAATTCATTGGCGGCATCCGCATTTGTATTGCTTTGCTTTAATCCTTACTTTTTATGGGATGTGGGTTTTCAATTATCCTATTTGGCTGTGATAAGTATTGTTGTTTTTCAAAAACCGATTTATCATTGGTTTTATATCAAAAATAAATGGGGCGCTAAATTATGGGAAACGATTGCGGTTACATTATCAGCACAGGTTTTAACATTGCCCATTTGTATTTATTATTTTCATCAGTTTCCGGTTTTGTTTTTAATAACCAATCTGGTTGCTATTCCGCTTTCTACTGTTATTTTGTTTGCAGAAATATTTTTGATTGCATTATCATGGATTCCTTTTGTTGGTTTGTGGCTTGGTAAGGCAACATTATGGTTAACATGGTTGATGAATAAATTCATTCTTTGGATAAACAGTTTGTCCTTTGCTGTAATTGATAAGCTACTGGCTTCAGTTCTATCTACCTGGCTTTTGTATGCAATGATAATTGGTTTTGCTGCATGGTTAATGAACAGGAATAAGTGGTTCTTGAAAGCTGCACTTTGCTGTACTTTAGGCTTTGCAATGCTTCTTGCATATAATAACTGGATAATTAAGCAACAGGCAAAATTTATTGTGTACAATGTTCCAAAATATCAGGCGATTGATTTTGTAAGCGGCAACAATTTTCAATTTATTGGCGATAGTATTTTACTGGAAGACGGAGTGCTGCAAAACTTTCACTTAAAACCGGGAAGAATCTTTTTACAGTTGGATAATCGTACAGATTCAATGCAGGAACTATTCTCTCAAAATAATTTTTATCAATTTAAAAATAAACGCATTTTATTGGTCGATGAAAAAATTGCATTTTATCCTCCTCAAGAAAAAATAAATGTAGATATCATTGTCATTTCTAAAAATCCTAAATTATATATACCTCAATTGGCATCTGTGTTTAACTGCAACCAGTATGTATTTGATGCCTCCAACAGTTTGTGGAAAATTGACAAATGGAAAAAAGATTATGAAAAGCTACATTTGCACTCCTATTCAATTCCCGATGAGGGAGCATTTATTTTAAATGTAGAATAGGCTCTTTTAACCATTAAACATTTAATCTCCTTCCGGGGTTTGAGTATGAAAAAAATTCAATCTGCATTAATCTCAGTTTTTTACAAAGACGGTTTAGAAAACATCATCAACGAACTGCATCATTTAGATGTTATCATCTATTCTACCGGCGGCACGCAAAAATTTATTGAAGATTTAAAAGTGCCTTGTGTTTCTGTGGAATCGTTGACAACTTATCCTTCTATCTTAGGCGGACGTGTTAAAACATTGCATCCATCTGTATTTGGTGGCATCTTAGGCAAACGTGATGATGCACAACATGTGGCAGAAATGAAACAATACAATATTCCTGAACTGGATTTGGTAATTGTAGACTTATATCCGTTTGAAGAAACCGTAAAATCTACCTCGGATGAAAAGTTGATTATCGAAAAAATCGATATCGGCGGACCAAGCATGATACGTGGTGCTGCCAAAAATCATAACGATGTAGTAGTGGTTGCTGCTAAAAAAGATTATGCATTGTTGGAGCAAATCTTAAAAGACCAAAAAGGCGAAACATCATTAGAACAACGTCGCACATTTGCCATCAAAGCATTTGATGTTTGCACAGGCTATGACACTGCTATTTCTAATTATTTCAGCGGATTAACGGTTGAAACACCTTTCAATAAAGAAAAGAAAGATTTACGTTATGGTGAAAACCCACATCAATCAGCAGTTTTCTATGGCAACTTAGATGAACTTTTTACACAATTAAATGGAAAAGAATTAAGCTATAACAATTTAGTGGATGTGGATGCAGCCATTCAGTTAATAGCAGAATTTAAAGATTATAATAACGCTGTCTTTGCAATCATTAAACATACAAATGTTTGTGGCATTGCTGCAAAGTCAACATTGAAAGATGCATGGGACGCAGCATTAGCCGGCGACCCTGAAAGTGCTTTTGGTGGTGTATTAGTAAGCAACACAGCAATCGATAAAGCAACGGCACAAGCTATTAATGAAATATTCTTTGAAGTATTAATCGCTCCTTCTTATGATGAAGATGCTTTACAGGTTTTAAAATCGAAGAAGAACAGAGTGTTATTGCAATTGTTGCACACACCATCTTCTACCATGCAAAGCAAATCATTATTGAACGGTGTTTTAATTCAGCAAAATGATATTGGTAATTATGCTGAATGGAAAGAAGTAAGTTCAAGAGAAACAACGGCTGCTGAAAAAGAAGACTTAACCTTTGCAAATATTGTGTGCAAGCATTTAAAAAGCAATGCTATTGCACTGGTAAAAAACAAACAACTAATCGGCAAGGGTTGTGGACAAACATCCCGTATCGATGCCTTGCGCCATGCTATTGAAAAAGCCAAGCAATTTAAGTTTGATTTGAAAGATGCGGCGTTGGCAAGTGATGCATTCTTTCCTTTTAATGATTGCGTACAGATTGCGCATGAGGCTGGTATTGCTTCATTCATTCAACCGGGCGGCTCTATCCGTGACAATGATTCAATTGAATATTGCAAGCAGAATAATCTTGCAATGGTGATTACAGGATTGAGGCATTTTAAGCATTAACACAATTCAACTTTTTAATTAGAAAAAGGCGAAACTTTAATATTTTTGCCTTTTTTATTGCTGAGATAAAAAGCGTAGGAATTTTTCATACACTTTATTCCAGCCCGGATAAATATGCTTATCGCTTCCTAATGAATGATTATGCCAGATGCTGATGAATGTTCCATTTACATCTTTACAAGAATTGTAATAATGTATCATTTCAGTATAAGCTTCTTCAGCAGAAAATTTTTGTTCGTAATAAGAATTCGCTTCCATATAGCAGAATGGATGGATACGCAATCTTGTTTGTTCTTCTTTCATTAAATCATACCAATAAAAAGATGATGCTATTGAAGCTCTGAAACCATTGATACTTCCGTATCCCATCGAGTAATCATCTTTAATATCTGCATCAATTAATTGCCTGTATCCTTCCGGCAAATTGAACCGTATATAATGTTGCCTGGAATTTGTAATTAATTTCTTAGAAGTAGCTTCTAAATATGCTTTCTCTTTTTTTAAGAGATCAAAATTATCTACACTTCGCCAGGATGGATGAATACCGATTGTATATTTATCAGCCTGTTGTTTTATTAATTCCGCCAAAGCTATTTTATCAGGCAAAATATTTTTATCGTATAGTCCGTTGTTTTCTGCAACTAAAAAAAAGTAGATCGGGTTCAAATTGTGTTGCTGATGTAATTTATCCAACCAATCAAATATGTCATAAGGGTCTTTCTTTTTATTCATCAAAACAGCGAGCCTTTCTGTTAAATCAGAAAATTGAAATGAGATGATTGATTTTAAAGCTCCGCCAAAATTCCTTGCAAATCCTTTGTGCTTGTATGAGTACGCTATATCAATATCGTAGCTGGGCAGAAACCTGAACATTGAATATTGAACATTGAACATTGGATATTGCTTCTTTAATTCAATAGCAAAATCCTTTATCCAGATATTTATTAACGGTAAATTCAAAAAGCCTTCTTTATAAGCTATCGAGTTTTCGTGTGCATATCTTCCATACATATCTTTTGTATGTGGTAGATATTCTTCGTAGCGACTTATTAAATAAAACGATGCAGCAAAAATATCAAATGGGAAATTGGAATCGTTGATTTTAAAAAATGCTTTGTAATTATTTATTGTAAAGCATTCAATATTTTGCTCTTTAGTATCTCTTTCAAATAACAAGCTTGAATTTGCAATTGAAAATTTGCAATCGGAAATGTTGGTATTACTATAATTAATCTTTATGCCATCATATTGATGAAATGCAGCAATATTAGTAGTTATAGCAATATCTACATCCATCACCTCTTTAAAAATAAAAGAAGTGACGTATTGCAAACGTGATGTTATTTCAGCAGAATAGATTAATACCATAAAAGAAAATAGCCGGCTCAAAACCGACTTATTTATTATTACCTTTTAATCTTTGACCTGGATTTCTATATCCATGAAATACAGAAAAAACAAGTATTTCAGTTTTTGTTATTGTATATATCACCAAGTAAGGATATTTCTTTAACTGCGCTTTTCTGTAATTTTTGTAAAACTTACCAAACGATGTAGGATGATTTTCAATCCGTATATAACATGCTTCCAACTCTGCTAAAAATCTTTCTCCTAATCCAATTAATTTTTCTTCATACCAATCATACACTTCTTGTGTATCAATTAAAGCTCCGGGCTTTAATACTATTGGTTTTTTAATCATGCCGTTTTTCTTTTACTACGAACAATTGCATGTGCTTCTTTCCAACTGTAGGATTTATCCTTCCCACTTTGATACAGCTTCATTCTTTCATCCAATATCTTCTTTTGTTGGGCATTAATCTCAAGCGTATTTGATATAACTACATCGTCTTCCATTAGCATATACAAACCTTTAATTTTTTTTGCATCTGCATTGTCGATATAAGCGTGCAGTTTTTCCCGTATATTATTAATTGTCATAATAGTGTTTCTTTAAAATTACATATTAATTCTTATACCTGTCTTTCCAAAGTTCATTAAACGTCTTCTGGCTAAACTCAAGGTTGCTATGGTTTTTGGCCCACCCTTTAAATAAACTATTTACTACTTTATTTTTAATATTACCATTACCCATATTCATCAAGCCTCTTTTTAAGCTGGCAATTTTCCAAACCTTCCACGCCATTTTTTCGGTAAAGTTTGTATAACCTTCTTCAACGGATTCCTTTCTGTTTTCCAATAACAGTTCATGCAGATTAATTTTTACAGCACATACTTCCGTACAATTTCCGCACAAAGAAGATGCATAGCTCAAATGTTTGTATTCATCCAAGCCTTGTAAATGCGGCGTAATCACGCTTCCTATCGGACCACTATAGGTTGTGCCATACGCATGCCCTCCAATATTTTTATAAATAGGGCAGGCATTTAAACAAGCTCCGCAACGAATGCAATACAGACTCTCTCTTGTTTTAGGGTTTTGTAAAATATTGGTGCGACCATTATCTAATAATATCACATACATTTCTTCAGGACCGTCTGTTTCATTTTCCTGTTTAGGTCCTGTTACGATTGTATTGTAAACGGTAATTTTTTGGCCTGTTCCATAGGTAGATAAAAGTGGCCAGAACAAACCGAGGTCTGTTACAGAAGGAATCATTTTTTCTATCCCAACAATTACAATATGTGTTTTAGGAAAAGCACAACTCAACCTGGCATTGCCTTCGTTTTCTGTTACTGCAATTCCACCAATATCACTGATGATAAAATTAGCACCTGTTATACCAACTTCTGCCTGCGTGTATTTTTGACGAAGAATTTTTCTAGCAACTAAGGTTAATTGTTCCGGTGTCAGTCTTGGGTCGGTTCCTAATTTTGCGGCAAATAATTTAGCAACGTCTTCTTTGCTTTTATGCATCGCCGGCGTTACAATATGGTAGGGTGATTCACCATCCAACTGCTGTATATATTCGCCTAAATCGGTTTCAATACTATCAATGCCATTAGCTTCCAATGCTTTGTTGAGGTGAATTTCTTCTGTAACCATGCTTTTACTCTTCACAACCGTCTTGCAATTTTTTTCTTTGCAGATCGTTAGTATTTCTTCAATAGCGTGTGCAGCAGTTTCTGCCCAAATTACCTTTCCGCCCCGTTTGCTGAAATTCAATTCAAAATCTTCCAGTTGTTTGTCTAAGGTTTCAATAGCACGCCATTTAATATTCTTGGCTCTTTCCCTTGCCAGGTGTAAATCCGAAAATTGCTCTTTTCCCTTCGGCACCACAGCATTGTATTTGCCGATATTAAAATTAATCTTGCGCCGATGTTCAAGGTCAGCAGCTTTGATAGTGCTTTTTGCTATAAATGTATTGGATGAATCTGTCATGTATATAAATTCGTTTGTAAAATTAAGTGTATTAAAAATGGCTAAGGATGTATATAATTAAATTGGGCAAACCAATTGCCACGCCAACGCCATACAATAAGTCTAGCCAGAAGAAACTACCAATAGAGCCTGCATAAATTAATCCCACTAATGGATAACCAACAATTTTAATCCATAATGGTGTTTCTTTTTCTTTTAATGTTTTCCATATTACATTACCATCACCCGTACTTGGGAAAGCATGCATGGCAATACTAACACCAAGATAAATTAAAACATAGTCCAATGGTGATGGATTATCAAATTTAAAAACAGGTAATGCTGCAGGCAATGCTATTACTGCACCCAAAATTGTATTTATAATAAAGGGGCCGATGCTAATCATAACGCTATGCCATTTGTTCTGCGGAGTTTCGTGCAATACAAAACCGGCAGGGTTGCCTGTTTTAAAATACACTACTTTAAAAACAGGAACCTTATATAACCTGCAAAATAACTGATGTGCCAATTCATGTACAATAACTCCCGGAAAAGTTAAGTAGGTAATAATAAACCCAGGTATAAAAAACATAAGCTGTCTGTTTAAATTAAAATTTTTCTTTTCCTTTTATAACATCCTGTGCATATTGCAATACATCTGCATCGGCAGAGTCTTTTAGGGTCAACGCTTTTTGAAGCATATCATCTCTTTCTTTTATTTTATTGCTAAAATTAGCAGCCAATATTACTGTTGCAATTGCATACATATCTTTATTATTAAGCTGATAGCTTTGCATGGCAAGTTTATAAGCTTCGTCGTTTCTTTTTTGTTTTAAATAAGTTCTTGCTTTAGAGGCAAGCCCATAAACAGATTCGCTATTATAGAAAAGGATTTTGTTGCAATATTCTATTGATTCATCCAATTTATTTTCCTGTCTTTTTAAACTGCTTATTGCAGAAAGTGCAGGAATATATTCAGGATTGGTAGCAAGAATATTTGTTAATACAGAATCTGCAACAGCATAATTACTACCCGTGTTGAGCAATAACCCTGCATAGCTTGTGGTTGCCGACAGGTCATCTTTGTTACTGTCAACATAATTTTTTAAAATATTAATTGGTACTTTATTGATATCGTTTCCATAATGCTGCATGATGGATGTAAAGGAGTCTTTTGGATAATACGCATTTGCATCCTGTACAGTTCTATTCACTTTATCATACAAATCTTCGTCATCAAATTTTTTATTTAATAAAACTGTGTATGCTTTGTTAAGAGTGACCCAATCCTGATTATTGAAAGCGGCAATTAAAAGAGTGCCTTGTGCTTCCAGATTATTAGGAAGTATATCCGCTACTTTTTGAAGTTCTTTTTGAGCCGTTAAATACTTTTTTTGTTCCATTGCAATTTTCCCTTTTTCCAAATGAACCCCGGATGCTATATTGGGAGGCAGTTTATAAAGTGAAAAAAGAAAAATAATTCCAATACCGATTGTAAATGCTTTTACCCATAAAGGAATAGGAAATTTTATATAATTATCCCGGCATGTTTCGCAAAGTGCATTCGGAAACCCCTTAACAACTACAGGATTGGAGCAATTAATACAGCCGATAGATGAATCAGGCGAAGTTGATTCGGTATTTTGTATTTCTTCCATAATGTACTTTTTATTTTCTCCGCCATTAATAAAGGCAAAAATTATCATTACCTCACCAAACAAAAATAGGTAGGTAATTTTGTATTTGAACGGCTATTTTAAATGAGTTTTAACAAAATTTATTCCTCGCTGTAACTTTTTACGATTACTTTCGTACAACTATAAACTACTCATTATGCCAATCAAAAAATCAATGGTTTTGCTGCTGGCTTTTACTGCCGGTTCGGTATGTTTATTAGTATTCTCTTTCCGCAATGTTGCTGCGCCTACAAAAAAATGTTGCCAGCAGATTAAAAACACCGGATTATTATCACCTCATAATATGCTTACACAAAGCATCTTCCATCTTTCTGCATAAAGATTGACAATGGAATCTTTTATTTGCTGACAGATATAATACAAACATCATTGCATATAATTAATCACTGCTAACTTACTTATATGTCCGGTTAGACCTCTTTATTCCTCTTATAAACTTACAATAATTGCAGCTTTTTATTTGGGGCTTTTAATCTTTAATACATTTTATCGTCATAGTATAAAGAAAGTACATTCTACTACTCATTATAGATAAATATTTATATTTGCGGCAACATCAAAAAATTATATTTTAATATATCCTTATGATTTTTTGAAGTATATTTTTTTGAACGGCACGGCATTTGTTTAATGAACTGAGCAAAAAAGAACGAACATGAAAAACACCCGGTTTTACCTTTCTCTATCCTTAATAGTTTGTCTTACTATTACAGCTTTTACACCTGCCGGAAAAATTAAAAGACATAGTACAAGAAGAATACCCATCGATAATACTATTATACGATTAAAAGATACAACCGATAATCCTTACTCCATTGTAATAGATAAAAGCACTTATGAATTAAAAGTGTATGATGATGAAGGTTGGTATGCTACTTATCCTGTAGTATTTGGCAGCAAAGATTTAGGCGATAAAATGCGGGAAGGAGATAAACGAACACCGGATGGTAATTTCAAAGTCATCTTGAAAAAGATAAACAAAGATTGGGGACCTGAATTATTATTGGATTATCCAAATCCAACTGCTGTACAAAAATTCAATCAGCGCAAGGCACAAGGCTTAATACCGAAAAGTGCCAGAATCGGCAATGGAATTGCAATACACGCTACGAGACCTAAAGAAGAATGGACAGTAGATAGTTATTACAACTGGACCGATGGTTGTATATCTGTAAAATATACCGAGATGCAGGATTTATATAGCTATATCCCGGTTGGTACGCCTGTAACTATTCTTGAGAAATAAATAAAAGGCTTCCATCTCCGTAACTTAAAAAACGAAAATCATTTTCCAACGCATAGTTGTAAATGCTCTGCCAATCATTTTTAACAGCTGCTGCAACTAATAATAATAATGTAGAGTTGGGTTGATGAAAATTGGTGATGATTGCTTTTGCAATTTTAAAAGTATATCCCGGAGCTATCAGTATTTGCGTTTTAGTAATCAAATGTTCTACCTTATTTTCTTTCATCCAGTTTAATAATGCTGTTAATGCTTCCTTTGAAGAATAATTGGTTTCCATTAACGGCATATAATATACATCCCACTGTAATAGCGTTAGTTCTTCCGGTTGTATGTCCGGATATAAAATGGTTTTAACACCAAGCCAGTATAAGCTTTCAATTGTTCTTAATGAAGTATTTCCTGTTGCTACAATTGTATTATCCAGGTTTGTTACAATATTTTCAATCAGACTTTTTTTTACATCAATCCATTCTGCATGCATTTCGTGTCGTTCCATTAATTCAGCTTTCACCGGCTTGAATGTTCCTGCGCCAACATGCAAGGTTACATAGTCAACAGTGCAATGTTTTTTTGCCAATGCAGAAAAGATCGTTTCAGTAAAATGTAAACCTGCTGTTGGAGCTGCTACCGAGCCATCATGCAAGGCATAGATTGTTTGATAACGTTCTTTATCGTCTTCGTCCGTTTTACGTTTGATATAGGGTGGTAATGGAATTTCACCTGCAGCTTGTATTATTTCCGAAAAACTAAAATGTATCGGTTGCCATGAAAATTCCACTATATATGCATCCGTTAATTTTTCAATTATTGCAGCTTTAATTATTAATTGCTCCTCATTAATTATTAATTGTTTTTCAAGAAATGGTTCTTTCCATTTTGCAGCGCCGCCAATTAAGCATTTCCATTTTACATTGCCTTTTTTTTGCATGATGGAATTATACTCATTAACCATTTCACTCGGCTCTAAACAAAAAATTTCTATTGTGGCACCGGTTGATTTTTGAAATAAAATCCTTGCAGGGATTACTTTGGTGTTATTGAAAATAAGGAAGCTGTTAACCGGCAAGTAAGAGGCTATGTTTTTATAAACATCTTCCTTTATTACACCATCTTTAAAAATTAATAATTTAGAAGCATCTCTTTGTTGTAAAGGATGCGCTGCAATTTTTTCATTCGGCAATGAATAAGTATAATCAGAAATGGAAATGTTTTTTGGATGCATATTGCAAAGTTACTGCTACAGGAAATTCTTTATGGTTTCTTCCCATTTTTCATTTTCACTGTTGCAAAGCGAACCATGCCCGCTGTTTTCGTATATCACTAATTTTTTTGGAGCTGATATATTGTTGTAAATAGCATCTATCTCCCCTTTGGTAACTCGTGGGTCGAGCCTGCCCCATTGTAACAGTACCGGGCATTTTATACTTTTTGCATATTCTTCCGGTTTCATATTAAAGGCCCAAAAACCATGTTCAATACCTCCCCAAAAGCTAATTAAAAAAGCCCAGGGTTCTTCCGGTAAATCTA
>Ga0206875_1248_pt1 | contig 10899 bp, 12 predicted proteins | sample Alteio_BWOrgCont_9_FD_152616 | JGI IMG/M metagenome (GOLD analysis project Ga0206875, IMG submission 152616) | Enriched cells from forest soil in Barre Woods Harvard Forest LTER site, Petersham, Massachusetts, United States -... | ecosystem: Environmental > Terrestrial > Soil > Temperate forest > O... | reverse complement strand
ATCACTTCACGGCAAGAGAATGGGTTACTGCTTTTGAAAATCGATCAAAAGCCGCCATGACTCACGCCTTGAAGCAAGGACACCCTGCAAAGCCTGCGTTAGGCCCACATATTTTAGGCTGCGAGCCTGGGGGCCTCACATACATGACCACAAGGTGGGCGTGTAAGGATGGACGGTGCCAAGAAAAACTAAATCCCTTCTTCGCGCCCAATAACTGCTGGAATCCGAAGTGCAGAGCGGTTTATTTGGAATGGCACGGGAGATTGGTGGAGTTTGGACGGTCATGATCTTCCCGCCCACCCAATTCCGCACGCTCCAGGACGCCATGCTGCACTTCGGCGACCCGCAGAACTGCATCCAGTTCATGACGTCGCTGCGCTGGCCGGATGGGGTGCTCTGCCCGCAGTGTGGCTGCAAAGACGTCTGGTGGATCGCTGCACGTTCTCTCTACCAGTGCAAAAATCGCCATCCTCGCCGGCAGTTTTCCCTCAAATCCGGCACCATCTTCGAAAATTCCTCCATCCCGCTCGGCAAATGGCTGGTGGTGACCTGGATGCTGATCAACTGCCGCAACGGCATCAGCTCCTACGAGGTCGCTCGCACCGTCGGCATCACCCAGAAGTCAGCCTGGTTCCTTCTACACCGCCTCCGGCACGCGTTGAACTCGCCCACCGGCCTTCTCCGCGGCGCGGTAGAGGTGGATGAGACCTACATCGGCGGAAAGGCCAAGAACAAGCACTTTGGCCGGCGAGGTGGATCCGGCCGCACCCGCGATGCCAAAACGCCAGTCGTCGGCGCCGTAGAGCGTGGTGGGCGCGTGGTAGCCCGGGTGACGGCCGACGTCAGCCCTCGTTCCATCCTGCCCGTCCTGGCCCAGCACGTGGCACCCAAAACCACCCTCTACAGCGATTGCTTCGCTGCCTATGACCACGTGAACAAGATGCCGCAGAAGTTCGACCACCGGCAGATCAACCACGCCAATGGCTCCTACGTTGTCGGCGACATCCACACCAATACGATCGAGAACTTCTGGTCCTGCCTCAAGCGCACCCTGGGCGGCACCTACATCGCGGTCCGTGCTCGCCATCTCACAGCTTATGTCGCCGAACAAGTCTTCCGCTTCAACCACCGCCGGGGCTTCTCAGAAGGCGAGCGCTTTCTGAACGCGCTCTGCGGAACCTTCGGCAAACGCCTCACCTACCGCCAGCTTGTGGGGGTATCCTGATGCCCATGAGCGATGAACAACTCCAGCAAGAGAAACTTTTAGCGATAGAAGAGTATTTGGCGGCCAAAGAGCGGCTGGTGACCATCAAAAAACGCCTCGAGGACTTTCGAACCGCTGCTTTTCTAGCCGCAAATGCGATTGCGCCGGGCTCTATCAAAAGGGGCGTGAATTTCGGCCGGTTGCTCAATGGGGCCGAACTCTCAAACCTGGTCGAAGACTACTTCGACACCAGCGAAAAAATCACTGAGCTCGAGCGCTATCTTAGCGCCAGGGGCCACAACATTCTGTAGGAGACACCATGTACCGCATCAAAAAAGAGAACGGAAAAACCTACGTCTACGACTGGCAGGATAGGGTTGTATGGTCCGCAGAGGACGAGAGCTATATCCTCTACATGTCGGGCACCAACCCAGCTGCCGAGCAGGTCGGAAGGCTTTCTGAGGATCAGATACTCACCTGCTTGGCCAAAGCCATCAAGATTCCGGTCTAAGAACGAGGCACGTCATGTCCAATCACCAGCGCTTCATGGACGCCATGCAAAAGCTCATCAAGGTCACCCCTGAAGAGCAGAAAAAGCGCCTGGAGGCCACAAAGTCAAAGCGGCCGAAAAAGCTCACCAAGGCTGATTCCAAAGCCGTCAGCAAGGGTCTGGATCGTCCCTAAGCACGGTTCCTTGTCCCCACACTCCATATTGCAGATAAAGGTCTTACTGATGCCGGTGTGCACCGCCAGGTAAACCTGCGACCAGCCCCGCTCCCTGCGAAGCTGCCGTACACGATTTCCAAAGCGCTTTGTCGGGTTGGCACTTGTCATGCCCCAACAATGGCGTTACTCTATCGGCGAATGATTCAACCATAGAGCAACAACTTACCGTGCAGAGCCGTAAACGACAGACCCCAATCCATCAGGAGCCAGCCGTGGCCTTATTCTTACGTGTGTCTGGAATCGTAGCCGTCCTTTTGCTCTTCCTTGGCGCTGGCGTGTGTGCTGGTGTTGTCATCGAGGCGAAAAGGCCACCGGAACCACCACAAAATATACCGGCTCTCAGGTTCCGACCAATCTCTAATACTGAAGCCTTTGACACGGTGACGGGGCAAATCTGCGGAACTGCGCCGCCTATAAGAACCTCTAATCCCCCGCCGCCGCCCGGCTTTTATCCCGAAGGTGGACATCCCTATTGCGCTGATTTAGCAGCAGTACGTTAGAATAATGGCCTCAATTTTATCCACAAGTAGTTGTTTGTTGCGGAAAATGACCGTCTCGCCATAACATCAAGCCAGACGGTCATTCGATCGTAAGGACAGATACCGCTGATACGGTGATCTCTCCGAGGTGGGGCTTCCACAACCCCGAGCCTTGAACGTCTCCCGCACTTCAGGGGAACGTCCAACACTCCCCTGCGGTGCGCCTATTACAACTGTGGCTCCGTAGCTCAACTGGACAGAGCAGGTTCCTACTAAGTTCCCGATGCGAGTCCAAGTCTCGCCGGGGCCACTTCACTAAAAATACATCAAAGATCACTTGGTCAACAAAGTTCACAACCTGCAACAGGTATGTGATCGCCTTTGGCGAATTGTTGAAAACTAAACCAAATGGAATCAATATTTTGCAGCCGAATAGGGGGAGGGGGGGTACCCCTCCCCAGCACCTAGTACACTGGAACCTAGTGCAGGCGGCCGGATGATCGCTGCCGGGCGCAAGCCCGGGGGAGGAAAGTCCGAACTCCGCAGGGCAGTGTGCCGGATAACGTCCGGGATTCCAGTCTCAACGCTGGAAGACGGCCAGTGCAACAGAAAACAAACCGCCTCAGAGGTTTGACCTGCTTCGCAAGAGGCAGCTCATGTTCGACTTTGCGGTAAGGGTGAAACGGTGGGGTAAGAGCCCACCGCGCCGGCAGTAATGACGGCGGCATGGTAAACCCCACACGGAGCAAGACCAAATAGGCAGGGAGATCATCGCCCCTCTTCAGGCGAGATCACGCAACGGCCCGTTGCGGCAAGACGAAGGGGGTTTTCCCGCAAGGGAAAGCAGTCGAAACCTGCGGGTAGGTTGCTGCTGAGCGCGTCGGTAACGCCGCGCCTAGAGGAATGATCGTCTAAAACAGAATTCGGCTTACGGGCCGCCTGCACCCAATTTCTCGGATACATTGTTGTCCATGCCAACCGCGAAGCCAGCAAAGAAGCTCGCCACCGGGCCGGATTTCCCAACCGTCTTCGCAGCACTGCGCGAAGTTCTCGCCACGCACGCCGGCAAGTTCGCCGTCGCGACAGACAGCCCAGCGCAATACACGCTGCTAACGTGCTCGCCATCGCCGTTTCCGCAGCATAAAGGCCAGCCCATGTGGTTCGCGGAGGCCCGTCTTGGCAAGGCCTACGTCAGCCTCCATCTGATGGCGCTCTATTTCAACACCGAACTCGTCGCGACCATCTCACCGGAGCTCAAGAAGCGCATGCAGGGCAAAACCTGCTTCAACTTCCAATCCATGCCCGAACCCGCGCTGCTCGCCGAACTTCGCCGCCTGTCTAAAGCCAGCGTGCAAGTTTTCGCCCAGCGCAAATGGCTCTAAGAATCCCCTGAAAGTTACCTCCGAAGGTGACCATTTCGCCCCCGCAGTTTTTCGGTATTCGGCTAGACTTTCTCCATGAAGGACTGCCGCATCCTGCAGCACTGGCGCGGGTTTCTCTGCACTCTTCCGCTGCTCACACTCCTCACCGGCTGCGCCATGGGGAACATGAGCTCCGCGGACATGCCTGTCTCCGGCACGCTCTCAATCTCCGGCGTCGTCCACGGCGGACAGCAGGCAGTCAGCGGCGGCACCATCCAGCTTTATACCGCAGGAACCTCCGGCAACGGCTCCGCCGCTACGGCGATGATCACCGGCACCACTGTCACCACCGGCCCTGACGGCTCCTTCAATATCACCGGCGACTACTCCTGCGCCCATTCCACTGATCAGGTCTATCTCACCGCCACGGGAGGCAATCCCGGCCTCACCTCCGGTACCAACAATGACGCGCTTGTGCTCTTGGCCGCAATCGGCAACTGCGGTCTCCTCAGCTCCGGCACCATCCAGTTTCTCTCCATCAACGAAGTCACGACCGTCGCCGCGGTCTACGCGCTCGCGCCTTTCATCAGCTCATCCGCCACCAATGCCTACGCCAACATTGGCGCAACTTCTACCAACTCCGCCGGCCTCGCCAACGCCTTTCTTGACGCGCAACTTCTCGCCAACATCGGCACCGGCGCGGCTGCCACGCTCGGCTCCGGCCTCACCATCCAGTCCGGCAAGCTCTACGCTCTCGCAGACGCCATCGCGCCCTGCGTCAACTCGGCCAGCTCTTCCAGCACCAACTGCGCTGCGCTGGTCTCCGCAGCAACGCCGAGCAGCGGCTCAGCGCCCACGGCCAACACACTCGCCGCCGCACTCAGCATCGTGCAGAATCCGGGCGACCCAAACATCGTCGGTCCGGTCTTCAACCTCATCAACACGCAGGCGCCTTTCACTACCACGCTCTCGAGCGCGCCCAGCGACTGGACGATGACGCTCACCATCTCCAACGGCGGTCTTAGCACTCCCACCGCGCTCTCCGTCGACCACTCCGGCAACGTCTGGGTCGCCAGCTACAACGGCTTCCTCAGCGCCTACAATCCGCAGGGCGCTCCGTTCAACAGCTCTCCCTTCGGCAGCGGCACCATCGCAGAGTGCTTCGGCCTCGCCATCGACGCCTCCGGCAATATCTGGGTTAGCAACTACGAAACGCCCCTCCACTCAGGGCCCAAGGGCAGCGTCACCGAGTTCCTCGGGGCCGCTTCCGGCACACCCGGCTCCATCGTGACCGACACTGCCACCAGCTCGCCGTACTTCTACGACTCCTCCATCAACTTCCCCACCGCTGTCGCCGCGGACACCAACGGCGACATTGCCGTCGCCAACTACGCCGGCGCAACCGCTACCATTTACAACCCCACCACCACCGTCTACACCGATAACCTCGGCTCCGGCTACTTGTCTGAACCCGCCGCCATCGCTTTCGACTCCTCGCACGGCATCTGGGTCGCCAACGAAGGCGGCTCGACTGTAACCCACATTTCCTCCACCGGGACCATCAAAGCACACCCCACCTGCTGCAGCGGCGCCGACGGCATCGCGCTCGACGCCTCCGGCAACGCCTGGATCTCCAACTACTCCGGCGGCTACGTCTATGCCTCCAGCCCCACCGGCTCCGAACTTGCCATGACCTCCAACGGAGGCCTCAGCGGCACGCAGCCCGTTGGCATCGCCGTTGACTCCTCGCAACACATCTGGGTCGCCGACGGCAACGGCGGGGTCATCACTGAGCTCGCTGACGCCGGCTTCCCCATCTCGCCCTCTACCGGCTACGGCGTCGACGCCAAACTCACCTCGCCACGCTCCATCGCTCCGGACGCCAGCGGCAACCTCTGGGTCGCGGACTTCAGCAACAACACCCTCATTCTCTTCTTCGGCATCGCCGCGCCCACCGTCACGCCCGTGCAGCCCGTGCCGAGTGCGCCGTAGAAACAGTTGTTAGTTCTTAGTTGTTAGTTGTTAGTTGTTAGTTGTTAGGAAATTCTTTAGCCCCGGCCTGACACCTTTCATCCACGTGCGGTCTTACTAACAACTAAGAACTAACATCTAACAACTTCTTCACAATCCCGCATACCAGTCATACCCCAGCTTGGTCCAATAATCATCGGGCTTCTGGTCGGTATACGCGATCAACCCAATCCGCTTGATCTGCTTGTATCCATATTTGATCGGCATATGCAGCCGCAGCGGCGCGCCGTGCTCCTGTAACAGGGGCTCTCCACCCATCTCCGTCACCAGCAGGCTTTGCGGATGCCGCGCAGCCGCCATGTCATACCCGCAGTAGTAATCCCCGTTGGGTGTCTCCATATAGACATACCGCGGCTCGCGGCCATTCATCTTCTCCGGCGGATACGCATCGATAAAGTCGCGCAGCCGAACGCCACCCCAATGCGTCACGTTGCTCCAGCCCTCAATGCACTTGAACTCCGTCACCAACTCCACGCGCGGCAGCTTCAGCAGCTCATCCATCCTCAGCAGCAATCCGGGAGTTCCAATGTCCAGCGCGTTCTTGCTCACCCCCGCTTCGGCATTTCCTTCATGCCGCTTTTTGGACCGCGCCTTCATCAGCGCCTCAATGTGCGCGGCAAGCGCCGCTCCGGCATCGCTATCCACCGCGCCGCTGGGATTCAGCTCACTCGGCTTTTGAGTTCCGGGAGCACTCTTCAGATCATGGTCCACCTCGCTCGACGACGAAGCAGCGTATTTGTACTCCCACGCCGTCACATCCGGCGCATAAAACGGCGATCTCTTCGCGTTCGCCACGCCCGCAACCTGCAGCCGCCAACCCTCCACCGGCAGTGCGCCTTCGAGCCCCACCACTCCATTCAGCCGCAGCGGCTTTGCCTGGCTCACGTGATACGTCGGCGCCAGCCCGCGCTCGTCAAACACTGCGCGGCTCACCGCGGCGTTGAAGTTCAGCGTCTTGCGCAGCGCGCTTTGCAATCTGCCGTCGTAGGGGCTATTGGCAATCATGCGCGAGACGCCATAGCCTGCCGCCGCGGCCACGCCGCCCACCAGGAAGCTCCGCCGCGTGCGCCGCGCGCTTTCGCGCTTCACCGTCGCTGCATCGCCGCTGGACACTATGCACTCGTGTTCTTGCTCACTCATTGCTCGCCGCCGATACTGTTTAGAACGTTTCTAGAACTTTTATGTCGGGCCTTCAGCCCTTTGTTCTTCTTTTTTGCACCCTTACCTAGGCCTCTGGCCTAGGCTGGTATATGTCGGGCTTTCAGCCCTAAAAGCACGCATACCCCAACATGAGAAATCCTCTAAAGCCCTGACCTACCAAAACTCGTTTATGAAACAGGCTCTACTCGCTACTTTGTACTGTCTGCACTTCCGCTGCTTCCTGTTTACCGCTCATTGCTTGCTGTATTTCATATCCGCTCGCCATCGCGCGAAAATTGTTCCATCCTGCCAGCGCTACCTGCACCACGTGCACCAGGAAGAACACGCAGAATCCCATCGCCAGCCAGAAGTGTTCCCAGCGCGCCATTTCGTAGCCGCCCAGCATGGTGGTCAGCCAGTGCGCCTGCGTTGGCTTGTAAATCGCGAGACCGGTCACGAGCGCGCCCGCGCCCATCAGCACCACCAGCGTGTACGCAATCTTCTGCGCGCCGTTGTATTTTCCCTGCGCCGGAAGCCCGCGCCGCCGCGCCGCCGGAACGTGCAGGTCATACAGCGTCACCCACAGCGCGTGCATAAAATCATTTTTCTTCGGCCACAGCACGCGCCACTCGCCCGAGACCGCGAGGAAAATCGCATACGCAATCCCATTCACCGCGAAGATCCACATGAACAGGAAGTGCCAACCCAGCCCTGTCGTAATTTGATACGGCGCATTGAGCAAGTTCCAGAACCAGTCTGGAAAAAGCCGTACCAGCGTCCAGTGCCCGATTCCGATGCGGTAGACCTCATGCGCATGCTGGTAGGGCGGGATCGAGTCGCCCCAATAGATCAGCAGCCCGCTCCAGATCATCACTGTCAGCACCGGAAAATTAATCCAGTGCATCCAGCGGATGGCCCGCGGATGTTTCTCCACCAGTTGCAGCTTGCCGCCGCTCGTCTCAGGCATCGTCCCGGCCTCTTACTTGGCAGTGTATGTGACTATCGGATGTACGCAAGCCAATCCGTCCCGGATTTTTACCTGTGTCTACGCCTTAGCCAACCTGCGCAAAAAGTGTCACAACCTACACATTTCGCGGCCCTCGCTCTGACACAATGGCTCACGGAGACAAACACTTGCGGACTTCGCTCACTGTATCGCGCACCATTGCCGTTGTCGCCTCGGCACTCGGTCTTTGCACGGCGTGCTTCTACATTCCGTCCCGCCCCGCGCAGCCGCCGCCCCCCGATCTTGTCACTCTCTCCGCCGACACACTTTTCTTCTCCGCCGCCGTTGGTCAGTCCTCCACACCTCAGCAATTCAGCATCGCCAACTCCAGCTCACTGCCGGTGAGTATCAATCCACAGTCGCAATGGGTAGTGGGCGAGCCAAAGTATCCCGCCTTCTCCATCCAGACAGATTGTGGCCCGTCACTCGCCCCACGCTCCACTTGCGTGGTTACGGTCATCTTCAGCCCGACCCCACAGACCATCAATACGCATGCAATCCTCCGGTTCAAATTCCACGGTACTGAAGCACACTTCGTCTCTCTAAAAGGCCAACTTGTGCAGCCAGCAACATCCGCACCCCACTGATCGACTGCACCCGCGCTACCATGAATCCATGCGCCTTCGCCGCATTCTTCCTCTGCTGCTCGCTATCGCGCCCATCGCGCTCAGCCAATCCGCGCCGCTATCGTCATTCGAAATCCTCACGCATCGCTTCGATGTCGATGTCGACGGCGCGCCCAACGCCTACGGCCCGCCTGGTAAGCCGGCGCTCGACTACCTTATCCATGCGCACCTCGACAACGACCCACACAAACCCATTGTCGGCTTCCTTACTGAAAAAGACGGACACACGCCCATTCTGCAAGGTCCCAACGATCCCTTCCCCGGCTACTACATCTCGCAGACCGCCTTTCAGGACCCCGCCAATCCCAATGACCGTGACCCGCGTGCTTACCTTGACGCCACCAAAATCAACTACGTCGTGCGCGGCAAAGAGGCGCGCCGCCGCGGCGCGAAGGTCGGTGACTTTGTCGCCGTCTACTCCAAGCGCACGCACAAGTCTGCCTTCGCCGTCGTCGGCGACACCGGCAATGACTCCGGCGACGAAGGCTCGCTGCACCTCGCGCAGGACCTCGGCTATCCCTTCCACGACGGCAAGGACGAAGCCGTCGAGCGTCCCGAAATCATCTTTCGCTTCTACCCCAACTCCAACCCGAAGCAGCAGTTTTTCTTCACCCAGGCCGCGCTCGATGCCGCTGCCCTCAAGCTCGGCCTCAGCCGCGACTTCACTGAAAAGAAATAACTCAACCTCGATCGCCGCGCAGCCTTAATATAGATACCTGCGGCATCGGGCCTAACATCTGCATCTGCTCTTCGGGGCTAAAGCCCATGACTTTCTTGGCCGCTCGGCGGCATGGCTAAAGCCATGCCCTTCCAAAAACTGATTTGCGAAACACGCTCTATGAGGTCCATATGAATTTCCGCCAACTTGGCCGCTCCGGCCTCAAAGTCCCTGAGCTTTGCTTCGGTATCGCCACCTTCTCTACAGGCAGTGAGTTGCTCAAGGCCGGCGGCGACATCCAGATCGAGAAAGCGCGCCATCTCGTCGACATCAGCATGGAAGCGGGATGCAACTTCTTCGATACCGCCGATGTGTACCTGAACGGCAGGAGCGAAGAGATCGTCGGCAAAGCTATCGACCATCTCAGGAGGGAAGATGTGCTGATCTCCACTAAGGCGACCTTCACCACCGGTCGCAGCCCCAACGATGTCGGCAGCTCGCGCTACCACCTCACGCAAGCGCTCGACGCATCGCTCAAGCGCCTCAACACCGACTATATCGACGTCTACCATATGCACGCCTTCGATGCGCTCACACCCGTCGAGGAAGTCCTCAGCACGCTCGACAACTTCGTGCGCCAGGGCAAGGTGCGTTACATTGCGTGCTCCAATTTTTCCGGCTGGCACCTGATGAAGTCACTTTCTATCTCCGAGCGTTACGGCTGGTCGCGCTACGTTGGCCACCAGGTCTACTATTCGCTGGTCGGCCGCGACTATGAATGGGAGCTGATGCCGCTCGCCGTCGACCAGGGAGTCGGCGCGCTGGTGTGGTCGCCGCTCGGCTGGGCACGCCTCACCGGCAAGATCCGCCGCGGCCAGCCACTGCCCGAAAGCAGCCGCCTGCAAAACAAGGGAGCTTTTGACGCCGGCCCCATACCCGACTGGGAATATGTCTATGGGGTCGTTGATGCCATCGACGAGGTTGCGAAAGAAACCGGCAAGACGGTTCCGCAGATCGCGCTCAACTGGCTACTGCAGCGCCCCACTATCTCCACTGTCATCATCGGCCCGCGCAATGAGCAGCAGCTGCGCGACAACCTCGGCAGCGTCGGCTGGCAACTAACCGCCGAGCAAGTGACAAAGCTCGACGCCGCCAGCCGCATCCCGCTTGCCTATCCCTACTGGCACCAGTTGCAGTTCGCCAATCGCAATCCCTTTCCCGTTTCGCTGGGGTAGCTACAATTTTCGTATGCGAGGGCTCACGTTCAGCGCCGCCACTCCGGCCGATGCCGAAGAGCTCGCCGCGCTGCGCAACGCAGTCGCCGCTGATTTTCTCCACCGCTTCGGCCTGAAGAGCTTCAACACCACTGCGCGCGGCATCCTGTGCGACCTGCGCTGGGGCGATCTCCTTATCGCACGCAGCAAAAACCAAATCGTCAGCAGCCTGCTCCTCGTAAAGAAGAAGCCATGGGCCATCGACGTCACTTACTTCACGCAGGTCGAGCGTCCGATCTATGTGCGCGCGATGAACACGCTGCCAAGCTTGCAGCGCCAGGGCGCCGGCCGACGCCTGCTCAAGTTCGCTCTCACCTTCGCCAGGCGCAATGGGTTTGATGCCGTGCGTCTCGACGCCTTCGACGCACCCCACGGCGCCGGAGGCTTCTACCTC
>Ga0206875_1247_pt1 | contig 10916 bp, 7 predicted proteins | sample Alteio_BWOrgCont_9_FD_152616 | JGI IMG/M metagenome (GOLD analysis project Ga0206875, IMG submission 152616) | Enriched cells from forest soil in Barre Woods Harvard Forest LTER site, Petersham, Massachusetts, United States -... | ecosystem: Environmental > Terrestrial > Soil > Temperate forest > O... | reverse complement strand
GTTGCGCGAGCGCGCGCAGGATCGCCAGAACGAATTGTTGGGCGAGATGAAGGAAATCAACGAGCAACTCAATCAATTCGCTTACGTGGTTTCGCACGATTTGAAGGCGCCGTTGCGGGCTATCAGTTCGCTGGCGGAATGGTTGATCACCGATTACGGCGATAAAGTGGGCGACGCGGGCAAGGAACAATTCAACATGTTGCTCGGCCGCACCAAGCGCATGAACGCGCTGGTCGATGGCATCCTTCGCTACTCGCGCACTACGCGGCAGCACGAAGACCGCGTGGCGGTGGACATGAATCAAATGCTCAAGGAAGTTTGCGACCTGCTCTCGCCGCCGCCCGGCATTGCGATTCATGTCGCGCCCAAATTGCCGACCATCGAGTGCGAGCGCACCCGCATGACCCAGGTGTTCGGCAACCTCGTCAGCAACGCTATCAAATACATGGACAAACCGACGGGCGAAGTCCATATCGGCTGCGAGGACATTGGCGCGCAATGGAAGTTTTTCGTGCGCGACACCGGCCCAGGGATTGACTCGAAGTATTACGAAAAGATTTTCCAGATTTTCCAGACGCTGGCCGCGCGCGACGAACGCGAGAGCACAGGCATCGGCCTTGCCATTGTCAAGAAGAGCGTGGAACTTTCCGGCGGCAAAGTCTGGGTCGAGTCCACGGTGGGCGAGGGCAGCACGTTTTTCGTCCAGCTTCCAAAAACGTCAGCCGGCAAAGGCGACACCGTCTTGACTCAGCGCAAAAACGCCCAACCACCGCCCACGTGAACAATCCATTTTCCATATTGCTGGTGGAAGACGACGCGGTGGACGTGATGTCGGTCAAGCGCGCGTTGCGCGAGTTGAATTCCGCCCACACCCTGAACGTGGCCGGCAACGGCGAGGAAGCGCTGGCTTATCTTCGCACCCCAGGCCATCCGCCGCCCGGCATCATCCTGCTGGATATCAATATGCCACGCATGAACGGATTGGATTTGCTGAAAGCGATGAAGGAAGACGCAAGCCTGCGCCGCATTCCCGCTGTAGTATTGACGACATCGAAGGAGGAGAAGGATCGCCTGGAAAGTTTCAACCTGGGCGCGGCCGGTTACATGGTCAAGCCGGTCGAGTATGCCGGGTTCGTCGAGGTCGTCCGCATCATCCAGCATTATTGGAATTTGAGCGAAATGCCGCCGCGATGAAACTATTTTGCCATACGTTATGAGCGCAAATCTTACCCGGGTATTATTGGTGGAGGACGATCTGGTGGATCGCATGGCCTTCCTGCGCCATGTCGAGAAACAAGGGTTGAACTATCAATGCAAAGTGGCCGGGTCCGTCGCTGAGGCCAGGGCTGTTTCGAGCGGGGAAAAATTTGACGTCGTCGTGCTCGACCATAATTTGAATGACGGCACCGGGTTTGACCTGTTGCCGGATTACGCGGGAACGCCGGTTATTTTTGTGACCGGTTCGGAATCGCCCGAAGTCGCGGTGCAGGCGATGAAGGCGGGCGCGTCGGATTATTTGCTGAAGGACCATGACCGGAATTATCTGAAGTTGATGCCGCTCTCGGTCGAGCGGGCCATTCGCCAGCGGCGGGACCGGGAACAATTGGCGGAGAGCCAGGAACTTTTTCGCCAATCGTTCAGCGAAGCGCCCATCGGCATCGCCTTCGTGGCGTCGGGCGGCGCATTTCTCAGGGTTAACGGCGCCTTGTGCGAAATGTTCGGCTACGCGGAAGCGGAATTTCTGGGCGGCGGATATCGATTGATTGCGCAGACTCCGGACACGCCGGAATGCATGGAACAACTTTTCCCGAAGTCCACCGGCAAAGTGCAGACGTTTCGCAAGGAGATGTGTTGCCGGCATAACAAGGGGCACGATTTTTGGATTCAATTGGACATGTCGCAAGTGCCGGACAACCGCGGCCAGGCCCTGACTTACGTGTGTCAAATACAGGATATCACCGCCCGCAAACAGGCGGAAGTGGAACTGCAACGGGCCAAGGAATACGCGGAAAGCATCATTCAAACCGCGCCGACGTTGATTTGCGGTCTTTCGCCCGATGGCACCACGCGTTTCGTCAATCCGGCCGCCTGCAAAATTTCGGGTTACCCGGCTGAAGAATTAGTGGGGCAAAATTGGTGGCGGCTTTTTTATCCGGGCGACGCTTATGCTAATGCCGAGCGCCTTTTCTCCCAGTTCAAGGATGGGCAGGTCGTCAACCAGGAAACGACTTTGGCCGCGCGCGATGGCACCAAGCGGATTATTTCGTGGAGTTCCATGAACCATTGCGGGGCGGACGGCGCGATTCTTCAAACCGTCGGCATTGGCCAGGACATCACGGCGGAACGGCAGGCCGAGGACGTGCGCACGCGATTGGAATCGCAATTATACCAATCGCAAAAAATGGAAGCGCTCGGTTCGCTGGCGGGCGGCGTCGCGCACGAATTCAACAACATGCTGGGCGCCATCATCGGTTATACCGAATTGGCGCGGATGGAATTGAGCGATCAACATCCTTCCAGCCCGAAACTGGACCACGTTCTGAAAGCGAGCCAGCGGGCCAAGGACATCATCCAGCAGATTTTGACCTTCAGCCGGCGGCAGGACCTCAAACGTGAACTGCTGGGGGCGGGCCGCGTTGTCAACGAAATGATCAAGCTGATTCGCCCCAGCATTCCGCCTTCGGTGGAAATCACGGTGAAGATTGCGGACGATTGCCCGCCCGTGCTGGGCAACTTGACCCAACTTCACCAGGCGATGGCCAATCTCTGCACCAATTCCTGGCACGCCATGAACGATCAACCGGGCCGCATCATTATCAGCCAGAAAACGGTCACCCTTTCGCGCGACGTTGCGGGCGGGCGGCTGGGCTTGCCGGAAGGCCGGTATTCCGTCATCACTGTCAACGATAACGGTTCAGGCATGGATGCGGCCACGCTGGCCCGCGTTTTTGAGCCGTTCTTCACCACCAAAGGGCCGGGCAAAGGCAGCGGTTTGGGCATGCCGGTCGTGCATGGCATCATGAAATCCCACGACGGCGGCGTCACTATCGATAGCGAGCCAGGCAAGGGCACCACGGTTTATCTGTATTTTCCCGTTCAAGCCGGCACCGCGGAAAAACCGGCCGGGCAAAAACTCAATCTCCCGGCCGGGCACGGCGAACGTGTTTTGTTGGTGGACGACGAAGCCGCGCTCGTCTCCATTGGCACGAAAGTGCTCGAACGCGCCGGTTACAAAGTCACTGGATTTACTTCATCCAACGAAGCGCTGGCTGCTTTCAAGAAATCGCCCAAGGACCATGACCTTGTCATTACCGACCTGACCATGCCCGGGATGACGGGTGTCGCGCTGGCGGACGCTTTGCTGGAAGTTCGCAAGGACCTCCCCATCCTGCTGGCCACTGGATACATTGAGGAATCGATTCGTGAACAGGCCGCGCTGCTCGGTTTCCGCGACATTCTCCTCAAGCCCGTTTCCGCGCAAGCCATGGCTGAGGCCGTCCACCGCATCTTCACCAACAAGAATTGATTTGGTTGGTTAATGTTGCCGAGCCGGAAGGGCGGAAAATCTCGACTTGACATTGGTCGGCCAAAGCTCAATGATTGTTGACCAAGTTCGCCATGAAAACTTCCGCCGTACTATTTCTTTGTATTGTGGCTTTTGCGGCGCGGGCGCAGACCGTTGCCACCACGGCCAATGTCCTGCATCCCATCAGCAAGGACCCGAATCATCGCAACGCCATCAGCAGCGTGGACCGCGACCCTGATGAAAAGGCCGCGCTAAACCAATCCGCCGCGCCGGCCCGGCCCGCAGCGGTTGCGCCGGTTCAACCAGTTAAACCAGTGGAAATTGTGGCCCGGGTCGATTCCGGCCTGGCTGTTTCCAAGTTGAGCTTGATTGGAACATTGAGAGGGTTGAAAGGCCGCCTGTATGTGACCAATACGGGGTCCGTCACGGTCACGCCGCTGGCGCAATTTGCGGTGCGCGACCAGAAGGGCTTGCAAATCGGGTCCACCAGCAAAAGCGGAGAGCCACTGGCACCCAATGAATCGGAGAAAATTGAAGTGGTGGCGACCAACCTTGACGCGGTCGATTTGAAGCTGGTTAAAATGAGCGCAAAGTAGGCCTTGGGCAAGTTGGCACGAATTAGGCTTATGTTTCTTTCCGAGAGGCTGCTTGGGAGAAATATTTCTCCGAACCGGGGCAAAGCTGGAGGTGGCTTGGGGATCCCGGTTCTGAGAACGTCCTGCGAACCACTTTCTCCCGTTGCAGCCTCTCGTTTTCTTTAAATCTCCCGTTTTAAAACAAACTTCGACTGCGTGAAAAACACGCGCTATGCGTGAAAAAATCGGGCAATTTCTGTAGAAAACATCCTCTAAAAAAGTCGCCCAAATCTTTTCCCATTTTTTCTTTGCCTGACAACGCGGAAGGCTTCCTGACAATTGTAATGTTTTTTGGTAGGGCTCGCACTCCGTGCGAGCCGCAGCGGGCAACGGAGTGCCCGCCCTACCCTGCTGAGGGGCGGTTGTGATTTTATTTGAATCGGCTCCGCTGGATCTTCTTACAGTGGCACGAATTAGGCTATGGAAAAAAGCCAGATAGAGAGGTTGTTTGAAGCGAAGATGTTCCGCAGTCGGTTGCTCGCGAGGTGAGGTGGGGATCCTACTGTGGACACGCTCTGTCAACTGGTTCTTTGCCAGGACTTCCTCTCTATCGTTTATTTTTTAGAGAGCGCCCGAAATGCGCGGCGGGCGCACCGGCTGGCGGCGAAATGTTTTGGGCCTCGTCAGGGTTTGACATCGCCTCGGCCGGCCCGCTAAAATGGCGCTTCATCAGGCAACCTGAAAGGTTCGTGTGTCCGCCAAAGACGACTATCTGATAGACTTAATGATTGACATGGGCCAGTTGACCGAGGAACAGGTCGGGCCCGTGCGGGAGGAAGCCGCCTCCAACGGAGACGGATTGGTGCCTCTTCTGCTCGAGCGCAAAATCATCCGCCCCGTCGATGTCGCCCAAGCCAAGGCCGCCCATTTCGGTTACGAGTTCATCAACCTGGCCGAATTCCGTTTGACCGACGACGTCATTTCCGCCGTCCCGCGCCATGTGGCCAAGCGTTACCGGGCCGTGCCGGTTGCCCGTCACGACCATACCGTGGCCATTGCGTTGTCCGACCCCTCGGACTTGGACGTCATCGACGCCTTGCAACGCATGGTCAACGCGGACATCGAACTGCGCGTCGCCGCCGATGAAGACATCGATGCCGCCCTGAACAAATATTACGGCGCGGCGGACGATTCCATGTCCCGGATGATCCAGGACATCACGGAAGGCGAAGTCGAAGTCGACGGGGCGAAAAAGGACGTGACGGCGGACGACGGCGCTACGGTGGATGCCGACGCCCCGATCATCAAGCTGGTCAACACCCTGATTGTGGAAGCGTTCAAGGCGCGCGCTTCGGACATTCATCTGGAACCGTTGACCAAGACGTTTCGCGTGCGTTACCGCATTGACGGCGTGATGCACGAGATGAAGAGCCCGCCCAAACGGTTGCAGGCCGCCATCATCAGCCGGTTGAAGATCCAGTCCAACATGTCCATTGCCGAGAGGCGCATCCCGCAAGACGGACGTATCCAGACGCAAGTGGGCGGCAAGCTGATCGACCTTCGCGTGTCATGCATCCCGAGCAACCACGGCGAAAGTATCGTCATGCGTATTTTGGACAAGGAAGGTCTGCGGTTGGGACTTCCTGAATTGGGCTTTTTCACGGACGACCAGCAGACATTCGAACGATTGATCGGTTTGCCGGATGGCATTCTTCTGGTCACCGGGCCGACCGGTTCCGGCAAAACCACCACGCTCTATTCCTGTCTCAATTTCATTAATCGCCCGGATCGCAAAATCATCACGGTGGAAGACCCGGTGGAATATTTGCTGGCCGGCATCAACCAGGTGCAGGTCAGCGAAACGGTCGGGTTGACCTTCGCCGCCGCCTTGCGCGCGATGTTGCGCCAGGCGCCGAATATCGTGATGTTGGGGGAAATTCGCGACATCGAAACCGCCTCGATTGCCATCAACGCCTCCCTGACCGGTCACCTCGTCTTCTCCACCCTGCACACGAACGACGCGCCCGGCGCGGTCACGCGTTTGATTGACATAGGGGTCAAGCCGTTCCTTGTGGCGTCGTCCACCCGCGCGCTGATGGCGCAACGACTCGTGCGCAAGATTTGCAAAAAGTGCGCGCAACCCTACCAGCCGACCGAGAGCGAGTTGATCTCTTTGAACCTTGACTCCAGCAAGATTGCGGGCGCAACGTTCATGCGCGGCAAAGGCTGCAACGACTGCAATAAGACCACCTATCGCGGCCGATTCGGTATTTTCGAGATATTTGTAATCGATGACGAAGCGCGTAAATTGATTTATGACCGCGTTCCCTCGTCTGTCCTCCGTGCGCGCGCGCGCGAAATGGGCATGCGCACCCTGCGCGAGGATGGGGCGCGCAAGGTCATGGCCGGCCTGACTTCCGCCGAGGAAGTCATCCGCGCCACCGTTGGCGATGTGGAATGAAAAAAATCTGATATATTAGCCTATGTCCTATTCAATGTCCGATTTGCTGCAGTTGGTGGTCTCGGAAGGATCTTCCGACCTTCACATCCGCGTCGGCGTCGCCCCGGTCATTCGCGTGCATGGCGTGTTGCACCGCGTGGACGGCCCGCCTTTGAAGCCGGAAGATTCCGAGGAATTGATGCGCAGCATTACCTCCGAGGATTCCATCCAGCAGGTTCGCGAAAACGGCGGCGCGGACTTTGGCTTCGCTTTCGGCGAGGCAGCGCGCTTCCGCGTCAGCGTTTTCAAGGAGAAAGGCAACTTCGGCCTGGTCTTGCGCCAGATTCCCACTCGGCTGCTGACCCTGGAACAGATCGGTTTGCCGCGTCACACCATCATGACGTTGTTGAACAAACCACGCGGGCTGGTCCTGGTCACTGGACCGACGGGCTCCGGTAAAACGACGACCCTTGCTTCGATGATCAACATCATCAACGAAGAACGCGATGACGCTCACATCATCACGATCGAAGACCCGATCGAATATTATCACTATCACAAAAAAGCCGTTGTCACGCAGCGCGAAATTCATATTGACGTGCCGAGCTTTGCCGAGGCCCTGCGCCGCGCCTTGCGCCAGGATCCGGACGTGATTCTGGTCGGCGAATTGCGCGACTTGGAAACAATGGAAGCGGCCATCACCGCCGCTGAAACGGGCCACTTGGTTTTCGGCACGCTGCACACCACCGGCGCGGCCAAGACCATCGACCGTCTGGTCAACGCCTTCCCCATGAACCAGCAGGAGACCATTCGCATCCAGCTTTCCACGGTGTTGCAGGCGGTCATATCGCAATTGCTCCTGCCGCGCATCGATAAACCGGGCCGCATCGCGGCTTATGAAATCATGATCAACACCCCGGCCATCGCGGCGCTGATTCGTGACAATAAAACATTCCGTATCAATTCTGATATTCAGACCGGCGCGAAATACGGCATGGTCACTCTCGATGGATTCCTCATGGAAAAATATCAGCAGGGCTTGATCTCCCGCGAGGAAGTCATTAACAAATCGCAAGACCCTCCCACGGTCATCCAGAAACTGGCGGAATGGGAAGCCGCCCAGGCTGAATTGGCTGCAGCCAATCAGACTGAACCTGAGCCTGCATAATGAGCATCACTATGGAGCCCGGTTCCGCACCCAGTCCGTTGCTGGATTTAATCCGTTCCCAGGGAATGCTGGACGACCTCCAGCTCGAGGAAGTCAGAGAGGAACATAATCGCAGCGGCAAAAGCATCAGCGAAATCCTCTCGGACTTCGGCCTGATGGACATCGAGCAGCAGCTCCAGATCATCGCCAACCAAATGGGCACCGAGGTGATCGACCTCAGCACCCGCGAATTCACGCCCGACGTTCTTTCCGCCGTTCCGCCCGATGCCGCCCGCATGTACAAGTGCATCCCGGTCGCGGTCACTGATTCTTCAGTTCATATCGCGCTGGCTGATCCGTTGGATCCGACCATCGTGGATCAATTGGCTTACGTCGTGCGCAAAGAGGTCGTGCCCGTGGTGGCCGACCCGACCGCGATTGAATCCGCAGTCAGTAAATATTACGGGGACGCGCAATCGAGCGTGGCGGACATCATCAAGGAATTGGGCCAGGACGGTGATATCGCCCGCGAAGCCGCCGAAGCCGCCGCCAGCGGCGCCACCACAGACCTGGCCAACCTCGCCAACGAAACGCCCATCATCCGTTTCGTCAACCTTGTCCTTTTTCAAGCGGTGCAGGACCGCGCCAGCGATATTCACTTTGAGCCGTTCGAAGACGAATTCAAAATCCGTTATCGCGTCGATGGCGCGCTTTACGAAATGTCACCGCCGCCCAAGCACCTGGCGTTGCCGGTCGTTTCCCGCATCAAAGTCATGTCCGGCCTGGATATTTCGGAACGCCGCCTTCCCCAGGACGGGCGCATCAGCTTGCAGGTCGGCGGACGCGGCATCGATTTACGCGTATCCACTTTGCCCACCCAATTCGGCGAATCCGTCGTGTTGCGCGTGCTGGACCGCGCCGCGGTCAACCTGGACATCAACACCCTCGGTTTCCCTAAAAACATCCACGACTACATCATCGAGGCCATCCAGCAACCCAACGGCATTTTTGTCGTGACCGGCCCGACCGGTTCCGGCAAAACGACCACGCTTTATTCGTGCCTGCGCCGCGTCAACACTATTGACTCGAAACTGCTTACAGTCGAGGACCCCGTCGAATACGATATCGAGGGCATCATGCAGGTGGCTGTCAATGAAGCGGTGGGCATGACTTTTGGCAAGGCGTTGCGCGCGTTTCTCCGCCAGGACCCGGACGTCATCATGCTGGGGGAAATGCGCGACCTGGAAACCTCGCAAATCGCCATTCAAGCCTCGCTGACCGGCCACCTTGTCTTGAGCACCCTGCACACCAATGACGCACCCGGCGCGGTCACGCGTTTGATTGACATGGGAGTCGAGCCGTTTTTGATTTCATCGACCCTGATGGCTGTGCTGGCCCAGCGCCTTGTCCGCACCATTTGCAAAAAATGCCGCACGCCGTTTGAACCCACCGAAAGCCAGCTTTCCATGCTCAACCTCTCCCCGCATGACGTGGGTGACAAGGTGTTTTACTATGGGCGCGGTTGCGCCAATTGCAATGACACCGGCTACCGCGGCCGCCGCGGCATCTTTGAATTGCTGGTCGCCTCGGAGGCGATTCGCTTGTTGATCAATGAAAGAGCGCCCACCGTCGTCATCCGCCAGAAGGCGGTTGAGTTGGGCATGACGACCCTGCGTGAAGACGGTCTGCGCGGGATTTTCGACGGTGACTCCACCATCGAAGAAATCGTCAAATACACCTGAGTCATATGCCAAAGTTCAGCTACGTCGCCATGGATTCGAGGGGCAAGGAAACCAAGGGTACCCTCGAAGTTGCCAACCAAAACGAAGCCATCGGCCGCATCAAGGAGATGGGGTTCTTCCCCACCAAGGTGGTCGAGGACAAGGCGCCCGCTGCGGCCGCCGCCACCAAGAAGGCGAAGGGCAAAAAAGGCGGCGGTGGCGCGCTGAATTTCCAGATCAAGATTCCCGGTTTGAGCGGTCGTGTCAAGTCTAAAGTTTTGTGCACCTTCACCCGCCAGCTCGCCACCCTCGTCCAGGCCGGCCTGCCCCTCCTGCGCGGCCTCCGCGTCCTGCAAAAACAGGAAAAAAGCGCCAATCTCAAAACCGTCCTGGGCGAACTGGGCGTTTCCATCGAGGGCGGCAGCACCTTTTCCGAGGCCCTGGCCCAGCATCCGAAAATCTTCAACCGTCTCTTTGTCAACATGATCAAGGCCGGTGAAATCGGCGGTGTGCTCGAAGTCGTGCTCAAGCGTCTTTCCGAATTCATGGAAAAGGCCCAGAAAATCAAAGGCAAAGTCATCGCCGCCATGTTTTATCCCTGCGCCGTCATGGTCGTCGCCACCGCCATCATGGGCGTTTTGATGGTCGTCGTCATTCCCAAGTTCAAGGAAATCTTCCAAGGCACCCTCGGCAACGGCCAGGACCTGCCCGGCTTCACCAATTTCGTCCTCGGCATCAGCGACGCCATTCAAAAGCACATTGGCCGCACCATGCTCGAAATTCTGGCCATCGTCATTATCTTCAACGTATTCATCCGGCTCAAATTCGGCCGCCGGTTATGGGACAAATTCAAACTCGTTGTGCCTGTCTTTGGGCCGGTCTTGAGCAAGGTGGCGATTTCCCGTTTCACCCGCACACTCGGCACGCTCGTCAGCAGCGGCGTTCCCATCCTGCAAGCCCTCACCATTGTCCGGGAAACTTCCGGCAACGTCATCCTTGCCCGCGCCGTCAACGCCGTCCATGAAAGCGTTAAGGAAGGCGAGACCATCACCGCACCACTCGAGGCATCCGGCGTTTTTCCGCCGATGGTCATCAGCATGGTGGACGTCGGCGAACAGACCGGCGCCCTGCCGGAAATGTTGATGAAGATCGCCGATAACTACGACGAGGAAGTGGACAACGCCGTTGCGGCCATGACCTCGCTGCTCGAACCCATCATGATTGTCGTCCTGGCTGTTATCGTCGGCAGCATCGTCATAGCGATGTTCCTGCCGTTGATCCAATTGATGGAAACCGTCGGCGAAGATCCCAACAAAGGCGGCGACAAATAGAACCTGTTCGGTTCCTGCTTGCTTTGCCGCAAGGGGAGACGGATAACCGTTGCATGAAAACGGGGAAATCCCCTGACAAAAGTTCGGTTGATGGCGATGGCCCGACCGACGGCGTCAAAGCGCTTACCCAGTTGATTGCGCGCCAGCCTTTTTTCAAGGGCTTGAAATCGGCTCAC
>Ga0206875_1245_pt1 | contig 11012 bp, 5 predicted proteins | sample Alteio_BWOrgCont_9_FD_152616 | JGI IMG/M metagenome (GOLD analysis project Ga0206875, IMG submission 152616) | Enriched cells from forest soil in Barre Woods Harvard Forest LTER site, Petersham, Massachusetts, United States -... | ecosystem: Environmental > Terrestrial > Soil > Temperate forest > O... | reverse complement strand
ACTTACTTCCCGATACAGAGATGCATTTGAAACATCCAATGCGTACAATAGTTTCCTTAAAAGTAATAACCACCTCGACAGGCTGCCATTTGCCAATATGCTTAAAGCAATATTGTATATAAATGCTTTGCCGCTCACCTTTAAGTTGGAACCCGAATATTTGCATGAACAGGCCGATGAATATATAAAGCAGGTTAAAAAACAAGCCAGCATAGAACTTACATTGGCACAAGCTTTGTTCATTAAGGCACAATTATACATTGTTCAGAATAAATACGATAAAGCAAATGCATTATTAAAGAAACCGGAAGTTAAAAAACTGCTTAACGAATTGAAAATTGCCGATTTGATAGATGAACTGGTTGAAGTATTAGCGAAAGCTGGAGGAAAAGAAAAATTGAGCGAACTCCATAAAAAGGTGCAACAAAGGAAACTGAAAGCATCTAATTCTGATGAGTTTAAGGAGTTTTACTGGATAATCAATCATATTGCTTTTAGGCAGAAGACAGGAAAGCAAACGGAGTAAGATTCATCTCTTGTCATTCCGAGTGTAGCGTAGCGAAATGAGGAATCCTACTGCTATGGTATGTAATAATTAAAGTTATTGCTGCCATAATTATTCGCAATTTTGCAATATGAGCATAGGCCACATATTCTACAGCACTTTTGCAAATAAATGCCCCCGCTGTCATGCGGCTAAGGTGTTTGAAAACAATAACCCATATAGCTTTAAAAATGGCCTTACTATGTTTAAGCATTGTGCATCGTGCGGACTGAAGTACGAACGTGAGGTAGGTTATTTTTACGGTTCTTTTTATGTTTCGTATGCCTTGCAGACTGCCCTGGTAACATTATTTTACCTGCTCAATATATACTGGCTTAAAATGGACTCGCTCACACTTGTGTTTATTATTATCGGTTTGGCAGTCGGGCTCTTTCCTATTACCTTCCGCTGGTCGCGCATTATGTGGATTGCCTTTTTTACCAAGTACGAACCCGACTACAAGGGCCATGCATGGGAGGACGAGAAGAAGTAGGGCATAGGTAAGTTTTCTTTTATTGCTTACATTTGTTTACAAAACCAACCCCTTCACAATGAGAGTTTTTACTTTGCTCTTATTATTTCCACTTACTATTTTTGCCGGCGATAAAAAATTGGGGCAACATGCCAATATTGTCACTAACGGTTTTATAGAGAACAAGGGCCAGGTTGTTAACCAGGAATTTAAACCCAATCCTGCAGTGAAATACCTTCTATGCCATCGTGGGTTTAATGTGCAATTAAGGCAAACAGGTTTTAGTTACGATACTTATACTGAAAAGAAAGATACATCGGTATTGCCTGCTAAGGATAATATACTGTTGCATAAAGCCAGGTTAATGGAGGGGCCCCTTCGGCGTTATCATAGGGTTGATGTGGAATTGTTGGATTGTAATAACCATGCCGATATAGTTACCTCGGGTGAATCGGCAACATACTTTAATTATTTTACAACAGGTACCCCGCAAGGCGGAATAAGTAATATACACTGCTACGAAAGTGTGATGTATAAAAATATATATCCGCATATTGATTTAGAGTTTCAATCTGCAAATGGTAAAAACAAACAGGTGGAATATGATTTTATATTACACCCGGGGGCAAATGTTAACGATATTAAACTTGCCTATAAGGGGATGAGTAGCGTTAACCTGCAAGATGGCCATATTAACGTTAAAGTTTCATCTGGGACGTTTTCTGAAAGCATACCATCAAGTTATTTCAGACAATCGGGTTCACAGGTAAAGGTTTCATACAAAGCCCTGGGTAATAATACTTTTTCATTTTCATTACCACAAAATATTGTTGTTACAAGCGATTTAATAATAGACCCTACTACATTATGCCTCGACTGGAGCACATACTATGGTGGTTCAGGTGATGATTTTGCTTATGCTATTGCGCTTGATTCTATTGATAATATATATGTTGCGGGTGGCACAGTTAGCCCTAATAATATTGCAACTACCGGATCATTCGATACCGTATTTTCAAAAGCATGGGTTGATGGCTACATTGGCAAGTTTGATTCAACAGGCTCAAAGCTTTTATGGGGAACCTATTATGGCGGAGGCCCGGGGAATGTTGATATTTCAGGTTTAGTGCTCGATGCCGGTGATAATATATATGTTACAGGTTGTTCTCAATTCTCCCCGAGTACTGTTACTCCGGGTGCATACAAAACAAATTATACAGGCGGAACAGGTTATAACGCTATGGTGGCTAAATTCAATTCTACGGGTACTGCTTTATTGTGGGGCACTTATTATGGCGGTAACGGACCCGAGATAAGCTATGGTATTGCTATTGATAGCGGACATAATGTATATATTACAGGTTATACATACAGCACTAAAGGAATAGCAACGGCGGGTGCATATGATACGGTTTGCGGTGGAGTGGCCGATGTGTTTGTGGCAAAATTTAATCCTACCGGTTCTAAATTGCTATGGGGTACTTATTATGGCGGAACAGGTTACGATGCTGCCTACAGCATTGCTCTCGATAGTAATAATAATGCTTATATAACCGGGCAAACAGCCAGCAAAACAGGTATTTCCACTGCAGGTAGTTATCAGCCTGTTTTTGGCGGGAATATAGATGCATTTGTTGCTAAATTTAATTCAACCGGCTCTAAATTATTATCGGGTACATATTATGGCGGAACGGCAACTGATGAGGGCTCGTCACTCATTCTCGATAAAAACAATAATATCTATATCAATGGCATAAGTTCCAGCACGGCGGGTATTGCAACTGCCGGGGCTTATCAAATAACCTGTGGCGGCGGGTATGATGCTTTTACCGCCAAGTTTAACAACACGGGCACTAACTTGTTATGGGGTACTTATTTTGGCGGCACAGGAAATGATGAAGGTGGCGGCATTGCCCTGGATGGGTATAGTAATGTATGGGAAACGGGGTTAACCAGCAGCACATCAAATATTGCAACTCCGGGTACATATCAGGCAGCTTACGGTGGAGGCTCTTTCGATGCTTATGTAGCCAGGTTCAACCCCAATGTTTCTTCACTAATGGCTGCTACATATTACGGAGATACAGGAACAGATGAGGGGTTGATCATGGCTATCGATTCAAAGATCAATGTTTTTATTGCCGGTACAACATCCAGTGTTTCTCATTTTGCAACACCCGGCGCTTATCAAACCACGTATGGCGGTGGTGGCTATGACGCATACATAGCCAGGTTTGGCTGCAACTGCGATTTTACATCCTTGCTTATAGGCGCTAATAAATATACAATTTGTGTTGGCGATACATTAACACTTTCTGCAACTCCAATCGGAAGCACCTCAATTAAATACTTATGGTCACCGGGCGGACAAATAAGTTCTTCTATACATATTTCGCCGGCCATTACATCTACTTATTCTGTTACTGCTTTAGATACAATTGGCCATTGTGTAGAGTCGGGGAGTGTTATCATTACTGTTAACCCAATTCCCAAAGCTGTAATAACAGGTAACAATATTATATGCCAGGGAAATTATACCACACTTACTGCTTCGGGCGGAACAACTTATTTATGGAATACGGGAGCAAGTACAAACACTATCACGGCCACACCCAATTTAACTACAACATATAGCGTGGTAGTTACTCAAAATGGTTGCAGTGATTCGATAAATGATAAAGTTATAGTTAACCCAACACCTACTTTAACAGCATGTTGCGATACCACAATTTTGTTCGGCAGCGGAGCTCAGCTTACCTCATCGGGTGGTGGAACATATTTGTGGGCTCCTTCTAACGGATTGAATTGTAATACTTGCTCTAATACTGTTGCATCGCCAAATTCAAATACTACCTATACATTAACAGTAACCAGCGACAGCGGTTGCTCCACTTCCACTACAATTACCATTGATGTTGTATGCGGCACAGTTTTTATCCCCGAAGCATTTTCACCAAACGGTGATGGACAGAATGATGTGCTGTATGTTCGTGGAGATTGTATTAAAACAATGCAGTTTGATGTGTTCGACCGATGGGGCAACCGTGTATTTGAAACTACCGATAAAAACATTGGCTGGAATGGAATGTATAAGGGTGAAGCTATGAATACCGGTTCGTATGTTTATTCTGTCACTGCTACTATGTATGATGGTACTACATTTACTAAAAAAGGTAATGTTGCTTTGGTGAGGTAAGTTTTCTTTTATTAATTACATTTGTTAGTAAAATACCATTGTATTGAAGCCACTACTTACATTAAGCATATTGTTTTGTTTGTTCTCGGTTAGCAGTAGTGCCCAAAATTGGACATGGGTGCAACAAGGTGTAGACAGTGCCAATTATGGATTAGGAGACCCTTATGGCGTAGCTACCGATAATGCAGGTAATATATTTGAAACGGGAGAATTTGAGCAAAGTGTTTATTTTGGTTCAAGTGAAGTTACTACACATATTTTCTCAGCTTTTGGTGGCGATGTTTATTTAGTAAAATACGATGCAAACGGGAATGTGCTATGGGCAAGAAACGCCATAGTGCTTGGCGAGTATTGCTATGGAATGGGATATGCTGTTGCCACTGATAAAGCCGGAGATGCTTATATTACAGGAATATTTCAGGATACAATTAACTTCGGAGGGCATGCTTTGATAAGTAACGGATATACTTCCCAGGGAGATGTTTTCCTTGTAAAGTATGATGCTAATGGTAATGTAGTATGGACAGACTGCGGTAAATTATCGGGCTCACAAAGTAAAAGCTATGGTAATGCCGTAACCGTAGATGCCTTTGGCAATATATATGTTGTGGGCATGTTCCTCGATCAGATGTCAATAGGTGCTAATAGTTTAAATACGGGTTTTACTAATAACGATGGTTTTATTGCTAAATATAGTCCCGGTGGATCAGTAATTTGGGTAAAAACTTGCCAGTTGGTAAATTCTGCCAGTAGTGCCGATTTTTACGGAGTTTCGACAGATGCAGCCGGCAATGTATATATAGCAGGTAGTTATTCAGGCTCTGTTACCCTTGGCGTACATACATTAGCTAATAGTAATAATGGGGGGATTTTATGGGCCAAATACGATTCTTCAGGCACTGTATTGTGGGCAAAAAATGCCGCTGTTGGTGCCGGTAATAATTCAAATGCTGCTACTGCATTAACAATTGATGGTGCAGGAAATCTATATATGTCAGGGTCTTTCCAGGGCAGTATTTTTGTTGGGCCGTATAGTTTAGTTGATATTAGTAGTATAACCGATAATGCTTTTATCGCAAAATTTAATCCATCGGGCAATATAGTATGGGCGCAAAATGCAAAAATACCGGCTTCGGTATCTTCAGTTAATTCTTTCAGCAGCCTTTCATTAGCTGCTGATAAATGGGAGAATATTTATATGAGTGGAATGTTCAATGATTCTGTATCCTTTGGATCTGTCAACTTAGGTTCTGGTACATATAATCCTTCCTTCATATTTAAATTTGATTCAGCAGGTAATGCTTTGTGCGGCACTTTTGTTACCAACGGAAATGATGATGGATATGGACTGGCCGCTGACCCAACAGGGCCCAATGTATATTTTACAAGTGATGCTTATCAAACGTGCTATTTTGGGGGTTCTTATTATTATGGAATTGGTGATGAATGGGCCTTTCTTGGTAAATGGACATGCGGAGGCTGTACCATTTTGCCGGCTATTACAGGCGATACTGCTATTTGCAGCGGACAATCTGTTACACTTGTTGCGAGTGGTGGTACAAGTTATGTTTGGAGTAATGGAGATACAACCAGTTCTATAACCATAGCACCAGCCAGCACCATAACCTATAATGTTACTGTTAATGATTCAGTATGTACAGCTAATACAAGCCATAGCATAACTGTTTATCAGCCGCCGATACCATCGGTGAGTGCAATGCAGACTATATGTAAAGGTGGTTCTGTTGCGCTTAGTAGCGGAGGCGGAAGCAGGTATAACTGGATTCCGCCAACTGGACTAAGTTCCGCTTCTGTTGCCGACCCAATTGCAAACCCTTTGTCAACAACAACATATACTGTTAGTATAATTAATGGGCAGTGTATTGTAAAAGATAGTGTTGTAGTTATTGTTAATAATGCGCCTGTTACAAATGTTTGCTGCGATTCTGTTATCAGGGCAGGCCAAACAGTTCAGCTTACCTCATCGGGTGGCGGAACGTATTTGTGGGCTCCTTCTAACGGATTGAATTGTAATACTTGCTCCAACCCCGTTGCATCACCCAATACAAATACTACTTACACGTTAATAGTAACCAGCGACAGCGGTTGCTCCACATCAAGTACAATTACCATTGATGTTGTTTGCGGAACAGTTTTTATTCCTGAAGCCTTTTCACCCAACGGAGACGGACAGAACGATGTGCTGTATGTTCGCGGAGATTGTATAAAGACAATGCAGTTTGATGTGTTCGACCGATGGGGCAACCGCGTATTTGAAACCAGCGATAAAAACATTGGCTGGAACGGAATGTATAAAGGCGATGCCATGAACACAGGCTCCTATGTTTATTCTATCACTGCTACTATGTACGATGGAACTATAGTGTCTAAAAAAGGTAATGTGGCTTTGGTGAGGTAAATAAAAAAGGGCACGCTTTTCAGAATGCCCTTGTGTTTTTCTTTTCGTGTTAATCTTTAATGCTTAGGCACACCAATATTACTGTTGTAACCACCACCTTCAATAACTTTTCTCCACTTTTCGTAGTAGTCGGTCATTAGTGCTTTGTCCTTATCATCGGCTTTGGCCAAATTGGTTTTAAGCAACGATACATTCTCTAATTGCAAATTGGTAGGTGGTGCATCCTGGTAGCAAACTGCAACATAAACCTTGGTTATTTTTTCGCGCAGGCGCTCTTCATCGGCAAATAATGATGTTTGTTTTACCGCCATCAATGTTCCTTTGAAAGTCTTTAAACTATCAAGGAAAGCAGCAGCTTTTTTGTTGCCCTTGTTATTATCTACATAATTCTTTACGCTGTCAATAACAGTGTTCAAATGATCAACCAATGTAGCAAGTTCTTCGTGCATTTGCATACACTTCATAGCTGCATCATATTGTGCCTGGCGGTCAGCATCACTCATTTTATCGTTAGGGTCGGCAATAACTTTTAATTGCTCATCATATTCCTTATCACCTATAAAAAGTTTTGCAGTATAATCTCCGGGCAATACCATAGGGGCAATAAATCCGCCCTGGTCAACTTTACTTCCGCCACCGGCAGTTTTAGGTGGTTTCATACGCAAATCCCAGGTAACCATATTAAGGCCTTTACGTTTTTCAGCAGGAATTTCTTTTACCAAATTGCCTTTCGAATCGTAAATTTTCAATGTAACATCGCTCGACATTACACGGCTCTTCAGGTAATACTCTATAGGAGGAATCTGGTCGGCGTTATCTGCTACCCAGCCATCGTGCTCAGGGAAACCACCTTCGTAATTACCAAATGTAAGCTTGATAGGTTTCATGGGAATCATATACACATCATTGCCTGCAATATCTTTTGTCATATTGCGGATAGGGGTAATGTTATCCACTATCATAATACCGCGGCCGTGTGTCGCAAGTATCAAATCGTTGGTACGTGGCTGTATTTGAATATCGCGCACCATGCAATAATCGGGTATATGGTTTTTCATGCGGAACCATGAAGCGCCACCATCGATTGTGCAGAACAAACCATGCTCGGTACCTAAGAACATTAAGTCCTTATTTACAAGGTCCTCGCGTATTTTATGCGCAAAGCCTGTAAACTCAGTGCTTTCAATTCTCTTCCATGTTTTACCAAGGTCGGTAGATTTGGCAAGGTATGTTTTGAAATCACCATACATATGGTTTTCGAAAGTTGCATATAATGTGTTCTTATCAAAACGCGATGGCTCAATGCTGCTTACCCATGCATGTTTCGGTATGCCGCATTTCCAAATGTTCTCTGCAACGTTTTTCCATGTTTTACCGGCATCGGTAGTAATTTGTATGTTACCATCATCGGTACCTGCGTAAATATAATTCTCATCAAGCGGGCTTTCAGCAACCGTAAATATGGTACAGTAGTTTTCAGCAGCAGTATTATCTGCGCTCAATCCACCCGATTCTTCCTGCTTCTGTTTGCTCTTATCATTGGTAGTCAGGTCAGGCGAAATACGTGCCCATGTGTGCCCCTGGTTGGTAGATTTATATAAATACTGGCACGACATATATAAGTTGTGCGGATTACCGGCACCTATATAAATAGGGCTGTTCCAGTTCCAACGCAATTTATCTTCCTTGTCAGTTTGTGTAGGGGCAATGTTAATGCTCAATCCTGTTTTAGTATCTACGCGTCCTGCTTCGCCACCTTGCGCTTCGGCATAAACGCTGCGGAAAGTATCGGTAGGATCGGGCTGTACCCAGAAACCATCGCCGCCATAAAGCGCGCGCCAGTCGCCGTTACTAACACCTCCGTACCATTGCGACGGGCCTACCCATGAACCATTATCTTGTAAGCCGCCATATACATTATAGGGTTCTTTGTTATCGTATTGCACGTGGTAAAATTGTCCCACAGGTAAGTTGGCAATAAATGTCCATGTAATGCCACGGTCGTTACTTAAAAATACTCCGCCGTCTGTTCCCAGCCAAATTTGGTTGGTGTACATTGGGTTTATCCAAATAGCATGGTGGTCACTATGTAACCATCCGCCTTCGTTGCTGGCATCGGTAAAAGAACGGCCTCCGTCATCGCTTATCGATAAGCCGAATGAAGGGCGGTAAACGCGTTTATCGTCTTTCGGGTCGAATGCCATACAACTGAAATAAAATGGACGAGCTTCAACATTTTGTGTTGCTGCCTGTTTGCTCCAGGTTTCTCCGCCATCAAAACTTACGAATAGCTTAGTGTCTTTTGCTTCAACAATTGCTAATAAGTGGTCAGGGTTCGATGGAGATAGGGTTACTGCAATACGGCCGAGAGTGCTGTCTTTTCTTTTTACATATACCTGTGCGCCATCTCTCATAACCAGGCTATCGCCAAGGAAAGATTTGTTAGGTATTTTTCTCCAGTGGTTTCCGCCATCGGTACTCTTATACATAGCGCTGCCCGGTCCGCCCGAATTAAAGGCGTAAGGGTAACGGCGAAACTGCCATGTGGTTGCAATAAGTATATCGGGGTTGTTAGGGTTCATTACTATATCGGCACAACCTGTTTTATTATCTATATACAATATCTTATCCCAGGTTTGGCCACCATCGGTACTCTTGTAAAGTCCGCGGCTTTTGCTGTCGCACCAAAGCGGGCCGGGTGCAGCAACGTAAATGGTTTTGTTGTTGGTAGGGTCAATTAATATTTTGCTGATGTGCTCGGTACTGTCAAGCCCGATCTTTTCCCAGTTGTCGCCACCATCGGTGGTTTTATAAAGTCCGTCGCCATAACTAACGCTGTTACGCATATTACTTTCTCCGCTGCCCACATAAACAGTGTTCATGTCCTTCTGGTCAATGGCAATAGCGCCAATGCTCATACAATATTTATCGAACACCGGTTTAAACGATGCCCCTGCATTGGTAGTTTTCCACACACCTCCGCCGGCAGTACCTATGTACAATGTTTTGCCTTCTTTGTCAACACCGCCAATAGATGTTATACGCCCGCTCATAGTGCCCGGCCCAAGCCAGCGCGCTTCCATAATGCTAAAGGTATATGAGTTTATCTGTTGTGCTTCACTAAGTGAAAAGTTAAAAACTAAAAGTGAAAAGCTGAAAACTAAAAGTAAATTTTTTTTGTTCATTTTTTTAATATTTTACTGTTGAAACTCGCATTGCTATTAATTCTTTTACAATCTGACTAAAAACTTTTGAATAATTTTTAATGTACCTTCCTTCACTTTTAGTTTTTCACTTTAAACTTTTCACTTATTTAATTGGCTTAAAAAGATTGTCGTTTATTTCGGTGTTTACTTTTACCAGGGTGTATTTAACATTTCCAATTTCCATAGGGAACACATAACCATCTGCAGTTTTTGTGTAGTTACTTAAATCGGTAGCCGATATGCTTACCCTGCCACCCATGCTCGATTTGGTGCGCACCCTCATTATGTAATGCGAATCGGGGTCGACGTAATAGGTTTTGGTAAGGCTGTCGTTTATTTTTTCTTCCAGCTTATATGCTTCAGTACCTTCAATTTCATCGGTACCCATATACTTTACTGTATAGCCTTTGGTTTTGTAGTTCACCAGCGGCCCTTCAATATCAAGGTTGGGCCTGTTCGATGCAACCGAAGAGGCAGTCATAGGTTCTATTGATTTGCGCCCGCGGGTAGGTAAGTAGTTCCAGCCCGAATCTTGCCTTACAATAGAAAAAGAGGTAATGCCGCTAAAAGTAGTTTCGGTACGCATGGCCTTTTTGTTTACCATCCACTTTTTAGTAATACGCTTGCTGCCGTTTATGTTTATCTCTCCTTCCATATATACATTATTAATGGAAGCCAATTTTTGGGCTCCACCCATAACGGTTATATAATTGTTTATTATTTCATCTGCAGTGTGTTTGTCGTCGTTAATTGCAATACGCACAAAACCCATAGAAACAACTGAAGTAGCAACAACTAAAGAAAGAAGTACAGGGAGCTTCATGAATTCTAATTAATTAATTTGATGATTTGGTAATATGGTCATTATCAAATCATCAAATTTTCTCATCATCAAATTGTTAGCGTGTAGGGCTGAATAATTTAGCGTCCATATCGGTATTAACCTTTATGCTGGTAAACTTTACAGTTCCGCCGCCGCCGCTATCGCCGCCGCCGCCCCAGCTCATCGGGAACACATATCCTTCAGCAGTCTTTTGGTAGTCGCTAAAATCTTCATTGGCCTCCTGTACCTTACCGTTAACGGTTTCCTTTACGTGTATGCGTATAACATAATACGATTCCGGATCTATATAATATGTCTGAGAAAGACTGTCGGTAATTTTCTCTTCTATCTT
>Ga0206875_1244_pt1 | contig 11015 bp, 5 predicted proteins | sample Alteio_BWOrgCont_9_FD_152616 | JGI IMG/M metagenome (GOLD analysis project Ga0206875, IMG submission 152616) | Enriched cells from forest soil in Barre Woods Harvard Forest LTER site, Petersham, Massachusetts, United States -... | ecosystem: Environmental > Terrestrial > Soil > Temperate forest > O... | reverse complement strand
CACCCTGTCCATATCATAGCTCAGGGAGGCATCCTCCAGGCGGATATTGTCGGCCCTTTGCACCAGGACCTGTGCATCCTCGTAAAACCCATCCCTGCTCGGGTTATCCGGGTAAACCATGGAAGGCACGTGGGTCTTTTTTTCGTCCCCCGGGTTTTGCCAGCGTGCCGCATAATCGCTGTTCCCGGTCCAATTACTGAACAAGGAGCCATATTGGACCGACGGGGTCCTGAAATAGTACCCCAGCTTGTAGCTGATGTTGACTGAAAGGGTGAAGTTCCGGTAGGTAAAATCATTGCGCAACGCGCCAAACCAGGTCGGTTGGGCCGACCCATTGTACACCATGCTGTCCAGGGGAACCGTGATCAGACTGCCCCAACTATTGCTGGTTTTTCCGTTCTGGTAGCCCAGGGGATCTCCGGTAGTGGGATCCAATCCCCCCCATTTGTAGCTATACATCGAAAAGACAGGCTTTCCCTGCACTGGGTTAACAACGCCGTCCTGCAGGTAAACACTTCCCTGGGTACTTAAGGGCAGCAGGTAGCGAGTGATCCTGGATGTGGAATAACTGAGGATGAAGTGCGTTTCCCACTTGAAAGCGCCGCTCGTATTGCGGGTATTGAGTTGCATATCCACCCCCTTCCCCTTCATGTTGGCCACATTCCCGAAATAGAAACTTTGGCCACCATTCTGGGCGAGCCCCCAGGTAGGATCGGCGGGCGCCTGCCCCATCAGTGATTTGTCGTTTTTCAGGTAGTACTCCACGGTCCCCGAGATAACATTTCTTTTTAGGGCGAAATCCAACCCGAAATTGGTGATGCCATCCATTTCCCAACGCAGGTTCGGGTTCGGGGGGTTTTCAATGGCGGCAGCGGCCAGTGGGGTCTGATTAGCTCCACCATTGAAATATTTGATGGTGGTGAGCGCGGAGGTTACCCGTGAAATATTCCCATTATACCCGTACGTTGCCCTGGCCTTCAGGTACGGCAGCCAGGAGAGGGTATAAAACTTCTCCTTGCTGAGTATCCAGCCTCCGCCCAGGGACCAAAGGGGAACGCCCTTCAGGTTGGCACTGACCCCGAAAAGATTGGCCTCGTCTTTACGGGCGCTCCCCGAAAGGATGTACCGGTCCATGTAAGTGTCCGATGCATCCAGGTAATAGCTCAGGAAATGGTCCGTCGTTTTGGAGACCGATTGGACGTTCTGGACCTGATTGTACAAGTAGGGTTCATAGTACATAGGGTATTGGGTCGTAAAATCGATGTTGGAAATGACGGAAGCGTCATCCGGGTTGTATCCGTAATAGACGCCGGAGCTCCCCGTGTTGACAGCGCTGCGGATCTCGTATCCTCCTATAGCCGAGATCCGGTCTTTCGATCCCAGGCCGGCGGTATAACTGAGCTGTGCCCTACCCTGGTGGGAGGTAATGCCGCTATTGGTGACGTAAAGGATCCCACCCACGGGGAGGGGGTACGAAAAATTCCCCGGAAAACCTTGCGTAAATGAATTGATCATGTTCCGGGCGTAATAGGAATTCCCGCTGTAATAGTTGTTGTCCGTGCTTGGGGAATTCTCGTACTGGTATTTCACCTCGGCGCTCAAGCCTTTGAATATCCGGTACCGGAGGCCCACGTTCACCACGAAATCCTCGGTAGTAGTGGTATTGTTTTCATTGTAAATATCGGCGATGGGTTTCCAGGTCCAGTCCAGGAGGCCGCCTCCTCCCGCGGTGTCCAGGTAACTTTGTTGGTAGTCCGTATAAACAGGAAGGGGATTACCCTTGGCATCGGCCAACTGCGCGTAGGGGTAGAAGGACTTTCCACTGATGGGACTGACATAGGTGGAACCAGGGTTATTACCGTTTTTGGCGATGGTTTGGGTATAGTTGATCCCGGCGTCCACCTGCAGGTCCCGGCTGACCTTGAAGGTGTTCAAGGTCCTCAGCGAGATCCGGTCGTTCTGGGAAGCCACCAGGTTATTGAGGTTATGGTCCCATCCCGCGGAGAGGTAGTAGTTGACGTTGGGTGTGCTCCCGCTCACGTTGACCGAATGCTGTTGATTCACCCCCGTCCGGTAGAGATATTTCTTTTCATCATTGCGGACGTCATAGCCTTTGAAGGCATCGATTTGCGCATTGGCCTGGGCCGCCGTGAGGGTGCCATTCTGGACTTCCTTCAACAAGGTGATCACCGGAGTCTCCGGCGTATAATTCTGGTCGTTGGTATAGTACCCCTGGGAAAAGAGGTTTTGTTCAAGACCTATGTAATCCGGGCTGGAAATCGTGTGCAGGCTGAACAGGTCGGGCCTGCCGAGCACATTCACGCTGGAGTTGAGGTTTACCGTCGGTCTGGCGGTCTTGCCCCGCTTCGTCGTGATGACGATGACGCCATTGCCCGAACGGGCGCCCCAAATTGCGGCGGCGGCGGCATCCTTCAATACGGTGACGCTTTCCACGTCATTCGGGTTGATGTTCCCCAGGTCTCCATCGTAAGGGAAATTGTCCAATACGATCAAGGGAGCCGCATTTGCGTAGATCGTGCTCCGACCCCGGATCAGGTAGGGGTCGGGAGCGTCCCCGTGATTGAACAGTAGCCCTGGAACCAGGTTCTCCAGCCTGTCCAGAATATTGGTGGTGACGCTCCGGTCGACCAGCGCATTGTCGACCACGTTGTAAGACCCTGCCGAGCGCTCGGGGGTGAGGGTTTGGTATCCGTCCGATCCGGTCAGCACCACTTCCTCTATCTGGGAAATGTGCACCTTCATCCGGATAAACAATTCCGCCGCCCCGCTCACCTGGATTTCCTGCGTTTCATATCCCACAAAGCTGACCTGCAACCTGGCCCCAACCGGCACATCCTTTATCGTGAACAGACCATCCTTGTCCGTCAGGGTAACCTTGTTTTCCCCCTTGACCGCAATGGATACACCGACCAAGGCTTCTCCCTGGTCATTCACCACCCGGCCTTTCACTTCGGGTAGGTGTCGCACCGTATCGGTCGCCGGTGGCTTTTGGCTCACGACAATTGTCTTTTGCACAATGGCATAGGAAAAAGGCTGATCCTTGAAACATAAATCCAATACCTCTTTCAGGGTACCATTTTGCACATGGATCGTCACGGCTTTGGTCTCCTTCATCCATTGGTCCACAAAAAAATACTGGTAGCCGGTCTGCTTTGCGATATCCCGCAGGACCGAGGATAACGGCACGTTGTCCTCGGACAAGGTGACGCGGCCTTGTGCATATCCCCCGGCGCACACGTGCAGGGAAGCAACCAATAACAAAATCACGGTTATCTTCATAACCCACAGCATTTTGGTGAATGTCCTCCGCCCTGGAAGTACAGGTTTGCGAAGTCGCCCTAAATCCATAATTTTAATTGTTTGGGGTGATTGAATAAGCAGTCTGCTATTGCTTGAAAACCTCAGATCCGCCGGGGGTGTTGGTAGCACTCCCGGTTTTGGTTGTATTAAGGCATTACAATGATTTTACGTCCTTCTATCCGGAAGTGGACGCCGCTCAGCTCCAGGACCCTCAACACCGCCGAGGCATTGTTGTCCCGGCTGATGCTACCGGAAAAACTATGGGTCGTCCTGGGCCCCTCGTATATGACCTCCACGTCATACCACCGGGCGATCTGTCGCATGACAGACCCTATATCACTTTTGTGGAATTCGAATAAACCTTCCTTCCAGGCAATGGTAGCCTCCGTATCGACGCCATCGGTCACTTCGGTCTCCCTGGCTTGTTGTCCGGGGTGGAGCACGACCTCCTTTCCCCGGACGCTTACTTTAATCCTACCCTCCAGCAGCGTAGCCTCAGGCCCGGGTTCGTCCGCATAGGACATCACGTCGAATCGGGTACCCAGTACTTCCACCTCCATCCCACGCACCTTTACACGGAAGGGGGCATCCTTTTTCGCCGCGACCTCCAAATAGGCTTCTCCCCCTATTTCTACTTTCCTTTCCTTCGCGGAAAAAGAGGTAGGAAAGCGTAGGTACGAGTCGGCATTCAGCCATACCCGGCTGCCATCGGGCAATACCACCTTGTACTGTCCACCCCGGGGGGTGGCAACGGTATTGTACATGATCGGACCGCTTTCCTTCCCGGTCATTTGCTCATAAGAAAGGAAGCCCGTTTTGGATTGTACCAGGCGAGATGTGCCCTGTTGGGCGACCATTCCGTTCCTGCTGCTGTCAAGGGTTATCGAGGTCCCATTTGCGAGTGTCAATATGGCTTTGTTTCCACCCGGGCGCACATCATTTCCCATCAAACGCTGTCCTGGGGCTGCAGGGCGCCGCACTTCCATCCGCCAAACCAGAGCCGAAACCGTTATTAGGATAGATGCAGCAGCAGCGACCCATAGACGCCGAATAGTTGCATTCCTCCTGGGAATAACGATTGCCCTCACCCTTTCCTTACGGGCCCTGGCCTGTTCATACAGGGCCATTTGGCCTGCGATCGACGATTCCCTGGTCATTTCTTCAAACCACATCCGGTTCGATTCAGACGCCTCTGTCCATGCCTGCAACTCCAGCATTGCTTCCGGGTTCAGGTCACCTTTCAGGTATTGAATAACGAGGTCCGCGATTCTTTGATTGGGATCAGCCATACGCAGTATAAAACGACGGCCGGGGGGTTTAGGGGGTAAGGCCCTGTATTCTTCAATTTATCGATGGCGTATTTGCGCTGGCTCTTGACGGTTTCAAGGGATATACCCAGGCGTTCGGCCACCTCCCGATATTTCAGGCCGTCGATATAAATCAATTCCAGGACTTTCCTGCTTTCTTGGGGAAGATTCTCCAGGGAAGCGTATAATGCGGCCAGTACCTCTCCGGCTATTTGAGCGTTGTCCGTATCCTGGTCCAGCACAGCCATTTGTTGGAATCGCTTTTGTCGTTCGGTTAGCCTTTGCGCATATTTCAGATAATCCAGGCAACTGTGACGGACCGTGATATACAGGAAAGACCGGATCTGGGGTAACGCAGAGAAATGCGCATGCCGCTCGAATAATTTCGTAAATGCTTTGATGACAATGTCTTCCGATTCGCCCTGGTCATCGATCATGTTCATTGCAAACACGTACAGGCGCTCGAAGTAAGTATTATAAACGGAAGTAAAGGTTTGCGGGTTCCCCTTGGGAAATGCATATTCAATATCCCTAGCCAAATCAGCCATAACCTGTGGTTTTACATCCGCGGCCAATAATAAGAAAATAATTTCAAGGACGCATAAAAAAAGGCCGGCCTGAAAAGGCCGGCCGATAAGACATGAGAAAACCTAAATGCTATTTGAACGTCTTCAGCTTCACATATTCCTGCAGGTCGGCGGAATTGAAGCCCTTATTTTTCATGGCAGTAATATAATCGGGTGTAACGTCCATGGATTTCAGTTCGATCACGGTGTGCGGGGGAATATCCTTGAACCCCAGCTTACGGTAGCTGTCCACGAATTCAGGGGTGACGCCCATCGACTTGAACGCAACCAGCTCGTGGACCGCAAGGTGGTCATACCCCACCTTCTGGAAGGACTGGACATATTCGGGAGTGATCTTCATGGACTTCATGGAAACGAGTTCATGGGCCTCGAGGTGATCGTAGCCTGCATCCTTCAATTCCTTCAAATAGGCTCCATCCACACCTTCAGACTTCAGCGCCATCAATTCATGGGGCTTCAGGTCCCCATAACCCAGTTCTTTCCAGGACTTAATGTAACTGCCATCGATACCCTCCGACTTCAGGGAAATCATATCATGTATGGACAAGTCCGTATAACCCTGGTCATGCCAGGACTGCACATATGCCGGTGTAATGTCCATGGACTTAGCCGAAATCACGTCATGTATGCTCAGGTCCTTCAGGCCCGCTCCTTCCAAATCTTTGAGATAGGCGGGTTCGACATGCATCGATTTCAGACCCACGAGGTCGTGAACACTCAAGTCCTTATACCCCGCCTGGGCCCAATTTTGGACATAAGCCGGGGTTATGTCCATCGATTTGGCTGAAACGAGTTCATGAGGTCCAAGGTCCTTGAGGCCCGCGGACTCTAATTCCTTCATGTAATTTCCATCCACCTTCATGGACTTCAGGGAAACCAGGTCATGGATGCTCAGGTCCTTTAACCCAAGACCCTGCCACGTTTGAACATATTCCGCGTCGATCTCCATGGATTTTGCGGCAATCAGTTCGTGGGCGGACAAATCCTTGAAGCCCGCGGACGTCAGGACCTTCACATAATCCGCCGTTACTTTCATGGCCTTCAGGCCAACCAGTTCATGGGGAGTCAGGTCCTTATATCCAATGTCCTTCCAGGATTGGATATAAGCCGCGTCGATTTTCATGGCGCACATGCCTGTCAGCTCGTGCACGGTCAGATCGGTATACCCTGCTTTGGCCAGTTCGTCGATGCCGTGACGCGTTACATTCCCCGTAAAAACGTTGAACATCCTTTCGTCAGTGACTTCCTTGATTCCCACCTTGGTGAGGTAGGCCTCGAAATCCTTGTTTGGCTCGAAGACGTAGTGTCCGAAGCCCTCGTTGCCATCGAATGCGCCGGTCAGTTTGAGGACGCCTGCCTCCCGCGTGACGGTGAAGTCACCCTTGGTAGTAGGGAGGGAGGAAAAGTCGGACTTCATGAACTGTTCGGTGCTCGTCCAGTTGCCGTTTTCATGGTCCCCGCTTTTCATGGTCATTTCCACGGTATCACCGTAGATATTGGCCATCCAGGATCCCGTGTTGTGATCGGGGGTTACATCCACATCGACATCGACATCGGGATCGACAACGACATTGACTTGTGGATCAACCTGCACATTTAAGTGGATGGGTTCGAGATTTAGCGCCAGGTTCATGGCCAGGTTCTGGCTGAGGCTGGTTGAAAGGCTTTGCGACAGGCTGGAGCTGAGTTGGGTTGAAAAGTTGAAGTTGAAATTGCTGTTGGAAACGACAGGCCGGTCGGTGTCCTGCACGGCTGGCAGTGCTTCGATGTTGAGATGGGCGGCTGCCGGTGGAGGTGTTCCTTCGGCGGCCAGCGCCTTGATGCTATGGTTGAAGATACAAGCCATACCTAGCAGCAAGGGCAGCAGGATGGCATATTTCCAGGTCGTTTTTTTGGAGGAGGGTGGTACGTGCATCATGACTATACGTTTTTTTAACAATGATTGATTGTAATTGGAGGTAATGCTCAGGGGAAGGTGCGGAGCCGAAACCCGGAGCAGGCTGATCTGATACGTGGACGCGTTGACCCTGGGATTGCGGATCACGAAAGCATCCGTCAGGAATTCAAGGTTGTCTTCCAGTGCCTTGCGGTAGTACCAGGCGAAGGGATTGAACCATTGGATCACCATGCACAGTTCGCCCAGCATGATGTCCAGGCTGTGCACTTGCTGGACGTGGATCTTTTCGTGGTGGAGGATCTGCTGGTACGTCTCTTCATCGTACAACTCAGGATTGATGAAGATATATTTTCCGAATGAGCAGGGTGCCCGGTTTCCCCTGGTTCGTACGATCCTGAAAATCCCGTCTTTGACGATTGGATTTCTGCGTACCTGGTACCAAAGGACAATGATCTGCAACAGGAGATTAACCCCGAAGATCAAAACGCCGCAGATGTATGCGTAATAAAGCCACTGGAGTACAGAGGCCAGGGTGATCCGGGGGGTGGCGGGCGTGGGCGTCGCCGTCGTGGCCGTGGGCGTCGCTGTCGTCAGCGGTGCTAGGGCGGCGGTCGCCGGAGCCATGGCGAGGACGGGAGCCTCGTGGTGCCTTTTCCGCGCAACGGGATTCTGAACCTTGGGTGGTAGCGTCACGGCGGTGGACACCGGCCCGAACAAGCCAGGATCCGTTGCAGGAGGCTTGATGACCTCTGCCTGATGAAGCTCGATTGTCCAGGATTTAGGCACAGGCAGCAGGGGCAGGGCAAAAGAACTAATCACCCCGATCAGGAAGAACCAGCGGTTCAGGCGGAAAAAGGTTTCCTTGTGCAGCAGCAACCGGTACACCAGGAAGTATACCGCCGTCACCAGGGCTACATAAATGATGTAAGGGATCATGATTTTTTGGATTGAATGATTTTCAGGATCTCTTCCAGGTCTGCTTTCGAAATCTTCTCCTCCTTTGCAAAAAACGCCAGCATGCTCGTGTAAGAGTCATTAAAATATTGTTTGACGATGTCTCCCAGGGTTTGCCTTTGATAGGTTTCCTTGGAAACGAGGGGGAAATACCGGAAGGTATTGCCGAACGCTTCGTGGTCTACGAAGCCCTTTTCCTCCAGGATCTTCACCATGGTGGCCACGGAGTTGTAGTGTGGTTTGGGGTCGGGCAGCTCCGCTATGATCTCTTTGACGAACGCCTTCTCCAGGCGCCACAAAGCCTGCATAATCTGCTCTTCCCTTTTGGCTAGTTTCTGCATAACGATCATCCTTTCGATAAAGCTACTACTAATTCGTTAGTTTCAAAACTAATCAATTAGTTTTTTTATAAAAAGATGAATCACCTCGGCCCAGTTTTGTGCCTCCAAGGGAGTGCCAAACGAAAAGTGCTTATAAATCAATTGGTTATTTGAGAGAAAAGCATACGGGGTGTCCGGTTTCGATGCGCCTGTTGTCCGGAGATGTATACTTTTGAAAAAAAATATGCCTACGCCTGTAGATTATACCACCGACCCGCATCTCACCGAAGGCGTCAGAGCCTTCCTTAATACCGTTAACCAGGGCCCCTCTCCTGAAATGCTTCCGATATCAGAGGCCCGCCAGGTGCTTGTCGATGCGCAGGCCAATGTCAAAGTGGATTTGTCCGGCATCAGCACCTCGGAAAAAACGATTACCCATTTGGGTCACACCATCAAATTGAACATCGTGAGACCGGAAAAGGCCAAAGGCGTATTGCCCGTTTTTATATTCGTCCATGGGGGCGGATGGGTATTGGGCGATTTCCCCACACACCAGCGCATGGTCAGGGATTTGGTGGTCCTTTCGGATTGCGCGGCAGTATTCGTGAATTACACGTTATCTCCGGAAGCCCACTACCCTCAGGCCCTCGATGAAATTTTCGCCGCAACGGATTGGGTGGCCCAACACGGCGAGGAGATATCCGTGGATGGAAAAAACATGGCGATCGCAGGCAACAGCGCGGGAGGCAACTTGGCCGCCGTCACGACGATCAGGGCAAAGGAAAACGGGGGGCCACACATTAAATTGCAAATCCTCATGTGGCCGGCCACGAATGACGATTTCAACACCGGGTCCTATCAAATGTACGGCGAAGGCCGATTCCTGACCGTCCCACTGATGAAATGGAGTTACGATCAGTATACGACCAACCAGAAGGAAAGGGACAGTATTTATGTCTCTCCCCTGCATGCCACGGTGGAGCAGTTGCGTGGCTTGCCTACCTGCCTCATCCAGGTTGCCGAAAACGATATACTCAGGGATGACGGATTGTTTGTGCAGGCGGCCGCGGAACTCGTGAGGCACCTTACTCCATAAAGACCGCATTGCAAAACAGCAACTTTCCGTTCTCCCAGAAATCCCTGAACAGGGGATCGTCGGCCAGGAAAACGAGGTGTCCGCGGCCTATGTCTTCCGCCCCGAAAAGGAGGCCATCCTCCATTTGTTGCTTGACCTTGCTGCCCACGAAGCCACTGACGTAATTATCCTTTTTGATCGTGCCCACATTCCAGCCGTCATCCATGAACTGGAATACGGTGTTATCCTGGCGGAGGGTGTAGTAGAAGCCGGGAAAGCCGAAGGCGAGGGGATGCGTGCTGTCCATATCCACGCGGTAAATGGCCCCGGGAATGGACTCTCCCACTTCTTCCCGCTCTCTGGCGGCGTAGCGTTTGATCAGTGTATAAGGAGCGTTGTGCGAGGTATCTTCAGCGGCCTTTTTCACCTTGAATCCCCAGTCGTTTCCGGCGAGTTGGGTGGCGGCTCCTTCAAGGGCGATCAGCTTTCCTCCCTGGGCGACCCAACTGTGCAGGGCATCGGCTTGCTTTTTATCGTTCAGCCAGGAATAATATCCGTCGGGGAGGATAAGGACGTCATAGTTGTTCCATTCGGCCTGGAGGTAATCCCCATTGTTGATCAGGGACAGGGGATAATTGAGCTCGTGCTCGAAGAGGAACCAGATTTCACCGGCCGCGGTGGAAGACACGTTGTCCCCTGTCATCAGGGCAACCCGGGGCGCTTTCAGGGGTCGGACCTGGTTGCTTCCCATGTCATATCCTTTATCCACGAACCCACTGCTGAGTTCATCGAAATGCTGCGCCGGAGATTCGGACACGATCTGGGCCGTTTTCCCTCTTTCTGAGGCGCTCCCGTTTAGTAATACCAGGAGGGAACCTGCTCCGTAGGTCTTTCCTCCTTCCTCGAAGGGGGTCTGGTTGACCCGGACCCGAACCTTGTGCTGCCACAGGTAACTTAGGGTCGCTGCACTGCCGATGTCCGTCCAAGGAATGACATAGCCGTATGCGATACCTTCTTTGATCGACGGTAACTTGACGGGCACCTGGGACCAGGCTTGCACAGTAACCGGATCCTTAGAAGCAATGGTTCTCAGCCCGTACACATAGGGTAACGACCAGGCCGTAATGTCATAAGTGACCGAGTCACTGATTTTGGAATTGGGTTCGAACAACACTTTGACCAGGGTGGACTTGGGCTGGCGGACGGGGATGACGATGTCCCCGGGCTGAATCGCATAAGCCCGGTCCCCCTTCGCGAAATAATCGTACCCCCGAATCGTCCCTTTGCCTTCGCCATAGATTATACCATTCCGGTCCAGAAGGGACCGTAAGGAAGCAGATCTGCCGTCGCTGGTGCTGTCCACGCTCACGACATAGGTTTGGTAGGGCCCCTGGCCTTCTTCGATATTATGCCTGAAGTAGGCGTGGAACTCCTTGATTAGTTGGGTGGCGTTTTTGGAAGATATTTCTATGGTGCTCATCCCGGTGGTAAAGTGGTGGGCGATCCGGTCGGCCAAAGTGAGGGTGTCTCCGCTGGCGGTCAGCACGGCTAACC
>Ga0206875_1243_pt1 | contig 11025 bp, 11 predicted proteins | sample Alteio_BWOrgCont_9_FD_152616 | JGI IMG/M metagenome (GOLD analysis project Ga0206875, IMG submission 152616) | Enriched cells from forest soil in Barre Woods Harvard Forest LTER site, Petersham, Massachusetts, United States -... | ecosystem: Environmental > Terrestrial > Soil > Temperate forest > O... | reverse complement strand
TTATCTGCAGCAGGAGCAGAGGCATCAGCGGGTGGAGCCCCGCCATTGCCGGCCCGGTTTTTCTGTAATTTGCGCTGCTCGGCCAGTTGTACGGTGACATCCTTCGCTTTAGTAGGGCTCATCGCAGCCAGAACAGGCGCCACTTTGCGCTCGGACATGCGATCCACCACCATCAGCAGTACCGGCATATCGAGTTCCTCAAAAATGCGCGCGGCATCTTTGGGTTTCATGTTTTCGTAGATCTTCACCAGGCTGCGGATTTTAATGTCTTCCTGCTCGTTATATTGTGCCAGTAGGTCTTCCACCTGTTTTTTTACTTTCTGCAGGCTGTCGATCTTGCCGTTGATGCGCTGCTCGGTCGCTACCAGCATATTTTCCTTAAGCTGGACCTGCTTGGCCCAGTCATCCAGTTCCGACCTCCGCTTGGCCAGGCTCTGCAACAGGTCAACTTCCACCTGCGAGAATTCATGTTTGGGTGGTTCTTCTTCTGTTGTTTCATCGCTTCCAGTAGATGGCGGGTTGACTTTGGGCTCGCCTTCTTTGGCTGCATCTTCTTTCTTCTCAGCGGGCTTTGCAGCATCCTTGGCTTCCGATTCAGCTTGTGCTTCTGCGAAGGACAACATCAGCCGTTTTCCGTCGCGCATGACTTCGCCTACTTTGAGACCAAGCAGTAAAAATGCCATGAGCATGGTAAGGGGAAGAAGCCTGAGCGACCGCATCATATTCAGCGGCCTGACTTGAGCGCTTCAAGCAGCTCACGCTCGGCGCCGGTGCGCGGGGACTGCTGCGATTGTTGCCGCTCGGATTTTGATGTGGTGTAGGGAAGCGTGCCAACAGGAGAAGCAAGGCGCGAAAGGAGTGCTTCCATCGATGCCACCGATTTAATGGAAGTAGACAGTTCCGGTGTCTGTGCTGAGGAGGGTTGCCATGATGCGATTTTAGGCTTCGGAGATGTCGCTGGCGCTGCCTCGGTGGAGGGCTTTGCCTTTTCCGTCTTCGTGTCCGTCTTCAGGAACTTTGCCTGTTGCTCAAGCTGGGCGGCGAGTTTTGTGCTCTTTTCAATAAGGAAAGCCAGATCATCGGCAAGAAAATTGGCTTTCTCGATTTTTAGTTGCAGCGCTTCGGTAATCCGCTTGGCCGTAGCCTGAAGATCGCCAAGGGTTGCCATTGCGCGCCCTGTGGCCTGGTCGAACTGCATGATCGTTGAGGCAAGTTCACCGCGCGTATCCTGCATCGTACGGATGCGGCGGCTCAGGCGTGAGCAATAGCCGATCGTTACGATCAGCAGTACCGCAAGCACCCCATCAAATATCAGTCCCAGTATGTTTATCACAGCTGTTCCTTGATTTTTCTGCGTACCGGCTCATTGATTGATACGGCGATATTATCGCCCATTTTACCGGCTTTTCCAGTAGTAATCGTAATATCGCCACACTTCACCGTTACCTCGTCGTCTGGTGCGCGATCCAGCAGTAGTGTGCTGCCTACCTTGAACTGGAGTACATCGCCCAAGGCAATTTCCTTTTCATCCAGCACAACCTCGAGATCGATTTCCGTACTGCGCAGTTCCCTGCCAAAGTGCTTTTCCCATTGAAGATCCTGGCCGAATTTCTCGCCCATGAATATCTGCAGCAGCAATTCGCGGATTGGTTCCAGTGTTGTATGCGGAAGGAGGATTTCAATAGTACCGCCGCGTTCTTCCATGTCGACCCGCAGGCGTACCAGCAGTGCAGGGTTATTGGGCCGGGTGATGGTGGCAAAACGTGGTGTTGTTTCCAGGCGTTCAAACTGGAATGTCACCGGGCTGATGGGATCGAATGCCGTGCTTAAATCGGCAAGCACTATCTCCGACATGCGTTTGACAATATCCTGTTCAATGGTGGTGTATGGCCTTCCTTCGATGCGTATGGGCCGCGCTGAGCGCCTGCCGCCCAGCAATACATCTACGGTGGAGTAAATCTGCGAACTGTCAAAGGTGAGAAGTGCCAGATTGTCCCATTCCACCGCCCTGAATACCGCGAGTAATGCAGGTAGTGGTATGGAATTAAGGTAATCTTCGAAACGCAGTGAAGTGATGGAGACAAGGTTGACTTCCACTGTATCGGATGTGAAATTGCGCAAGCTTGAAGCGAGCATGCGCACCAGCCGGTCGAAGACCACCTCAAGCATTGGCATTTTCTCAAAGCCAGAGAGCGCCTTGTCGAGAATCGCCAGAATCCCGCCGCTTGGATCCTTTTCGTTTTTGGAGTCAAAGCCCAGCAGGATGTCAATTTCATCCTGGTTAAGTACGCGCTCCGGCGCGCCTTCTGCTGCGGCGCCTTCTGCCGCCACTGGCTCTGTCTGCGGCTTTACCTCTTCGTCGGCCATACCACTTACTTACTGGATGATGATTTCCTGAAACAGTATGTCATTCACCTTGCTGGGGTAAATCTCTTTGTTCACTTGCAGCAGCAACTCCTCGCGCAGGCGGTAAAGCCCGGCAGAGCCGGCAATATCGCTGGTACGCAGCAAGCGCAGATAGGTGTTGAATTTATCGATGATACGCGGAAGCCGGTTATCAATGGCCTCGGCACTGTCACCCTCGGAAGACGCTTGCAGCGTCACCTTCATCTTGATGAAACTGGTCTGCTTGCTGCCGGTATCGAGGTTCACAAGAAACTCCGGGAGATTATAGTACACGTCATCTTCTCCCTCATGCCCCGGGACTATACCCGGCACCCACTCATTCGGGTTCTGCTTCACGGCTTTCACGCTTGAACCCGTGGTGTGCTCTGCTGGCTCTTCGCCACCCTTCTTCTTTTTGGCTTTCTTTTGATTTGCTTCGGTTTTAGGAGCACTTGAAAGGATACCGCTGAAATACACGGCTGACCCACCGCCTGCCAGCAGCAGTACGGCTGCTGCAGCTATAATGATAAGCTTGAGCTTCTTCTTTTTCTTGGCGGCCGCATCTGCACCGCCTTCCGCGCCTTCTTCCTTGCCTTCTTCGGCGGGCTCTTTTTCGTCCTCGTCCTTAGGCTCTTTCTTGTCTGCCACGGCTGTACTCTACCTGTTGTTATGCTTGTTCTTTTTATTTTACAATAGCTGGTATAGCATGCAGGGCGAAACCTGTCATGCGTTTTGAGGCAGTGGTTTGGGAGGGTTATGCGATAACCCTCCACATTATACGGACAGGGGATTACGGTGGCGATTAGGCAAAGTAGGCGTATGGGATTTTTTCTGCTTCAGTGGCTGCGGCGTGCCTTCACAAACCCTCGTGCCGGGGATACGGAAGAAAGTTTTTTTGCTTCAGAAGATTCAGAAGAGGATGATGGCTTTCGCCGGATGACATTCACTTTTGCCGTCATTGCGCTGGCCGCGAAGCTATCGCAATGTGATGGCGCTGCCAGCAGGCAAGAATTTCTGGCATTTTGTGAACTGTTTCCGTTGCCCGGTGAAGAACAGGACAAGACCCAAAGGCTTTTTGCAATGGCATGTGAAGATTCCATGCCCGCGTCGCATTATGCGCGCCAGATAATGCAGCTCTTCCCAAAACGCAGAAATCTTCTGAATGAGCTTATGGTGCGACTGTGTCGCATTGCTGTTGCAGACGGGCCGGTTCAGCTGGTGGAGAGGCAATGGCTTGAAGAGATAGCGAAGATATTGAGTGTGGACAAGGAAGCCATTGACCGGACGCTTTCTCCAGTCAGCCTTGCAATAATTACCGATCCTTATCTTCTGCTCGGTGTGACAAAGAAAGCATCAGCAGAAGAAATTAAAAGGGCATACCGTAACCGCATCCGTGAACTTCACCCTGATACATTAATGGCGCAGGGCTATGCGCCTCAGGAGATAGCATTGGCTGGTGGTACACTTGCCTCGATAAACGAAGCATACGGCCTGATTGCCAGAAAGCGTAAGATAAAATAGTGCGATGTGTGCTTCTGCTGGCGAATAAAAACTTTCTTTTTGTAAAACAGCCTGATAATAAGTGATGTAGGCTACAACTGTAACAAGGAGTCTTTACATGGGCATACTATTCGGTCTTCTGCTTATCGTTCTCGGGGGGTTGGCTGCCCAGGACTATCTGAACGAGAAAGCGCCACCTCTGAAGCCTGCGCTCGCGGCAGTAAATCCATACGCGCAATATATTGGCCTCACCTGCTTGTTGATGGGCATCATTGGGCTGCTGCAGAGCCTGAGCATACTGCGTTACGTGGGTTCACACCCTTTGATGGTGCTGGTGGCACTGGCGGTCTCTTTACTCACGTTAACCCTGGGTCTGATGCTGGGATTGCCTTTGGTGCATAAAGTCATGAACGAGCCAACACCGGCTTTTCTTGTAAAGGTCGATAAGTGGGTCGCAGGCATGGCTCCGCACCGTAAACAGCTGGGGCTTGCTGCCATAGCGCTTGGCATACTGTCCATTCTGGTTTGAACGTACTCCGCAAACACTGGCGCTCGCCGAACTTCAGCGGCAGGGATGGTGCTGCCGTCTCCATGCTCGTGATGCATTATACGGGAATGCGCACTGCAGAGGAGGCACTCACTCGTCTCTGTGATGAACAGGCAAAAGTCAGCGCGCATTACGTGGTGGAAGAAAACGGCATCATTCATTCACTCGTAGATGAGAAGGATTGCGCGTGGCATGCGGGCGTAAGCTTCTGGCGCGGGCAGCGTAATGTGAATCCTGTCTCTATCGGAATCGAGATTGTGAATCCTGGCCACGAGTGGGGTTACCGGGCTTTTCCCGAAGCGCAGATGAAGGCCGTAGCCCAGCTGGCTTCCGAGATTGTTGCGCGTCACAGCATTACCCCGCGTGATGTGGTGGGCCATTCGGATATTGCGCCTCAGCGCAAAGAAGATCCGGGTGAGCTGTTCAATTGGGCATGGCTTGCCAGACAGGGCGTAGGCCTGTGGCCGGGTAAGCGCGGGCGTGGAGCGGAAAAAGGCCGGACCCTGAAAGCGGGAGACACTGGCGAACCTGTTCTGAAGATGCAATCAGACCTAGCCGAATATGGCTATGAAATCCCTCTAAGTGGTACGTTCGATGAGGTGACGACCAAGGTAGTTATTGCCTTCCAGCGCCATTTTCGCCCGTCCGACATTAGCGGCGCCTGGGACGAGGCCAGTGAGGCGGCACTTGCCGGATTGCTTAATGTAAAGTCATAGAGGTGAAGGCGCTATATGAGAAGTCTCATAGCTGCTTTTACGCTTCTCGTTTGCAGCCTGTTTGCACAGGAGACTCAGGCTGCGTACATAGGCGTGCTTGAGCCAGAGACAGATCAACCCAGATCTTTCACTAATTATGATGATGCTCTTTCGTTAAGGCTTGTTTTTCATTCAACCGGCAATGCATGGGAAGGCATGCCTGAGATGGTAGGTACGTCATCAGAATTAGAAAAGATAATTGAGTCGTTTCCTAAGTCTGTACTGTTACATAACAAAATCACTACCATAAAGGCGACTCTGCCAGCCGAATGGGAATATTACTCGCAACTGGGCCTATATAATCCGCACCTTGCTCTCAGCCAGATTTCCTGGGAGCCTAATGCCTTGAAGTTCAGTAGTTGGGCGGGCACATTTTTGCATAAGCCCTTGGTCTTTTCCAGTGAGCAAACAATTGAGAAAAAGATGCAATGGCCGGAAAGTAATCTTACAGCAGATGAAAAAAACAAGCTATTCAACGCATACAGAAAGCAGCTGCCCACTTTCGACTTTTGTATAACCGATGATCATACTGAGTCCAGGCAATGGAAAACAGATGATGTGGAGATACAACAGCCCTTGCGTTCAAAGGAAGGCGTATTGGTTGGTGTGCAGTTGAAGGCAAGTCTCAACCATTGTGACATGACTCCCGATGGCTTTGGCCCGTTCTGGTTTTACCTGCATGGAAATAAGGTGAATTTTTTAGGTCACGATATTATGCCGCTTGATTACGGTGATTATAATGGTGACGGGAAAGAAGAATGGGTTTTCTGGTTTTCCGGCTATGACGATGACGGCTATATACTGTTTTACAATGCGTTTAATGACCGCAGCGAATTCCATTGGTCATACCATTGAATAATAAGGTAATTTAAGAAGTTACATTTTGCCTGAATATCCGTATAATCCAAACCGCCAGATGGTCGGATGATCGCTCATGCAAGTGGGAGGAAAGTCCGGGCTCCACGGAAAACGGTGGCGGGTAACGCCCGCCGGGAGTGATCCCAGGGAAAGTGCCACAGAAAATATACCGCTCTGCGTAGCTTCGGTGAAACAGAGTAAGGGTGAAATGGTGCGGTAAGAGCGCACCGCACCTGCGGCAACGCAGGCGGCAGGGTAAACCCCACCGGGAGCAAGATCAAATAGGGGCCGTGCGCCGGGAGCAAATCCGGCAGGTGCTTTCCGCGCCAGCGGCCCGGGTAGATCGCGTGAGGTGGCTGGTAACAGCCACCCTAGAGGAATGATCATCTCCGCCCGAAAGGGTGAAAGACAAAACCCGGCTTACAGGCCATCTGGCAATTTTATACGGAGAAGGTATAACATGGGCGCATTACTGGAGAACGGTCATAGAATGCGCACCTCATGTCTTCTGTTGCTTACCACTTTACTCAGCGGCTGCGGTGTCGCTGCGGCTCCCTGCCGCATAGCATCAGCTATTATCGATATGATCCCTTCGGTAGGGCATGCCGCTGCCGCTCCTACAGATGCCTGCGCGGATGCGATAGATCCCTGAGGCCGAAGCTCTCTATGGACTGGAAAAGTTCGGACTCAGCGATCCGCCTATCCTTTGATGTCCGGGCCCCATTCTTCTTCCAGCTTTTTCTGCAGATGTTCCATATGGCGTATACGCCCGCGGTAGATGGTCTCAAGGAAAAGCATAGCAATGGCAGGGCTGAGCCAGACGATTGCCCATCCAAGCATCGCCGCGCCATACATGGAGAACCATATAGTACCTTCCGACAGGTGACTTAAAACAGCACGCGGCGTGCCACCTTCAAGTGAAATGCTAAGAAGATCAGGGAAAACCCCCGTGAAGTTGAAGGCTGCCACTGTAGAGACGACATAGCTTTTGGAATGACGAACCAGCGCCATAGTGAGCAGTGTTGGCAACATACCGACGATCAGAAAGAAAAACCCCATTTTGAGGACCACCATTGCAGGGATGGAAAACATAAGCACAAATGGCAGTGTTTTCTTGCGTTTTACCTGGATATCCGCTGCTTCGCTGGATGTACTCTGCAAGTTTGTACTCATAGGCGAAAACATGCTTTGAGAGTGACATAGACTGTGGCGATGCAGACACTATAAGCAATACTTTGCGCGACACTGTGTCCCTTCACACTGGCCTGATGAGAGAGACCTGTCGTACCTTGTAATGTTGCGATGCGTTTTTTGCGCTCTGCGTAATCAGCCGACGCTTTCTGAAATTCGCGCCGGTCGGCATCAAATGATGCTGAGCTGATAAACATATCAGCCAGTTCCTCAATAGAGCCCCTGGTTACTGCGGCGCGTAAATCTGCCTGAAGTTTACGTTGTCTCACCCGGCTATGCATGCCGCCAAGCAATGGCAGAAGCTTGATGGCCAGCCAGTGAGTCAGTCCCTTAAAGGGGGTATCGCCTGCTTTGTGTTGTGCTTTTGCCAGAAGTTTCAGCATAACGAGCGTGAAATTTGCCTTGAGTGAGGGTGAGGCCTGAACTTCGGGGACACGAAGCTCTTTATCAAGATTGAGTCGGCTAGCAATGAATGCGGCGATATGCCTATCCCCTGCATCCTCAGTAGCGGCTTTCTGTGTGCTCAGCGTATCGAGTGCTGTGAGCATCTCGGCAAGCGTTGTCACATGATGGCCTTCCAGCAAAGGGCTTAAGCAGGGCAGGCCTGGATTGAGGTCATACAGGCCACGTTCTACGCCAAATCCAGGCCCTTTCATGCGTATGTGGTTGCGGGCTTTCTGCAGCTTCGCTGCCAGTGCGGCATGCTCAGGACTGGCTTTCTGCTGTTCCATCCAGAAACCGGACAAGTCGGCGTCAATGATCTGCATGAGCGTGTGCACGTCTTCGTGACGCTCGGCGATGAGTGCATAGGCAAGCTGAGCACCTAAGCCTTCGACAGCAGAGGATATCTGTCGAAATCGTATGGGTCCGGATGGATCCAGCACTATGATGACGCGGGCCAGCGCCTCTTCCTCCTGCTGTGGAGTCAGTGGGGTACTGCTTTGGGTAAGGCGTGTGATAGTGTCTGCCGTATCCTGTTTGTGGGCATGAATTTTGAGCCAGCGGGGAATGCGGTTGTCGGCAAGCATCGGCAACGCCTGCTTCCAATTGCTCCAGAGGCCGTGTGCAAGGCTCTTGCGATTGAAATGGGCCTCTCCGCCGAATTCAAACCCACGCGATGTTTCACGCGAAGATGATGGCATGACCAGATTATAGCGTCTGCCGGTGAGCCAGCTTTCAATCGTTAGTGCATCCCAGCGGTCGCGTCGGCTGTCGCCGAGTTCGCCACGAAAGAAGTCTTGCAGGCCGGTTGGTACATCCCATGGCATGACCAGTGTGTGATAGGCGCCATTGCTTAAAATGTCGCGTATCAGGCTTTCTTTGACTGACTGAGCAAAAGGAGAAAATCCTAAGGCGAGGTGCAATGCCAGCATAGCCACCGCATAACAATCGGCGCTGGATGCAAAATCGGCCTTGCCACGCGGCATGGTGAGCATACGCTCGATGGGTTCAAAGAGAATATCCTGCGAAAAACCCGAAGGCTCTGAGATGCAGTCTCCCAGCACAATAGTGCTCCCTGATAGGTAGATATTGCCCGGGTTGATACGGTTGTGACTGATGCCCATCTTCGCGAAGCCTGAAAGAATTTCCGACAGCGGTCGCAGAAATTGCTGAATAAGCAGGCTCTCAGGTATAGGATTGCCTTTGCGTGATAACATTTCTGTGAGCGGGATGCCTGCTGGTTTTTCTAATACTGCGACGTAGCGGGTGCTGGCCGTTGGACCTATCTGTGCCACGCCTTCGCCCAGCAGGGAGACAAGAGCGGGGTGGCGGAATGTCTTGAGCGCATTGATATTCTTCTGCCGCAGGGGAACGCCGTCGTCGAATACCAGCGCGTAGAGTGACGCATCCGGTGTTTTCTCGTCGCGCGCTACATACGCCTTGGCGTAAGAGGATGAAAATTCAGGTAGCGGCTGGTTGGAAAGAATGCGCCAGCGCCCTGCAAGCATATCTCTCTCTCCGCCGGCTTTGCGTTCGGGGGAGTAGCCTTTCAGAAACGCAAGAAACTCTTCCTGCCTGATGATGGGCTCGTGTGTATCCGCCATGAAACTGCGTGAAAGGTTAGTAGAGATGCAGGGTGATTATAACACATTCGCGGCGCACGATAAATTAATTCAGCGTGCCTTGGATTTGATGTTCTCCAGGCGCCCTAATTCCATCAATCCACAAACGGATCACGTACCAGAATGGTGTCTTCACGCCGGGGGCTGGTGGAGACCATCGCCACCTGGCATTCAATCAACTCTTCAATGCGCCGGATGTATTTGATCGCCTGTGCGGGAAGTTCCGCCCAGCTGCGTGCGCCCTTGGTGCTCTCCGACCAGCCCGGCATGGTTTCATATACCGGCTCGACTCCCGCCTGGATTTTTGCGCTTGCGGGCAGATAGTCGTAGAGGTGTCCATTATATTTATATCCGATGCATACTTTGATTTCCTTAAAGCCGTCGAGCACGTCGAGTTTGGTGAGTGCAATGCCGGTGATGCCGCAGATCTTCACTGCCTGGCGCACAAGCACCGCGTCAAACCAGCCGCAGCGCCGTGGCCGTCCCGTGACGGTGCCAAATTCATTGCCAACTTTGCCCAGCGTCTGGCCGATCTCATCGGTCAGCTCAGTGGGGAAAGGGCCGGAGCCAACGCGTGTGGTGTAGGCCTTGGTGATGCCGAGTACAAAGCCAATGGCGTTCATGCCGATGCCGCTGCCTACTGCGGCCGCGCCACCTAATGTATTGGAGGATGTGACGTAAGGATAGGTGCCGTAGTCAACATCGAGCATTACGCCCTGCGCACCTTCAAACAGGATGCGTTTGCCGCGCTTGCGCAATTCATGCAGCATAATCCACACAGGCGCTGCATGGGCAAGCAACCTCGGCGCAATCGCAAGCAGTTTCTCAAGAATATCTTTTTTCACCACCGGCTCAACGTTGCAGGCTTGCAGAAGGGCGTTGTGGTGCGCAAGCAGTGCATCAAGCTTTGCTTCCAGTATGTCCGGGTCCGCCAGATCGCAGACACGGATGGCGCGCCTCCCTACTTTATCTTCGTAAGCAGGCCCGATGCCGCGTCCCGTCGTGCCGATTTTGCTGCTGCCGCGCAGTGTTTCCGTAGCCTGATCGAGCTTGCCGTGGATCGGCAGGATGAGTGCCGCGTTCTCAGCTATTTTGAGGTTCTCAGGAGTTATCTTCACGCCCAGCTTGCCGATGGCGTCGATTTCCCTGAACAACTCGAAGGGATCAATCACAACGCCGTTGCCGATGATGCTGAGCTTGTCCTGCCGCACCACGCCTGAGGGCAGCAACGAGAGTTTATAGGTGACGCCTTCCACCACCAGCGTATGGCCCGCATTATGCCCGCCCTGGAAGCGCACGACCACGTCGGCGCGCTCGGAGAGCCAGTCTACTACCTTGCCTTTGCCTTCGTCGCCCCATTGGGAGCCGATCACCGCTACGTTTGTCATGACAATTCATCTTTACGATTATTCGAGGGAGTCTAGCCTATAGCATTGTTGCCAGACGATTTCCAACCCGCAAAACAGTGAAGATGTCTCAAATGGGGGTGTACAGAAGAAAAAAGATTAACTTATGCCATTTTGCAGCCCTTCGAAGAGCGGCTTGAGGAGATCGTCGTCTGTGTCAGGTGTGGCCGGACTCTTACGAATGCGTCTTATCGTTTTTATGGGGATTGTGTGCAACAGGTGTGGGAAGCGCGTGCACTTGTTCAGCATGAACCATTGCATTCAAAGTATGTGCGTCGACTTTTCCAGTATGTTTGACCTGAAGTGCTGCCTGAATGTTC
>Ga0206875_1241_pt1 | contig 11118 bp, 9 predicted proteins | sample Alteio_BWOrgCont_9_FD_152616 | JGI IMG/M metagenome (GOLD analysis project Ga0206875, IMG submission 152616) | Enriched cells from forest soil in Barre Woods Harvard Forest LTER site, Petersham, Massachusetts, United States -... | ecosystem: Environmental > Terrestrial > Soil > Temperate forest > O... | reverse complement strand
TTGCCAGGAACCGCCGCCGGAATCCAAAATCACGGTGTTGGTCAGCACATCGCTGATGGTGAGTTGGAAATTCGGCATGAACGTGGAAGCGGGGCCGTATTTGCCGCTGGTGCCTGCGGCATAAATGGCGTGGATTTCCGCCGGCGAAAGCGCGCGGTTGAACATGTCCAATTCATCCAGCTCGCCCGTAAACGAGACGGAAGTATCGATCCCTTCGCAAATACTGCGCCCGGCGCGAAAGTGATCATTGTTGACGATGCTGGCGACGCCGGTCGCGTTACTGCTGGCGTCGAGACGGCCATCAATGTAAAGGGAAAGATTGGGGCCCGTCCGTACAAAAGCCGCGTGATGAAACGCATCATCGTTGATGGGCGTTTTTCCGATGACGATGTTGAACGCGGTCAAGCCGTTACCGGCCATGTCCATGAATAACCGGCCGTTGGCGCTTTCTGAAAAACTCCAGACATGGCCGCAATGAATGTCGAAATAAGAGTTCCACGCGTCGCAGGTGCGGCGTTTTTCCAGGACGGCATATTGCCCGGTGGCGGAGGGCGGCATCTTGATCCAGAAATCAATGGAGAAATTGCTCGTGCCGAACTTTCCGGGAGGCGCGCCAAAATCAACTTCGTTGGCGTCGCCGCCGCGATTAACTCCGCCGCCGGTGAAACTAAAAGCCTGGCTGGCCTCGCCATCCACGAACGTCACATTTTTCGGGTCGCGCACCACGCCATTGTTGGCGCCGACCACGTCGTTCGCGTTGTTGTCAGCCGGCCACCAGTCAATAATCCCGAAGCCGCGTGCGTAATACCGAAGCTGATACGGGGCGCCGGGTTGAACGGCGAATGTTTTGACCATGTGCCCGGAAGCCAGCGCCAGGTAGCTCGCGCCGCCGTGAGCGCCCTCCGCGTCGGTCACAACTTCGACCTGGTTGGAAACCACCCGCCAGCCTTCCAAGGTCGTTCCCGCGGAGTAAACGCCTTTGGCCACGGATTCGAATCCGGCGCTGGAAGGAATGGCGTCCTGCGCCAAGGCAGAAATCGGAAACAGAACAACCAACAGCGTGCAGATCTGAAATCTGACGAAGACTCGCCGATGCATTGTGGTTCGGGATGCGGTCATTGGCATTCGCGAAATCGTGTACGTCACTCCCGGCATTTGCCAGAATGTTTTCCGTTGCGTTGCATTTGACGCGCGGCGGCATCGGTGGCATAACTTAATTAAAGAGCAGGAGTTTTTTATGAGGGTCAGAACTTTGCAGTCAATCATTCTTGCGGTTGTCACGGGCTATTTGGCTTGTGGATGCGCGAGTTTTTTTCAACCGAAAGGAGAACCCGTTCCGACCGCGCCGCCCCCGCCGCCAAGCGCAGTCGAGATGACATCGCCGAGTCCCGGACCGGGCTACGTCTGGATCAAGGGCGCATGGAATTGGGATACGGCCAAGGGCTGGTATTGGGAACGCGGCCATTGGAACGTGCCGCCTTTCATGGACGCTGTATGGGTTCCGCCTCGCTATTTGTATCGTGACGGACAGCACGTTTACGTGCCCGGACAGTGGAAATAAACCGTCCTTTCAATTTTCATTCGCGCGACGCGAGTTCGGTGCTATGTTTGCTGCCTTGGACGTTGCGTCCCAAAACGCCCCCGCACGGTTTTTCCTCAACATGAAACGTGTCGGCGCATTTTGAACCTGGAAGATTGGCCGGTTGAAATTGCAAAACGAAAAACTGCAAAACGAAAAATTGGTGCTGCTGTTGCTGGCGGCGATCCAGTTCACCACGAACCTGGATTTCCTCATCATCATGCCGCTGGGACCGCAATACATGCGCGTCCTGCACATCACCCCGGCGCAATTCAATTCAATGGTCGCCGCCTATGCCATCGCCGCCGGCATTTCCGGCGTGACTGCGGGATTTTTCCTCGACCGCTTTGACCGCAAGACTGCGTTGCTCTGGCTCTTTTTGGGCTTCGCCATCGGCACGCTCTTTTGCGCGCTCGCTCCCACGTATCATTTATTGGTGGCCGCGCGAGCCATCGCTGGCATGTTCGGTGGAGTGACCGGTGCGGTGATTCTGGCCATCGTGGGCGATGTCATCCCGGAGAATCGACGCGGCGCCGCCATGGGCTTGGTCATGTCGGCCTTCTCCGTCGCATCCATCGTTGGGGTTCCGCTGGGGTTGGTGCTGGCATCGTCCTTTGACTGGCACATGCCGTTTTACGCCATTGCTGGAATCAGCGCGCCGATATTGGTGGCAGTAATGCGTTGCGTGCCGCCGTTGCGCGGCCATTTAGAACATGCGCGCGAGGAACATCCCGCCGCGCGAATGCTGGCGGTGTTGATGGAACCGAACCATCAGATGGCGTTTCTGTTCATGGCGGTGCTGACGTGCGCCGGGTTCATTATCTTTCCCACCATGGCGACCTATATGGTCTTCAACGCGGGCATGACGGAAAAACAATTGCCGTTCATTTATTTGGCGGGCGGTTCCGCCACGGTGTTCACGATGAACTGGATCGGGCGTTGGGCAGATCGCGCGGGCAAACGACGCGTGTTCACTTACATGTCCCTGGCCGCCTGCGTGCCAATTCTTGCGCTCACGAATTTGGGGCATGTCCCGCTGGCGGCGGCGCTGGGCGTTTCCACCTTGCTGATGATCTGCATGTCCGGGCGCTTCGTGCCGGCCATGGCGATGATGACAGCGACGGTGGAATCGAAATATCGCGGCGGATTTATGAGCGTCAATTCGTCCGTGCAACAATTCTCGTGCGGCCTGGCGGCGTGGATCAGCGGCGCGATCATCGGCCAAAACGAGAAGCAGGAAATCACCCATTATCCGGTGGCGGGATTGGTTTCAGTGGGATGCGTGCTGACGTGCATCTGGCTGGCGCGCTTCGTGCGCCGGGCCGAAGGCGACCTCGCGCCCGCGCCCGTCTTCGCCGAGACGGTCTGACAATCCGGAATTTTAAACTTTCCACGCGCCGCGTTCTCCTTAAATTTCAGGGATGAACAAGCGGGCCCTTTGCGGACATTCATACTGATTTTCACCCATGCCAAAACGCGTCCAAAAACCACCCCGCCACTGGCGCAAGGAAATCGATTTCGTCCTCATTTCCCAGGAACAGATCGCCCGCCGCGTGCGCAGCCTGGCCCGCCAGATTGAAAAGGATTTCGCCGGGCGCGACCTCGTCGTTGTCGCGTTGTTGAACGGCACGGTGGTATTCCTGGCCGACCTGCTGCGGCAATTGTCCCTGCCGTTGCGGCTGGATTTCATCGGCGTCTCCAGTTACGGGGGCGGCACGGAATCGGCCGAGCTGGTCTTCACCAAGGAACTGCGGCTGGACGTGAGCGGGCGGGACGTGCTGGTGGTTGACGATATACTTGACACCGGCAAGACCCTGGCCCAGGTGCGGGCCAAGTTGCAAAAATTGCGTCCGCGCCGGATGCGGATTTGCGTGCTGCTGGACAAACCGTCGCGCCGCGTGGAATCGATCAACGCGCATTACGTTGGGTTTGAAATCCCCAACCAATTCGTCGTCGGTTACGGGCTGGATTATGCGGAACGTTACCGCAATCTTCCGTTCGTGGGCGTGCTGCACCCGGCCATGTATAAAAATCCGGATTTCATTCCCCTGCTCTCCCTGAAAAAACGCAGTCTGTTGCTGGGCGCCCGGACGGCGACGGCGCCCGGGTCCGCTGCGCCCCGCCCCAGCGCGTCGCCATGAAGATTCGCCCGGCAACCTGGGCCGATGCGGCCATCCTCGCCGAATACAATGTCGCCCTCGCGCAGGAAAGTGAAAACCTCGCGCTGGAACCGGCACGTGTTCGAAAAGGTGTTGAAGCGGTTTTGCGTGACGCGGGCAAGGGCACTTATTTCACGGCGGAAGCGGATGGACGCGTGGTCGGCCAATTGCTCGTCACCCACGAATGGAGCGATTGGCGTAATGGCGATTTTTGGTGGCTGCAAAGCGTGTATGTCCATCCGGACTTTCGTTCGCGCGGCGTGTTCAAGGCATTGTTCAATCATGCGGTGGACGCGGCACGTAAAGACCCGCAGGTTTGCGGCTTGCGCCTGTATGTGGAGGAACACAACACGCGGGCGCGCGAAGTTTATGATCGGCTCGGCCTCAAGGCCACGGGCTACGTCGTGATGGAGCGCCTTTTTGTATGATGACCCGCGAGCAGCGGTGGACCCTGCTGGTCTGCGCGATTCTGGGCATCGGAACAATTCTTCTTTACTGGCCGGCTGCCTCGTTTGACTTCATCACCTTTGATGACCCGGAATACGTCATCAACAATCACCACATCAATAATGGAGTCAACCGCGGCGCGCTGGCCTGGTGTTTTCAGGCGGGCTATGCCGCGAATTGGCATCCGCTGACGTGGATTTCCCACATGTTCGATTGCCAGTTTTTCGGTTTGACAAAACCCGGCGGACATCACGCTGTCAGCCTTTTGTTGCACGCGGCCAATTCGGTCCTGCTTTTTGTGGCGTTGCGCCAATGCACCGGCGCGCTGTGGCGGAGCGCGATGGTCGCGGCACTGTTTGCCTGGCACCCGCTGCACGTTGAATCAGTCGCATGGATTTCAGAACGCAAAGACGTCCTGAGCACGTTGTTTTGGATAGTGGCAATGTGGGCCTACGTGAATTACGCGCGCAAAGGCGGCACCGTGCGCTATATCCTCACGCTGGCGCTGTTCGCGCTGGGGTTGATGGCCAAGCCGATGGTGGTGACGCTGCCGTTTGTTTTACTGCTGCTGGATTGGTGGCCGCTCGGACGCTTTCAAAAGCAGCCAGCCAATCCCAAAGCGAACGTCCCCGCCAGAAAATCACGCAGCTTTGTCTTGCTCGAAAAAGTTCCATTTCTGGTTTTGTCAGCAGCATCGTGTGTCATCACAGTCATCGCCCAACGTCGCGGCGAAGCCATCGTTTCCCTGCAAAGCCTTTCGCTGGCCGACCGCCTGACCAATTCGTGCATCAGTTATTTGCGTTACGTGGAAAAGACTGTCTGGCCGGTGAATTTGAGCCTCTCCTATCCGTTGCTGGCCGAATGGAAGGGACGGGAAGAATCGGCCGCGGTGCTGTTCATCATTTTAATGACCGTGGGTGCGCTGATTTTTTTGAAGAGCCGCCCGTATTGGATGGTGGGCTGGTTGTGGTATCTGGGAACGCTCGTCCCGGTCATCGGCTTGGTGCAGGTGGGAGCGCAATCGATGGCTGACCGTTACACTTACATCCCGTTGATCGGCCTTTTTATACTTGTCTGCTGGGCCGCGGTCGATTTAACCAGCCGATGGCGCTTTCAAAAAATCATCGTTGGCATCGCGGCGATTGCCATTGCGGCCGGTTCAGCGGCGGCCACGGAAAAGGAACTCGGCTATTGGAAAAATGGCGGCACGCTTTACGCCCGCGCGCTGGAAATTGATCCGACAAATTACCTCGTCCACATGTATTACGGGGCCTATTACCGCGACCAGCATCAATACGACAAAGCTCGCGCGGAACTGGATCGAAGCATCGAACTCCAGCCGGAATACGCCTGGGCCCATCTTTATTTGTCCGGCGTGTTGCTCTTGCAAAACAAAACGCAGGAAGGCATTGCGGAAGTCTATAAAGCGCTCTCCTTTAATCCGGACCTGTTCGAGGCCCGCATCAACCTGGCCGATCTTCTTTTATCGGGTCAACGCTACAACGAAGCAGAAGAGCAATATCGCAAGATTCTCGAATACAAACCGGACGAACCAAAGATCCATTTCACATTAGGGCGGACGCTGGTGTTTGAGAAAAAGCTCGACGAAGCGCGAGCTGAATTTGAAACCGCTTTGCGCGAAGATCCGAATTACGTCGATGCGCATTACGAATTGGCCGTCATTCTCGACATGCTGCACAAACCGGCTGACGCAATCGCGCAATACGATGCCACGTTGAAGTTGAAACCAAACTTTTCCGACGCGTTGAATAACCTGGCCTGGATCTTCGCGGCCAACGCCAACCCACAACTGCGCAACGGCACGGAAGCGGTGGAACTGGCGGAACACGCCTGCATGTTGACCCATCGCACCCAGGCGCTCAAAATCGGCACCCTCGCCGCAGCCTACGCCGAGGCCGGACGATTCGACGACGCAGTGGCGACCGCGCAACTGGCGCACGACGTGGCCCTGACCAACGGCCAGAAAGGCGTGGCGGAAGCCAATCTCAAGTTGCAAAAGCTCTACAAGGCCCACCAAGCCTTCCACGAAGCGCCCTTAGCGCCGGGCCGTTGAGCGAATCGGTGATGGTTCTAATTGGAAATCTGGGCAGAACGCAAAATCGTAAGAAAAGGGCAAATGATTCAAATATTGGCAGCACCCAAAATTTGAGGTGTGGGCGACTTTGAGGCTCAAATCCACAGCGATCAAAAAATAACTAGGCTCCAAAAGGTTCATCATACCCACCAAAAATCGCTAATGGTCACAAAAACTATAACAAAATATTTTTTTAAATTAGTTTAATTCTGCCTTTCAAAGCGTTAGATAATTTATAAGTTGCGCATCATAAGATGTTTATATTTTGTTTGCAGGATCGTAAAAGGTATGAAAAAAAAGCGATAAAATAGGCGAGTCACGCTTGACCGATTGTTTTTAACACATTATCTTTTCCTCGCCATGAGCGATATTGACCAAAATAAAAAAGCTTCCGCGAAACAGCCGCCCAAGGATTACACCTCAGATTTGCCAATGTTCGACCTTACCGCCGCCATTGATTTTGTCACCAATATCCATGAAAAGGCGCTAGAGACTGCTTCTATGCTCGATGTGGCGAAGGCTTTCGGTTACTCTGCAGCATCCTCAACCCCATTTTACCGAAAGCTTCTCGCCGCAAGACATTTTAGGCTTCTTGCGTCCCAAGGGTCAGGGCTTACAAAACAGGCGCTCGATTACATAAAACCAGATAGCGAAGATGCCAAGAGCAGAGCTTTGAACGACTGCATCATGGGAATACCAACTTATGCAGAACTTATTCGAAGTCATCAAGGGAAGCGGATCAATCTTGATATTATAGCAAACGGGTTTATGAGAAAATTTCCGCTTACGAAAGCTGGCGCGAATCTTTGTGCGCGTGTTTTTGTTAATTCTGTCAGAACGGCTGGATTTACGACGCCTGACGGAACTATTGGAGCAGTTGTTCCGAACGCTTCAGAAGAAGAGAATAATTCACAAGCGTCAAACAACGTGCCGCCAGACAAGCCAGAAGGCTCAGCAATGCCAAATTTACCGGGAACGCATACCCATACGTTGCCTTTGGCAAATCAGCGAAAAGTGACGATAAATGCGCCACTTGATATTTCGCCAAATGAAATCGCACGTTTGAAGGCTTGGGCCGAAGTCACCCTGTTGGTTGAGTGGCATGAAAAGGAGTCCAAACCTAACGGGGTGCAATGAATTTCCCCGGTCGTGCTACCAACACGCCGGGGAGAATAAGACCTAGTTGGTCGAAGTACTGTTATCCAACTTGGATTCCAAATCCAAGAATTAACATTATGAGCCGAGTCCAAACCGGCTTCACAGGCTGCTAGGCGACTATTAGATGGGCGCGTAGGTTTAATTGGTAAAACCGCCGCCGTTTACACGCGAGAATTGCGGGTCCGAACCCCGTCGCGTCCATCAATTATTTTAATATAGATACCGTTGTTCGCCACATAAGTCAAGGCTCTTCTTGACAATTGATAAAGTGTTAATTCGGAACCACTTAAAGAATTACCAAATGCAAGCCTTTGCAAGCCGGATAGAGATGCCCGGCACCTTGGTAATACATGGTGCTGATTGAAAAACTGCGCGGTCCGCGCATCAAGAATATTGAGGGTGAGGAAATTTGGGGATTCGTTGGCGCAAAGCGCAAAATGGCCGACGTGAAGAAAGGTAAAATCGCATGATCTTGGAAATATTTACAGTTTGCAAAAGAGCCATTTCAATTGCCGACCAATTCCGTATCAGCGATACATTCGATGAGTTTAAATCGGCTTCGGTGCCGCTGACTGTGGATTTTGATGTTGTGGTGCGCGTCCGGTTTGAGGCGTATGAGTCGTCCGACGCAAAACGCGTTTTATCTCTCCGACTGTTTGACCAAAACGGGATGGAACTTTCCCGCTCGCAGGCCATTGATTGCCGTCTGCATCCGCACAGGCTATATAAAACGAATTCAGCCGGATTTGTATTCCATTTTTTGGGGGCGTGTTTCGAGGAATTCGGCGAATATACTTTGGTATTCTGTGTTGGCTCTGTTGCCGTATCCTCAATTCCCTTGTTTGTTTCGCCGAAGGCTTAGCATTTTTCATGCGTGGGTTTTAGTGCCGCATTCCTAAAAGCCGACAAAAACCCTCGCAACTTAACGTTTTAAAAAGCAAAATTGGAGCGTGGATTGCCTCGTAAATTGAACACTCTCACGCGCCAATTTTGGATTATTTACTAAACCTCTTGACACATTCAAAAGCCATGCCAAGCGCGCCAGAAATAAAACAAATTTAAATTTAAGCCCCTACCAGCAAATCTTCCTGCTGGACGGGTTGCGGCGTTTCCTCTAAGTTGCCGTCATGCCGAAACCCAAAGGCGCGGAGGCTGCTGCCCTTGGCGAAGGTCAGAGCCTGCCGTTTGAGGAGGCGCTGAAACGGCTCGAGTCCATTGTCGAGTCGATGGAAGCGCAGGATCTGCCCTTGGAAACGTTATTGGCGCAATACGCGGAAGGCACGCGTTTGTCGCAGCTTTGCCAGGCCAAATTGAACGAGGCCGAATTGAAAATTCAACAACTGGAAAAAGGGCCCAAAGGCGAATTGACGCTGAAGCCCGTGCCCATCGCAGACGAAACCCTATGAGCCGTTATCTGGACATGGTTGACGACCCCTCGCACGTCAAGAAATTGACGGTCGAACAATTGCACCAACTGACCTCGGAGATCCGCCACGATCTGATCACCAAGCTGGCCAAAAATGGCGGCCATCTCGGCCCGAACCTCGGCGTGGTGGAACTGACCGTTGCGCTCCACTTTGTCTTTTCCACGCCGCACGACAAATTTGTCTGGGACGTCAGCCACCAGAGCTACGTCCACAAATTGTTGACGGGCCGCAAGGATCGCTTTCATACCATTCGCACCACGGACGGCTTGAACGGTTTTTCGCTGCGCACGGAAAGCCCGCATGATTGTTACGGCGCGGGACACGCCGGCACGGCCCTTTCCGCCGCGCTGGGCATGTGCGCGGCCCGCGATCAGCGCAATTCGGACGAAAATGTGGTCTGCATTTTTGGCGACGCGGCCTTGACCAACGGGATTTCATTCGAAGGCCTGAACAACATCGCCCATACCACGAAACGGTTCATCGGCATTCTCAACGACAACGAGTGGAGCATCGCCAAAAACGTCGGCGCGATTTCCGCCCATCTTAACAAACTCATCACCAACCCGCGCTACAACCGCGTGCAAAAGGACCTGGAAAAATGGGTCAAGCGCATGCCCAAGGGCGAATTGGCCATCAAGTTCGGGCATAAAGCCGAGGAGATTCTCAAGAGCGTTTTGGCCGGCGCTTCCCTGTCACAGAATCCGGAGCAACCGGAGTCCGACGGCCGCGGCGGTTACGGCAACAGCCTCCTTTTCGAGGAAATGGGCCTGCGTTATCTCGGTCCCATTGACGGCCACGATTTGCCGTTGCTCATTAGTTCGTTGGAATTCGCCAAGGCCAGTGAATTGCCGGTGGTTCTGCATGTGTTAACCAAAAAGGGGAAAGGCTACGACGCCGCCATCAATCAGCCGGAAAAATTCCACGGCCTCGGGCCTTACGACCCGGTCACCGGCGCCACGCCCCCGGCCAAACCCGGCACTCCGCCTAATTATCAGGACGTCTTCGGCCAGACCATGGTCAAGCTCTGTCAAAAAGATAATTCCATCGTCGGCATCACCGCCGCCATGCCCACCGGCACCGGCCTGAAGGCGCTGGAAAAAGCGATGCCCAGCCGTTATTACGATGTCGGCATTGCCGAGGAACACGCCGTCCTTTTCGCCGCCGGCATGGCCACGATGGGTTTTCATCCGGTCGTCGCCATTTATTCCACCTTCCTCCAGCGCGGTTACGATTGCATCGTGCACGACGTCGCCTTGCAGGATTTGCCGGTTATCTTCTGCATGGACCGCGCCGGGTTGTCGGCCAACGACGGCCCGACTCATCACGGTTTATTTGACATCGCCTACCTCCGCTGCGTGCCCAACATCATTTCCATGGCGCCGCGCAACGAAGATGAATTGGCCGACATGATGTTCACCGCCACGCACCAAAAGCATCCGGCGTTCATTCGTTATCCGCGCGGCGCGGGCGAAGGCGTCCCGGTCAAGGAACAACCGGCCCTGGTGGAAATCGGCCAGGCCGAAGTGACGCGTAATTTCAACGGAAAGAAAGGCCGCAAGGTCGCGCTGTTCGGGTTGGGCAATATGCATCGCGTCGCTCAACAAGCGGCCGACCTGCTGCTGGTGGAAGGGTTCGATTGCGCGATTATCAATCCGCGTTTCACCAAGCCACTGGACGCCAGCACCCACGAGTTTTTCGCGCGCGCCGCGGAATTGGTTGTCACGTTGGAAGACCATGTCCTGCCCGGCGGTTACGGCGCCAGCGTTCTGGAACTGCTCAGCGACAAAGGCGTTTCGACGCCCGTTGTGCGCATCGGCTGGCCGGATCAATTTATCGAACACGCCTCCACCGTCGATCATCTGCGCGAAAAATACGGCCTGACCGCGGCGAACACCGCCGCCCAGGTGCGGGCTGCCCTGGCCAAGCACGAACCGGCGCGCCTGACCGCCGTGGCGTAACAGTTCCGTGGACCAGCCGCTACCCGCGCCCGGCGCCAAGCTGACCCTGACCATCGAGGACATCGCTTTCGGCGGCGATGGGGTAGGCCGCAGCGGCGAATTCGTCCTCTTCGTGCCGTTCGTGGCCCGCGGCGAAACCGTTGAAGTGGAGTTGACCGAAGTCAAATCCCGCTTCGCTCGCGCCCGCCTGCTGCGCGTCCTGCAACCGTCGCCCGAACGCGTGGCCGCGCCCTGCCGCTACTTTGGCGATTGCGGCGGCTGTCAATACCAACATTTGGCCTACCCGGAACAATTG
>Ga0206875_1107_pt2 | contig 11147 bp, 5 predicted proteins | sample Alteio_BWOrgCont_9_FD_152616 | JGI IMG/M metagenome (GOLD analysis project Ga0206875, IMG submission 152616) | Enriched cells from forest soil in Barre Woods Harvard Forest LTER site, Petersham, Massachusetts, United States -... | ecosystem: Environmental > Terrestrial > Soil > Temperate forest > O... | reverse complement strand
TCCAGTTTTTGAATTCAGCGGAACTGGCATTCTCCATCCAGCGATACGGATCGATTACCTGGGTTCCAAAATATTTGTTGGTTGCCGGTCCGGCCGGGGCGACTTGTTGCGATGAAATCTGCGCTTCAAGCGATAGAGCGAGCGAGAAAACCAGCGCAACAATCAAGTGGACGCGCCCGCCCCGCTTCAGGCCGATACTCTGGCCCGAATTCGAAATCGTGCCGAAATAAAAATTCTGTGTTTCCATCAATCGCTCTTTCTCCACGATAATCAGACGCGCCAGCCGCGCTAAAGCTTTGAAATTCTTGTGACACCGGCAATTCGGACGCATTCCGGTCGCATGGCAGATCAATTCAAACTCGCCCAGCAAAACATCATTGCCTTCGTGTCCACGCGCGATCCTGATCGCGCGAAAAAGTTCTATCGCGATACGCTGGGACTTGCCCTGGTCTCCGAGGAACTCCCGTTCGCGCTGGTCTTTGATGCAAACGGCGTCACGTTGCGGGTAACGATTGTTGAGCACTTGGAACCTCCGCCGTTTACCGTGCTGGGCTGGCAGGGGCCAAACATCACGATTGCAGTAGCGACCTTGCAAAAGGCCGGGGTCGAATTCCTGCGTTATCCAGGCATGCCACAGGATGAGTTGGGCATCTGGACATCACCCAGTGGAGCCAGGATCGCCTGGTTTAAAGATCCCGATGGCAATACTCTAAGCCTCTCGCAGCACTGAAACCCGCAAGCCGCGGCGCGGCAACTTTGGTTTCGACTCCGCCGCCGGTTCCCGTTATTTCATAATGTTGGAATGTCCGCGATTTTTACCGCTGCCGATGTGACCGTCCGCTTTAATGAGCGGACGATCCTCGACAGCGCAACTCTGGGTATCGATGAAAGCGACCGCATCGGGCTGGTGGGGCGGAACGGCTGCGGCAAAACCACGTTTCTAAAAATTCTGGCTGGGTTGCGATCGCCCGATGCGGGCACTGTCACCGCTCGCAACGGTCTCGTGGTGAGTTATCTCCCGCAAGACTTCACGCTGGATGCCTCGCTCAATGTATATGACAACGTCCGCCTGGGCGCGCGGCATGTCCTGGATTTGATCGCGGAATTTGAAGCGCTGCCGGCCCAATCGAATCAGCACGAATTCCTCGAACATCGCATCGCCACGCTCGACGGTTGGTCGCTCGATCAACGCATCGACACTACCATGGCGCACCTAGATTGTCCGCCGGGCGAGCGCGCCATCGCGTCCCTGTCGGGCGGAGAACAGCGGCGGGTGGCGTTGGCCCGCGCCATCATATCCCAGCCCGAATTGTTGATTCTCGATGAGCCCACGAATCATCTCGACCCCGAGTCGATCGAGTGGGTGGCGGAATTTCTGGAAAACTTCACCGGCGCGTTTGTCGTCGCCACTCATGACCGGTATTTTCTCGACCGTGTGGTGCGGCGCATCGTTGAGTTGAGCGACGGACGGTTTTTCCGGCATGACGGGAATTACACCGATTATCTTTTGGACAAGGCCGAGCGCCAGGCGTCCGACGCCACGGTGGAACATAAACGGCAAATGTTCCTGAAGAAGGAACTCGCGTGGGTGCGACAGGGACCGCGCGCCCAGCGCAGCAAACAGAAGGACCGTTTCGAGCGCTACTACGAAACAGCGGCCCAAGAAGTCGCTCCGGTGGAAGAGGACATGGAACTGGTCATTCCTCCCCCGCCGCCATTAGGCAACCGGGTCGTTGAATTGACCGGCATCGGAATGAACCTGGGCGGACGCACGCTTTTCCGAGGGTTCGACTTTACTTTTGCGAATGGCCGGCGCGTCGGGATTTGCGGGCGCAACGGCTTGGGCAAAACGACCTTGTTGAAAATAATTCTCGGTCAGCTCGCGCCCACTGAGGGAACGGTAAAGACAGGCCAGCTCACCCGGTTCAATTACGTGGACCAATCACGGATGCAATTGAACGAGAACCGAACCGTCCTCGATGAGGCGTCCGACGGCACCGAATTTGTGCAATGGGGTGCCTCCAAAATCTCCCTGCGAAGTTATCTCAAGCGCTTTTTATTTGCGGACGAGCGGATCACCACCCAGGTCAAATATCTTTCGGGCGGCGAGCGCAGCCGGTTGTTACTGGCGCGCATTCTCAAGTGCGGCGGAAATTTTTTGATGCTGGATGAACCAACGAATGACCTGGATCTACCTTCATTGCGCGTGCTGGAAGAAGCGTTAATCGCCTTCCCGGGTGTGGTGTGCGTCGTCAGCCACGACCGCTATTTTCTCAACCGCGTTTGCACCGATATCCTCGGATTTGAGGGCGATGGCCGCATCCACCATAGCGCCGGGGACTACGATTATTACCTCGAGAAAAAGCGGAAACGCACCGAAGCCGTGAAGTCGCCACCAATAGCCGAACCGTCAGCGCCTCGCACGCCGCCCAAACCGACGAAACCTGGCAAACTATCCTTTAAACAACAGCGCGAACTGGAATCCATCGAACCGCAGATTTTCGCCACGGAAAAGGAAGTGACGCGGATCGAACAACTGTTCGCATCGCTGGATTTCCATCGCACCCACGCAACAAATACGAACGAATTGCTGGCGGAACTCGCGGCTGCCAAAGGCAAAATAGCCCGGCTTTATGCGCGCTGGGAAGAACTGGAAACGCTCAAAACCCTGCCGCAGGAGTAAAACATTGGCAGGAAGATGACGAACGATTGCTTTCATGTTGCGCCAAGGGCATTGAGAGCTTAAACTGTGTGAATGACAGCGGGGATCGAACCAATGCAACAGCCCGTGCGAAAGATGGTTGGGCGGCCCGCTGATGGTTCCAAGCGTCTAGCGCAGGTTGAAGACTTGGGCCGATTTGTCAAAAAGTACGCGCATGGAGCACTCACCCGAGTCGAGGGAGACTATTTCCCAGTTCGAAAAACTGTTGGCCGCTCTCGCCACCAACGGAGTTGATTTCGCCGTAGTCGGGGGAATTGCAGTCATCCTCAACGGTTATCCACGCCTGACAGCAGACGCGGACATTTTAGTAAGCGACACCAAGGAAAACCTGCGAAAGCTTCTCGATTGTCTCAGCCATTGGGGCGAGGGCTTCGCGCGTGAGTTGGAACCCGAGGATTTTGCGGCACAGGAAGGGTGTATCCGTATCTCAGAGGTTTTCGATTTGGATATCTTTGTCCGTATGCGCGAAAAATCGCTGGATTATTTCCGCCCCCGCCTGCGCTTCCTTGAGTCTGGTTCAAGCCGCATTCCCTACCTCAGCGCACAAGATCTGATTTTTCTCAAATCCGGATCATGGCGCGAAAAAGACAAGTTGGACGTCGCCGCGCTTCAGGAAATTCTGCCGAACCAAGGCCAGAAATAGCCGGGAGCCCGTGATCTGAGCCGTTATCGCCAATCGGCTCATCATTGGATTGGCGCAACGAGACGGAAGAACATGCAGCCCGGACCGGACAAAATCGGAACTGTAATTTGGTTGGAAACCACTCCATTGACTGGATACCAACTCGTGGTCAATCCAATATTTGCTGCATTGGTCTGGCCCTGCAAAGTGTAGCCGATGTAATTGGTAGGCCAGGAAAGCAAAACGCTGTTTGGCAAAACCTGCGCAACTGTCAGCATCGGAGGATTGAGATTCGTCGTCACTCCACTGATTTCAACGTTGTCAATTGAAACTGATTTGCTGGCCAAGGTTAACGGAGCCACGATGGACATCGTGAAATTTGTTGTGAAAAATTGAGCGCCTGCGCCGCTGTTGTAACGGACGTCCGAGTATCGGAGCCAAACATTGGTCCGCTCGTTGTAACCCCACGCCTGGTTCGTCGGATAGTAGAGGTCTTCCCCTAGATTGGTGATTGTCATGCTACCGTTGGTGCCTTTGTACGTGACAGCCACATTATCCGACGGCCCCACGTTTTGTAATTTGTAGTAAAAGCTGACACGCATGCTGGAACAGTTGGTATTATTGACGCTGGTTGAGAGAGTGGAACTTCCCGCCCCGTTGGTGACGCAGCTTTCAGCAGAGAATTCGCCGGAATATGGAGTAGTCCCGCTGATGGCCCAACTGCCGCCTGCCGGCCAGTTCCAGAAGGATTGTTCGCCATTTTCGAAACCATCCTGAAGCAGAATCGTTTCAAAGGCCGAAGGGACTTGATAGCGGTAGTTGAAACGCCGATCGGGCGCGCTGTCGCCGTCCACCCCGAAATCGGCAATGTCATTCGTTTGAAAATTATCGGCCCAGTGGAAATCGAACGTGACCGGGTCCGCTCCCAAACCGACGGAGGCCCGCGGCACGGCGATCATGAGTTGGTTTCCCGATACTGTGTAGGCGATATCGCTGCGGACGGTGGTCCAGGTCCACCCGTTGGTCGTGGTTGTATTTTGGCTGAGAGTCGTGGTTGAGGCGGTGCGCGCACCAAGATTAATGGCGTAGTCATAACCTTGCCAACCGGTGGAATAATTGGTGTCGGAATTTATAAATAACACCATCCAGTTCAAACCGGTGTAACTCGTGATGTTGGAGTTGCATTGGGCCAGGAAATAAAAGTTTGTTGCATCGCGCGCCACTTTCATGACAGTAAAATCGTTGCGTCCGCTTTGGTTGGTGTAGGTACCCGCTTGCGGAACGGCGGAAGAAAAGTTGCGCCAAATCGTGTCATTGACAGGATCGTAATAAGAAGGTGCCACGTTTGTCCATTGTGAGAAACCGTTCGCGAAATTGATTGTTTGCTGTGCGCTTGCCGCGGGCACAGGACGCACCCCCTTGCGTAAGCGATTTTGGCCGACCATCTGGAAATAATAATTGTCCGTGTGCCCTCCCTGCATTGGCTCGATGTCGCGGCTGTATTCCTCGTTGTATTCGTCCACGAAGTAATACCCGCCGACCGGGCAGCAATCCGACAGCAAATCGGTATAACAATAGGTGGGCGCGGCAAACGACCCGGCCATCCATTCGTTCCAACCGGTGACATACAAGAATTCAGGATCATACTTCAAACCGTAATTCATTTCCTCGGCAAAGAACAATCCCTGGCCCTGTGTGGCGGTGACTGGCAAATCGTAATTACTATAAGTCGGCTCAGTGTGGTTGGTATAGCTTCGCCCTAGGTCGCTGTTGGCCCATCCGCCGCAGGAAACGGATAATTCTTCGGGCAAGTCGGGCCGGGTATCGTAACCCCAGTTTTGCGGTGTCACAGAATCGATCCATTGCCAATCGTCCGCCAGTTCGGTGTCGTTGGCCCATGAAGTTCTCCAAGTGAAAAAATTTTGCACTGTCGAGGAAGGCACCGTATCGCCGTTCCCGCTGCCGTTGATATCGCCAAGAATCAAGGGCTTGCCATTCCAATAAAACCAAAGGTCGGAGTATTGGCCCGCGCCATATAGCGTGTCGTAAAGGTAAGTGGCCGTTGTGCCGCTGTTGGCGTGAGTAAGGAAGGCAATTTTGAGATTTATCTCATAGCCCTCAAAACGCATCTGCCGGATCATATTCAATAACGCATAAAGCTGGGTGTCATAGGTAACTCCGTTGCTGTAATCGAGTATCAAAACGTCAATACCGGCATGAGCCAACAGCGCAATCTGCCGGCGCAACGCCCAGGGATCGCGTGGGCTGTAATATCCCAGCGCGGGATGACCCCACCAATAGGTCGTCATGGCTGTTTGGAAAACCGGGTTGTCCGCCCAGGGATTGTGGGCGTTGGTAAAAGGATGCGCCCCAATCCATGCGCTGACATCCCAGTTTGTGCCGGAACCGTATTCCGGCGCGGATTCCTGCCACAGAAAATAAAACATGCCCACTGGACGATTGGTGCGAGGGCTACCGCATTCCGCCAAACCCGGCAACGATCGCCCCAACGCGTCTGTCGCCACCCAGGTATCCTCCATCAGATCCACCATGGGCGCGCCGGTGGTAAATGAAATTATCTGGCCGGGAATGACAACCCCGTTGGAAGTCACCCCGTCCACTCTCCAATAATAAGTCGTGTCCGGCTGAAGACTGCTCACATCGAGCATCAGGCCATTGGTTGTTCCCAGAAAAATTCCGCCGGTATTAGCCGTAGCGGTTCCCACACTGTTGGAACTGGCGCCGAAATAAATATTATACGTGACCGCGTTGGGAACCTGGACCCAGGAGAGAACAAGCGGATCGGTCAAGTCCATCGGCAACGATTCTCCAGCGGTGGGAGAAAGATTTCCGGAAAGAACGTAGAACAAGACGTAGTTGGTAAGGTTTGTGTAAACAGCCACCGATTTCCCATCCGGGACCGCGCCAATTTGCAGGCCATTGTTGACTAACATGCCCGTATAGTTGATGCCGGTGTAAATTCCCGTGGAAAAGCCGCCCAAATCTACGATGTTCACGGTCCCGGCCAGCGTCAGGTTCCCATTGACTTTGATCAACCCGTTGGAGGGATTGTTCGTTGCTCCCAAGGCGAAATTAAAACCTGATCCGACAACAGAAGTCAGGCCTCCGCACGTGAATGTGCCGCTTCCGTTGGAACCAACCGTCAAACTGCCGTTGCTCGCCACAGCAATATTTCCCGAAAAACTTCCTGTTCCAGAAAGTTCTGAATTCACGGTAAAGGTCGCGGCGTTGCTCATGACTCCGTTGACGACCAACGTGCTGCCATTGACCGTTGAGGCGCCGCCGACTGTGTTTGTGCCGTTTAGAGTCAATACTCCATCGCCGTTTACGTTCATCGGGTTGCTGGTGGGAGTAACAGAGACATTGCCGTTGATGGTGAGGTTTTCGTTGCAGTAAATGTCACGGACGCCGCTGGAGCCCGTGGCGAGCAACACATTGCCGTTCACAGTCAAACTGCCAGCGGGAACGCCTGCGACCGTGCTGTTATCTATGATCCATCGAATGGCTTGGATATCAAAAGCGTTGGTCAGAACCAGGCCGTTCGACGCGTTAAGCCATGCCTCGCCCGCGCCGGAGGTCGCTCCCACCGTCACCGTGCCCGTGCCGAACGCGTTTGCATTTCCGACAGAAATTCGGCAGTCCGAACCTGACAAGACCGTGCCACCGCTATAAGTATTGGCGCCGTTAAGTTGCAGAAAGCTCGTGCCCGTTTTGGTCATTCCATTGGTCCCGGCAATTACGGCGTTGATAACGGCCGCTTCGCCGCTGGCAAGGTTTGTCACTGTAATCTGCGGACTGGTTCCACCGAGGGTCAGATTCGAACTGGCAGGCGAACCGCTGTCAATAATCCAATTGGCCGGAGTGGCGGTGGTCGCATCGCTGAAGACCAGCGCGTTGACTGCGACATTGCCATCGAGGGTCACAGTTGAATCGGAAGTAATATTAAGACTATTAAAAAGGGCCGTTGAGCCGATCGTTGTTGGCAACACCCCGCCCGACCAGCTTGTTTGAGCGGACCAACTTCCGGAAGCGTTCCCGCCGGAAATGTTTGTCCACGTGAAGGTCGAGGTCGTGACACCGGCCAGGGTAACATTGGCAAAATCGACGGTGTAATCTGTGCTGCTATTGGTGGTGATGTTATACAAGCCGATGGCCGGCGTGCCAGTGATCGTCGCGGGCGTTGTGAACGTGTAAAAGTAACTAGCAAAAGCGGCACTGTTTGCAGCGAGATTGGTTGAACTGAAATAGAACTGGCTGCCGTTGCCAACCCGGACTTGAAACAAGGGACTGTTTCCACTTCGCGCGGACGCATTAAAGGTCAATTGATACGTTGTGCTGGCAGTCAGTGACAAGTTCTGGGTCAGGCCGTTTGTCATCGCAGCGACCCGTTGCAGAAACGCATAAGTGAAATTTCCAGAGTTGGTTGGCCCGAATGGACTGCCCGCAAAACCGACTCCTGCGCCGTTAATGCCGACGTTCGCTCCGAGCGTGGAAGTCCAACTGCTAATCGCAGCCGGATTGCTGCCGTTTATATAACCCGGATAGTTGGTGAAGGCTGCGGCGTTGTTGGTAAAATTTCCGTTCTGGATCAGATTCTGCCCCCAAACAACAAACGCATGAAACACGACAAACCAAGCAACCAGCGCCGCGCCGCAACGTCGCCATCGACCGCGCGCGTTCTTGTTGGTCGTTGGAAATATCGTCATGGTTCACCTTCGAGTATCAAGCGGCCCTGCGTCTAGAGATGTTCTTTCAGAAAATCCAGAACCACTGGACGCAGGTCTCGTTGCACAGGTTGAAAATCAAAACTGTGAGGCGCGCCCGGAACGAGGACGAGTTCATGCACCACACCGGCCTTGTCCAGCACCGCGGCAAATATCCGTGATTGTTCCGGGTTAACGATCTTATCGGCAGTTCCCTGCAAAATAAGAATGGGCGGGGAATTTGAACGAATATAGGTAATCGGCGAAGCGCGACGGTATATATCCGGCGCTTCACCCACGGTTTTGCCGAGCATTTTCGCATCGTGAAACAGTGCGACATCAACAATGCCATACATGTCCACGCAGCATTTCACACGACACGAAACGTTGCTGTCCGGCTCGGCTGGGTCGAGGCCATCACCCGGCTGCGTCAAGGCAAGCATCGCTGCTAGGTGACCTCCCGCAGAGCCGCCGACGACTCCAATGCGGTCAGGATCAACGCCCAATTTAGCCGCGTTTTTACGGAGCCAGCGCACCGCCGTCTTACAATCCCATAAGTTGGTGGGCCAGACGGCGTATTTGCCGTAAGACAATTTGTAATCAATGCTCATTGCGACATAACCGTTGGCGGCGAGTGTTCCGCCAATTTCAATCTCCCGGCGTCCGTCCCGATGGCCGTCGTTCCAGCCTCCGCCATGGATCACGACGAGGGCGGGCCATTTTATATTTGACTCCACCTTGGAAGGAAAATATAGATCCGCTCTTTCCTTCCGGTCTGGCGGCAGATAGGCGACGTCGCGATCGACACGGACCCCTTTCGGAAGATTAACCAGCGGAGGTGACTTTTCCTCGGAGGCAAATACGCTCCAACCCGCAAGCAACAGGGCGAAAGCCAGCAGCTTGACCGCGTTCAAACAAACTGTGTATTGACGATGGCTCATTGGGGGACGTCGGTGCGGAACGGTGACGCCGGCAAACCAGCGCTGTTAAACAAGTTCACGTTGGGCGTGTTGGCCCAACCGTAACGAACCGCGACAGGTTGGGACACTTCCGGCGCGTGAACGGCGACGGTGTTACTCTCAATCAGCGCCTCTGCCGGAAAGAATATTCCGTCCGCGCCAGCGATAGTGAAGCCGCGCACCTTGTCACCGTGCGCCGCAAGTCCATCCGCATGGGAAAAATTCAGCACGGCGCTATTGGATACGACATTCATGGAGGCGTAGGCAGGCCCGATATACTCAATTTTTTCACCGTAAGCCAAAACGCGGGCGGCAAGAGCCAGCCGGTCCCCTACCGGTTCCTTTTGCAAGGGATGAATATTCAAGTTTTCACCCACGTCCGCCGTAACAGCCATGGCCGTAAATGGCACGCGCTTTACGGTGAGCATTTGCGCCTCGCGAATTTCCGGCTTGGTTTCATGGTAGGGCGCAACCTGCACGAATAGGAACGGGAAATCGCCTTCCGCCCATGCAGCGCGCCAACTGCGGATCAACGTGGGAAACAAGATCTGGTATTGCGCACCGCGGCTGGAGTCCGCCTCGCCTTGATACCAAATGACGCCCGCCAATGCATAAGGCACGAGGGGCGCAATGAGGCCGTTGTAAAGGCAAGCAGGCCGATTGCTCCGGCGTGCGGGGTTAACGCCTTTGCGCGGCGGAGTAGGCGCGGGCCGGCCCTCCGCTTCAGCGCGAGATTTTTTCAGGGCAAACTCCTTTTGGGCATCCGCAAATTCCGCCTCGGCCTTGGCCGGATCAAATTCTTTCACGCTCGTTTCATAATCCGTCAGGACGGTCTGCAATTTCGGATCTGCTGCCAACGCGGGCCGCGAAATCCAGGCCCGGATGGGCGTGCCGCCGACCGAGGTATCAATCAATCCAACCGGCACACCCAAGGCCTTGCGCAGGTCGCGGCCAAAAAAATACGCGACAGCGGAAAAATTCGATGAGGTCACCGGCGAACTGGTTTGCCAGTCCCCGGTTACGTCCGTCCGCGGCTCGTCGGCCGCTTCATGAAAGACTTGAAAGAACCGCAGTTGATTGTCCGTCGAGGCGGCGATGGCGGCGGCAGCGGTCGCGGCGCGGTACAATTTAAACGCCATGTTCGATTGGCCGCTGCACAGCCAGACTTCGCCCACGAGCACGTTCGTGCAAACAATAGTATTATCGCCATGGATGACGAGCGTGAATGGTCCACCCGCGTCCAAGGGCGGCAACGTCACCCGCCACTGTCCGTCATGGGCGACCGTGGAGATTTCATGGCCCTGAAAATTTACCGTCACCTTTTCGCCGTCGCGCGCGGTTCCCCAGACCGGCACCGGTTTCTTTTGCTGCAAGACGACGCCGTTGCCAAACAGGCCGGCGGGATGGACCTCCGCCCGCGAATACGCGGAAGAAACGATGGCCAAAGTCACGGACAAAAGAATTTTTTTCACCATATTGCTCGAAGGTTGGTTTGTTTTCGCACAGTAACGGCGTTTGCGCACTCCGTGTTCGTCAGCGGCCTTTAGGATAGACGCAGTAAGGTAATATAATAGCGGGCCATGTATCCCATATTATCGTCAAAAAAATCGTCGAATAACAGCTCAAATCAGCCTGATCGCCCCGGGCGTTGCATTCTAACAGGACGTTGGAAATGCCCCTTGGCCGATTGAAGTGAAAATGCTATTATTCCTCCATGCTGCCTGACGAAGGGCCCAGCGTGGAACAGATTGAAATTTTGCGGCGCATGACTCCTGCGGACCGCTGGCGTGCGGCTCATCGGCTCTATTGGACGATGCGTCGGCACAAGGCCGCATTCTTGCGCAGCCAGCATCCTGATTGGCCGGAAAAGAGGATTGAGGCAACCGTCCGCGATATCTTCTCCCATGCCCGAACCTGACCTGATTGAGCTATTCGCCCATCCGCTCCATCAGGCGAAAATTCGATACTTCATAAGTGGCAGCGTGGCAGCCATGCTCTATGGCGAGCCTCGCGTTACGCATGACATTGACTTCGTCGTATTCCTCCGCTCGGAAGATGCTCCCCGATTAAGCTCAATCTTTGCCGCGCCCGCCTTTTATGTTCCGCCTCTTGATGCAATT
>Ga0206875_1229_pt3 | contig 11257 bp, 12 predicted proteins | sample Alteio_BWOrgCont_9_FD_152616 | JGI IMG/M metagenome (GOLD analysis project Ga0206875, IMG submission 152616) | Enriched cells from forest soil in Barre Woods Harvard Forest LTER site, Petersham, Massachusetts, United States -... | ecosystem: Environmental > Terrestrial > Soil > Temperate forest > O... | reverse complement strand
CGCGCGCGTCCCACAACAAACGCGTGATCAAGTATCCGGATAGCACAAAGAACATTTGCACGGCGATCCAGCCATAGGGCGCCAGTCCCTGATGAGCCAGCACAACAATCAGCACGCCCATTGCGCGCAGGCCGTCGAGTCCCGGTAGACGATCTCCTGCTATTGGGTTAAATGGGGTCGGCGTATCGCGTTGCGTTTCCATGAAGGTTTCCTAACCTATCTAAAGTTGCATCGCCAATTGCGTCGCCATGTGTGTCACCAGGGCGGTGGTTAGCAATTGGCGCAGTTTGACGCGGATAATGTAGTAACCAGTCCACTAGGGCGATGGCAAGAAATAGCGAAACGGGTGCGAACACCGCCGCGCCGTTTAAACGCAGATAACCTGCATTCGATAGCGCCAATACCAGCGCTGCGGCGATATAGCAGCAGATAGATGCGCCGAGAAAGACCGCAGTGCTGCGTACGGGTCGAACCAAGGGCAGCAACGCGAAGAAGGTACCGTAGTAACAGGTGGGCGCGGTCAACGCGAAGACCAACGCAATGCCAAGTACGAAAGCTGCCGCAGGTGTGGGCGCACGCCAAGCAGCGCGCAATGTTAGACCCACAAAAATAGCGGTGACGAGTATCACTAGCCACAGGCGCGCACTCAATAGCCGCGCATAGTCACGACTGATATCCACATAGTCATACAGTGTGCTCGGGTTTACCAGATCGCCATGCAGATTGGCGAAGCCGGTAATAAACGGTATGCGCAGGCCAACGGAATTCGGGAAGTTAGTGCGTGCATGAGTGATCAATCCGCTGATCGACTGCGGCCATGCATCGGGTTGCCCGAGCCAGCCGACGGCGAACAAGCTAACAGCGGATAGCGCGAAGACGCTTGAGAAGGCGACAAGCGGTCGTATCGAATGACCGCTTCTGTATTTAGCCAGCCAATACACCACCAACGGCAGCACGAATAAGACCGGAAAGATGCGCACCATGCTTGCATAAGCAACCGCAGCTGCCGCCGACTTGATATGCCCAAGTTGCAAGCACGCTGCTGCCAGTAGCAATGCGACCAGCCAATCATGGCGTAGGAATGCGCCGCCCAGCCAGTAATATCGTGAACAAAAACCGATGCCAAAAGCCAGCGATACACCGGCCAGAGTAGTCAGGCCGAAGGCACGATAAACAGCATAGCCGCCAATACCGAGCAACAAAAAGTCCAGCATTGCCACCAGCGCTATGCTGCGCGTGCGAAAGGGTTGCCAGCTTGAAAAGAGGCGCAACACTTGAATATGGGTGGGCGTGGCCTTGAGGCCGTTATCGAGAAATATGTCGTCGCGCAAATAGAAGCGCGACACATCGGCGCTGAATTGTTGCCATCGATCGTCGGAAAACCGACTGCGCACCTGCGCGGTATGATCGGCAACGCTGGCAAGCGGGACCAACTCGCCGCTGCGCAGGTCACGCACGCGTGCCGGCGGCGGCAACTCCGGATGCGTTTCGCGGCGTGCTTGAATGGTCGCTACATACAGTCCGTCGTACTTTAATTCTGGAAAATATTTTGAGCCGACAAAGTAATGATATTGATCCCACAGATGCCATGCGGTGCCATCGGTATGAAGTCCGCCGAAGTTGATATACGCCAGCGCGCCCAAGAGCGTGAGGCCTTGCAGGATGCGACTGCGATGCTGAACGAAAAATGCCGGGCGACCGCGAGACAACGCGATCAATGCAATGAGCGCAATACTCGCGACCAATAGTTTTACGATGCACTCGACTAACTGGCTCATCGCATCACGTTAACGCAATTCCGCCGGCACATGCGGTGCGATTGCCTCAAGCAACGCGGCATACACTTTGGGCGTGCCGGCAACGATGTGGCCTTGTTCTTGGTATTCGCCGCCGGTCAAGGTGCCGACCATGCCGCCCGCTTCAACGATTAACAAGGTACCCGCAGCCGTATCCCAGGGGGCGAGACCAAATTCCCAAAACGCATCAAGGCGGCCTGCCGCGACGTAGGCCAAGTCCAGTGATGCAGCACCTGGGCGACGCAAGCCGGCCGACTGTTTGGTGAGATCGCGGAACATGTTGATGTAGGATTCCAGCCACTGTGTGTTGGAACGATAAGGAAAGCCGGTGCCGATGAGCGCGCCTTCAAGCGTGAGTTGCTTGGTGACGCGAATGCGACGGTCGTCCAGCTTGGCGCCGTCACCGCGCGCAGCAGTGAAGAGCTCTTGTTTGAGCGGGTCGTAGATCACGCCGCACTCCATGCGGCCGCGGCGTTGTAATCCGATGGATACGGCGAATTGCGGGAAGCCGTGAATAAAGTTGGTCGTGCCATCCAGTGGATCGATGATCCACACGAATTCGTCGTTGTGGTCGGTATTGCGATTGCCCGTGCCGTTGCGGCCGCTTTCCTCAGCCAGAATGCCATGATCGGGAAAGGTCATGCGAATAGTCGCAATGATGTCTTGCTCAGCGCGCAAATCCACTTCGGTAACGAAGTCGTTGATATCTTTGCTGCGCACTTCCAGTTGATGCACGCGGTTCATGCTGCGCATGATCAAATCACCGGCGCGACGCGCGGCGCGGATGGCAATGTTAAGCATGGGATGCTGCATGAAAACCTCGGCAACGGCTGACTGGAAAAGAACGGCGAGCCGGTGGTGGCCTCGCGAAGATGCGAATAGTACCGGATTTAGGCTGAAGTCCGAAGACTGAAGGCCTCGTCATTCCCGCGCAGGCGGGAAGCCAGGACAAATACATGCTTGTCTAACTGGTTCCCCGCCTACGCGGGGATGACGGAGTAATAAAGAATACGAAGGAGGTAGCGCTTGACACATCAAACCGTACCAACACAATCTGACGACCTTCAGCCTTCAGCCTTCAGCCTTCAGCCTTCAGCCTTCAGCCTTCAGCCTTCAGCCTTCAGCCTTCAGCCTTCAGCCTATGTCTCTATCTTCCATTCGCATTGTGCTTGTCGAAACCAGCCATCCGGGAAACATTGGCGCCGTGGCGCGCGCGATGAAGAACATGGGGCTGTCGGCGTTGCATTTAGTGCGGCCAAAAGAATTTCCGCATGCTGAGGCAACAGCCCGTGCATCGGGTGCCGATGATGTGCTGGATCGCGCGATTGTGCATGACTCGTTGCAGCTGGCCGTGGCCGATTGCGGGTTGGTTGTTGGCACCAGTGCACGCCAACGGCATATTCCGTTTATTCCCGTTGAGCCGCGTGAATGCGCCACACATATGATCGCAAGCGCGCGTGAGGGTAACAACGTAGCAGTGGTATTCGGCAGTGAGCGTAGTGGCTTGCAGAATGCCGAACTCGCGCTCTGCAATAAGTTGGTGACGATTCCGACCAGTGATGTCTACAGTTCGCTCAACATTGCGATGGCTGTGCAAATCATTGCCTATGAGTTGCTGTTGGCGGCGCGTGACTCGGTATCGCGCATGGAACGTGATGAGCCGCTCGCGACTGCGGACGAGATGGAGCGCTTTTATCGGCATCTGCAAACCGTGCTGACAGACACGAGTTTTCGCGACTACGCCGACAACGGCCAGGTGATGACTCGCATCCGGCGCTTATTTAATCGTGCGGAAGTCGATCAGAATGAAATGCGCATTCTGCGTGGTATCTTGAGCGCGGTTCAGGGCAAACGTCCAAGCCCCGGCACTCAGTGAATGCGCGCATGAATATTTATCTTGATTACGCAGCCAGTACGCCGCTCGATCCCCGCGTGGCTGCACGCATGATCGAGTGCCTAACGTCAGCAGAGTTGCAGGGTAATCCAGCGTCAGTCACGCATGCTTTCGGTCGACGCGCACGCGAGTTGATTGAGCAAGCTCGCGTGCAGGTTGCGCAGGCGATCGGCGCAACGCCCGCATCCATCGTATGGACCTCCGGCGCGACAGAGTCGGATAACTTGGCGTTGTTTGGCGCGGCACAATTCCATGCCGATCGGGGCAAGCACATCATTTCGGCACGAACCGAACACAAGGCGGTGCTTGAGCCGCTCAAGAAGCTAGAAAAACAGGGCTTCAAAGTAACTTACTTGAAGCCCGATACCGATGGCATCGTGCAACCGGAGCAACTGCAAGCAGCGATTACGGACCAAACCGTGCTGGTGTCGCTCATGCATGTGAACAATGAAACGGGTGTGATTCAAGACATCGCCGCGATGGGGCAACTGTGCCGCACACGCAATGTGCTGTTCCATGTGGATGCGGCGCAAAGTGCAGGGCGCTTACCCATTGATGTGAACGCAATGCACATCGATCTGCTGTCATTAACGGCCCATAAGATTTATGGCCCTAAAGGGATCGGCGCGTTGTATGTCCGTCGCCAGCCGACCTTGGGTTTAGAACCGATGATCGTAGGTGGCGGCCATGAGTTTGGTTTACGCGCAGGCACGTTGGCCACACACCAGATTGTTGGCTTTGGCACCGCGCTGCAACTGGCAATAGCAGAATGCGAAACCGATAATGCGCGCGTATCAACCTTACGCGAGCGGTTGTGGCAGGGCTTGCAAGCCGTTGGTGGGGTCGAACTCAACGGCCACATCACGCAACGTGTTCCAGGTATTTTGAATGTCGCGTTTCAGGGTGTTGAAGGCGAGAGTCTGATGTTCGCGCTGCATGAGCTGGCTGTTTCCGCTGGTTCGGCGTGCGCTACCGGCTCAGACGAAGCTTCTTATGTGCTGCGTGCTTTAGGTCGCAGCGATCAATTGGCGCAAAGTTCATTGCGCTTCAGCTTAGGACGATTCACAACTGAAGCCGATATCGACGCCGCGTTAGAGATCGTCGCGCGTGAAGTGCCGCGTCTACGCGCGCTGACAGGTCAGGACTTGCCGTGAACGTTGCATTGAGCGCCGCCAATTCATTCGCCACAGTCGATTACAGCGCGGATGTCGTGCGTTTGTTTAAGCAAGCGTGTCACGCCGGTTCCTTGGCAGGTATAGAGCATGCGGTTTGCGGTCAGGCTGGGATGCGTGCAAAAGGCGCAAGCGTGCGGCTGTGGCTGCAGTTCCGCGATGATCGAGTGCAGACGGCGCGGTTTGAAGCGTATGGCTGCCCGCACTTTCTAGCGGCTGCGGAAGCGCTATGCGATTGGGCGGAGCATCGTACGCGGACCGAACTGGAAACCTGGAATTGGAGCGAAGTGGCCGCATATTTAGCGATGCCACCGGCCAAGCGTGCACGATTGCTCGTTTTGGAGGATGCATTGCGTCATGCCGCTGGCGTCGTGGGTCAGAATAGGTAATATCGGTTACGTCACGCCCCGACTGGTGGGCTGTTTTACTAGATTCTTTATGCCCATTTCACTTACTCCCTCTGCTGTCGAACGCATTAAGAACTTTCTTCATGCCCGTGGTCATGGCGTGGGATTGCGGTTAGGCATCAAACGCACCGGCTGCTCCGGCTATGCCTATGTGGTGAATTACGCCGATGAAATTCTCGACACCGACGTTGTATTCGATGCGCAAGGCGTCAAAGTGTTGGTGAACAAAGATAGCCTTAACTACGTCGATGGCACCGAAGTCGATTTCGTCAGGCAGGGCCTGAACGAGGCGTTCAAATTCCGCAACCCTAATGTGAAAGGCGAGTGCGGTTGCGGTGAAAGCTTTACGGTGTGAATGGGTGAATGCCTTCTCCCTTGCCCTCTCCCACGAGCGAGGAGTGAGGACGAAGATCGAGCCCGCAAACGTCATTAAACCGGTGACCTAAGCTCGCGTCTCTATTGATTTTCTTGCTGGCCTATGCTGCTGCCGGTACACTCCGCGCCTCAAATTTTCTTGCTGGTACGCTCATTCCGGGTTGCCGGCTTTTTAGATTGTCTATTGGTTATGGCCGCTTCGGCCTGAGGATGAGTTTCATGGCGCTTGAACGCACTTTTTCGATTGTTAAACCAGATGGTGTCCGTAAGAACCTGATTGGGTCTGTGTACCAACGCTTTGAACAAGCGGGTTTGAAGGTTATCGCAGCGCGCATGTTGAATCTAAGCCAGGCGCAGGCCGAAGGGTTCTATGCCGTGCATCGCGAACGTCCGTTCTTTAAGGATTTGGTCAAGTACATGACTTCAGGTCCTGTGGTGATTCAAGTGTTGGAAGGCGAGAACGCCGTCGCTAAGAATCGCGAGTTGATGGGCGCCACCGATCCGAAGAAGGCCGCTGCAGGCACCATTCGTGCGGATTTCGCCAGCAGCATTGAAGAGAATGTGGTGCACGGTTCGGATAGCGCCGAGAATGCGGCCATCGAAATCGCATTCTTCTTCGCCGGCTCCGATCTTTATCCACGCACTTAATCGCTTAATAGTAAGCAGTAGGAGCAATGACCCAATCGGCCGACAGTGCAGTGCAAACGGAGCGCGTGAACCTGCTTGGTCTCACGCGCAGTGAGCTGGAAGCATTTGTCGCCGAGATGGGTGAAAAGCCGTTCCGCGCGCGTCAGCTGATGAAGTGGTTGTACAAGCGCGCGGTCGGTAATTTCGATGATATGACTGATTTGGCCAAGTCGTTCCGTACACGCTTGGCGCAGGTGGCGGAGGTGCGTGTGCCCGCCATCACGCTGTCGCAGCATTCCAGCGATGGCACGCGCAAGTGGTTGCTAAGTGTTGATCGTGGCAATAGCATTATCCCACAAGCTATTGAAATGGTTTTCATTCCGGAGCCAGGCCGCGGCACCTTGTGTATTTCTAGCCAGGTCGGTTGCGCGATGGATTGCACCTTCTGTTCGACGGCGCAACAAGGCTTTAACAGCAACCTCACCGCAGCGGAAATTGTCGGCCAGGTCTGGCTTGCAAATCGCGAGTTACATGGCGATAGCGAACCTTCATCGGATACCGCTGAACGCCTGATTACCAACGTGGTATTCATGGGCATGGGCGAACCGTTGGCGAATTACCGCAATGTAGTGCCAGCAGCTGAAATTCTGATGGATGATCTGGGCTTCGATATTTCGCGCCGTCGCGTGACGGTCAGTACCTCGGGCCTAGTGCCGCAGATGTTGAAGTTAGCCGAAGAAACCAATTGCGCATTGGCCGTTTCGCTGCACGCACCGAACGATAAATTACGCGATGAACTGGTGCCGATTAATCGTAAGCACAACATTGCCGAGTTGCTCGATGCGTGCTGGCATTACTTGCAACGCCAGAATGCGCGCAGCATCACCTTTGAATACGTCATGTTGGATGGCGTGAATGATCAACTCGAACATGCGCGCGAATTGGCGCAGCTGCTGAAAAATAAGCCAGCCAAGGTCAATCTGATTCCCTTTAATCCTTTTCCGAACACCCGTTACAAACGCTCGCCGACGGAAGTCATTGCGCGTTTTCGCGACTACCTCAATGCCAATGGTGTGATTGCGACTACGCGACGCACACGTGGTGACGATATCGATGCCGCCTGCGGCCAGTTGGTTGGGCGAGTACAAGACCGAACCACGGTTCGCCTCGGTTCTAAATTGATCTCAGTATCGGTACAACCTTGAACAAAACATTCGATCGTTGGGTTCGTATCGCCGTCACGCTGAGCGCTGCGCTCGTGGTCAGTGCCTGCGTGAGTTCAAATACTCAACAATTTGGCAACAAAGATAGCGATGCAGCAGCCGGTTACAACTTGCAACTAGGCATTGATTATCTTCGTCAGGGTAATCTCTCCGAAGCCAAGGCTAAGCTGGATCGAGCACTGACGCAAAACCCAAAGAATCCGCAAGTAAATTTCGCTGCAGGCTTACTGTATGACCACTTGAATGACGACAAGAAGGCGGACGAATACTACAACCGTGCCGTTACTCTCGATCCAAAAAATGCAGAAATTTTAAATGGCTATGCGGTATTTCTGTGCCGAAAAGGCGATCGTCAAAAGGGTGAGCGCATCGCCGCGAAAGCCGCCGCCGATCCACTGTACAAGACTCCCGAAGTGGCGCTGATGAACGCGGGCAACTGTGCGTTGGATGCAGGACGCGCAACTAAAGCCGAAGAATATTTTCGCCGCGCGCTGCGTGTCCAACCCAATTTTCCTGCTGCGTTGCTGCAAATGGCCGAGTTGGAACTGAAGGGCGCCAACTATTTACCGGCGCGTGGATTCCTAGAACGTTACCAGCAGGCCGCTAAAGCCAATCCCGCATCACTGTGGTTGGGGGTGCGCATTGAATCTGCACTTGGCAACACAGCCACGGCGGCGGACTATGCGCGTCGCCTGAAACAAGATTTCCCAACTTCGGACGAGACTAAGGCATTGCTGGAACTAGAACGCAAAAACAACTCGTAACAACATGAACACACAACAAGAAACGCAGGAGGCGGCCGCAGGTACACGTACTTCTGAAAACGCAATCCCAAAGACGCCGGGCGAATGGTTGCGACGAGCGCGTGAGAAGGCTGACTTAACGGTGCAGCAAGTGGCAGGCAGCTTGCGTTTGGATGTGCGCCTCATAGCAGCTATCGAAGACAATCGTTTCAAAGAGTTAGGCGCACCAGTGTATGCAAAGGGTTATATAAGAAAGTACGCACGCATGGTGGGCGTGGCAGAAGAAGACATGCTGCGACGCTATGAAGCCTTTGGTGATATTGCGGTACTTCCCGACCCGATTCCAACTGCGAGTGGATCGATTCCACAGCCACCCAAATTGTTGCCGAGTTGGGCGCTATGGGCTGTGGCGGCTATGATCTTGATCGCCATTGCGATTACTTTATTGCAGTTGCGGTCGAGCGCTGCTGTTATGGTTGCACCCACGTCGACGGCGCTGCCTTCCCCGGAGTCGACTCCAGTGGAACAACCCGCTGAAGTTGCGCCGGTGAGCGATATGAGCGCTCAAGAGGCAAGTCAGTCGCAATCGGTTGCCGTTAGTGCTGTTGCAGCGACTAGTGGAGACGCGAGCGCGATGAGCTCGACTATTGGAGCCGCACAACTTGCGTTGCTTTTAAAGTTTAGTGGCGGCGATTCCTGGGTCGAAGTGTACGATGCCAATAATCACCAGGTCTTATACGACTTGGGACGCAACGCCAGCGCTCGCCAAATCAGCGGTGTGCCGCCGCTGCGCGTGGTGCTTGGTTCGGCCAGTAATGTCAGCGCGCAAGTGAATGGTCGCAAATTGAACATTCCGGCGAGCCGAATCGAAGCCAATGTGGCGCGCTTTGCAATCAATGCCAATGGCGCAATCGAATAGAATCTTGGGCTGAATCAGCCTGAGTCCCGTTTTTGGAGTGTTGTCTTGAGTACTGAGTCGAAGCTGCAACCGATCCGCGGCATGAACGACATTTTGCCAAGCGAAATCGCTTACTGGCAGCATCTGGAAACCACGGCGCGCGCCTTGTTCGCCGAGTATGGCTTTCAGGAAATTCGCGTTCCGATCGTTGAACACACCAGTTTGTTTAAACGCTCGATTGGCGAGTTGACCGATATCGTTGAAAAAGAGATGTACACCTTTGCGGATCGCAGTGGCGACTCGCTTACCTTACGTCCCGAAGTGACGGCGGGTTTGGTGCGCGCCATGATTTCTAATGGGTTGCTGCACAACCAGCGCCAAAAAGTCTGGTGCATGGGACCGATGTTTCGGCATGAGCGTCCGCAAAAGGGTCGTTATCGCCAGTTCCATCAGATCGACGTCGAAGCTTTTGGGTTTGCCGGGCCGGATCTTGATGCGGAATTGATTCTGCTGACCGCGCGCCTGTGGCAGCGCCTAGGCATTCAACGCGTCACGCTCAATATCAACTCGCTTGGCACACCGCAGTCGCGCCAAGCTTATAGAGAAATTCTGCGCAATTATTTCAGCAGGCATCGTGAACAGCTTGACGAAGATAGTGTGCGACGCCTGGAGGGCAATCCGCTGCGTATTCTAGACACTAAAAATCCCGCCATGGCGGAACTCGTTGCCGCCGCACCATTACTCACTGATTATCTGGATGATGAGTCGGCGCTCCACTTCAAGATATTGCGTCATCACCTCGATGCGGTCGGCGTGCCTTATGTGGTGAATCCACGTCTGGTGCGCGGCCTCGACTACTACACGCGCACTGTATTCGAGTGGGTCACAACTGAGCTTGGCTCGCAGGATGCGGTATGCTCCGGTGGTCGCTATGATGGCTTGGTTGCCCAGCTAGGCGGCGACTCCACGCCGGCAATGGGGTGGGCGCTGGGTGAAGAACGCATTATCGGCTTGATGCAAGTGCAGGGCATACAGGTTCAAACGCAGCAGCCCGATGTGTATGTCGTGTTGGTCGGCGAAGGTGCGGAAGCCGTTGGACTCAAGTTAAGCGAGCAATTGCGTAGTCAATTGCCTGGCGTACGCATCGAAACCAATTGTGGCGGCGGCAGTTTCAAGTCACAGCTCAAACGCGCCGACAAGAGTGGCGCGCGTTATGCGCTGATTTTGGGAGACAGTGAAACCGAACAGCAGGTGATTGGTCTTAAGAGCCTGCGCAGCGACGAGCCGCAGGTACATGTGAGTTGGGATCAGTTGGTCGCAGAGCTTCGCCAGCGCGTGGCTTGATAAATTGACTATAGATAAAAGACAGTGAGTTGAAAGGCATGGTTGAAGATTATCTTTCCGAAAACGAACAAGCAGAAGCGCTCAAAGAATGGTGGCGCGACAATTGGGCTTGGGTAGTTGCCGGTGTGGCAATTGGTTTAAGCTTATTGAGTGGCTGGCAGTATTACTTGCGCTATCAAACACAACATGCCGAAGCCGCCGACACGCTGCTCGATCAATTTGCGACAGCGATCAAGAACGATAAGGCCAAGGCCGATTCGCTGCTGCAAGAGCTGACCGACAAGTATTCGACAACGCCGTATGCCGATCAGGCGCATTTGTTGAAAGCACAAGACGCGGTCGAAGCGAGTGATTTCCCCACCGCAGTCACGCAGTTGCGCATTGTCATGAGCGACTCCAAGGATAAACAGTTACGTCTCGTTGCTAAGCTGCGATTGGCACGTGTACTGATTCAACAGCATAAAGAAGATGAAGCGCTGTCCTTGCTTGATGCCGCTAACGCCGGCTCATTCCTTGCGCAAGCTCATGAGATACGCGGCGATGCGCTTTACGCCAAGAATGATGTCAACGGCGCGCGCGCTGAGTACCAATCTGCGTTGGATGCTTATAAAGACGAGCCGCAAGCCGACGTGTCGTTGTTGCAACTCAAGCTTACCGATTTAAGTGACGCGAACGCACACACGAGCAAGGACGCGTCAAGCAAAGCGAGCACATCATGAGTTTTCGGCGCCCGTGGCTCAATAGTTTTAAGAAATGCGGCGCCATCTTGATGCTGGCC
>Ga0206875_1238_pt1 | contig 11268 bp, 5 predicted proteins | sample Alteio_BWOrgCont_9_FD_152616 | JGI IMG/M metagenome (GOLD analysis project Ga0206875, IMG submission 152616) | Enriched cells from forest soil in Barre Woods Harvard Forest LTER site, Petersham, Massachusetts, United States -... | ecosystem: Environmental > Terrestrial > Soil > Temperate forest > O... | reverse complement strand
TTTTCGGCGGCGGACGTGCCGGTCACGTACATCGAGCTGCCGATGTCCGCCAGGATCAACCCGTATTGTTGCATGGCGTGGGCCACGATTTGCGATTCCAGCCCCATGGTGGCGATGAGGGTATTGACGTAGTTGGTGTTCTTCAGACGGAGCCGCGCGCCGAACGGCAGGTTGCCGGACGCAGTCACGATGTGCGACGCGGGATATATATATTGGTCGCTGACAATGCTGCTGGGGAGCGTCATGCGCAAGGCGTGGTAGATGCCGCCCTGCCCGCCTTGCGAAACGGGCAATCCTTCATCGGGCCGCACAAGGCCGGCCAAAACGGACAACCCCGCCGCATCAGCCGAGGTGTAACCGAGCGCGCGGAACTCGTTCGAATTGTAATACCAGACCGTTTCCTGCGCGGCGTGCCATTTGCCGTCGGTCTTCGGTGTTTCATCGATTGTATTCGTGTCAGAGGGCCGCGCCGCGCCGTAAAATTCGTAGCAGACGTTGTTGTCCTCGTCCCAAACCAGGAGATGCGAATCGCCGCGTTGGTTCGCGTTGTAACCCGGGCCATACGGATTCGGGCCGTTCTGGTAATCGCCTTCGATCACGGCGTTGGTTGGAATCGGCGCCGGAACGATATCGCTCTGGCTGGCGTAATCGTCGATGACCACGCTAGTCTTCGCCATGCTGTTGCCGTGAACGACGTTGTAAGGAATTCCGTAGAGCGGGCTCGTCCCGTTGGTGGCGGCGTCCGTTCCCCAATCGGGATGAATTTTGACGGAGGCGCCGATGGCGGAAATGATACTGGCGGAATTGGTCGCGACGGGCGCGCCGCTGATGTTCTGGTTCCAGGGATTGTTCGACGGAAAAAGTTCCTGACCGAGTAACTGCGCCATGGCCGGAACGGCCGCGGTCAACACCGCAGCCGCCGCCAAAGATCGCATTACGCAACGCATGAATTGTCGCATACCCTTCTTGTCGATTAAAATTAATCTTCTCCAGGACCGGGAATAAAGCAACGGGCACATTTTTTATTGCAATAATCTTGAGGAATGAAGATGGCTCCGCAGAGGGCCCTGCCGAATACACTGATAGGAAAACAGCTTGTTTAAACTTGACACAGACCTCTCCTAACGTGCATTCTAAATATGCCACTAGGGCAAATGCGCTTATTTCATTTGCCCTAGTGGCATATTTAGAATGTAGATTCAAAACGTTTTGCACGGTAGGGCGAGCGCCCACGCGAGCCAATCTCCAATCAAGGAATCATGACCGCGCGAAAATAAGATTGCGCCGGGCCTTGCGGGTTGTTTGTCAAATATTGAAAGGAACCGGTGGCGTTGCTGATGGTGGAAACGGTCGCCCAGTTGGTCAGGTTGGTCGAGTTCTGGATGTTGTAAAGGTAGCCAGGCGGACCGGTCACGGTGAAGCTGAAGATGCCGTTCATCATTTGCGGCGATTGCATGGTGATGGGCTCGTTGAAGATCAATTGCAATTGCGGCCCAAGCGTGGCGCTGCCTTCGCGCGAGACGACGGATATACCGTAGCCATCCTGGTCATCGCCCAAATAACGGACTTCGCGAGCCAGCATGAAAGAAACATTGGTCGTGCCGGACATTTTTAGAAATGAAGTGACGTCGAATGTATATTGCGCGGAGGTCGGGCCCGGCGCCAGTTCGCCCAGCATGTAGGCGGTGGTGCCCGCGCCGAGGACGAAATTATTGACAAACAATGTGCCGGGCGAAACGCCTTGGGCGAGGTTGGGCGCGGTGGACCACGTGACGGTATTTTCCGACCAATTATTGCTGGTGATACCGTAGAGAAAACATTCGTTTGTGGGAATGGTGGCGGGCGAGTTTGCGGCGGTCAGAGTCAGGATGGCAGTTTGCAGATTGGTCAGCGCGGACGTGTGAAATTGCAGGAAGGCCGCGCTGCGATAGCTGGCATTGGTCGAATTATTCTCGATGAGCAAATTGGTTCGACCGGAGTAGTTGAATAATTTGTTCGCTCCATCGATGACCTGCGCGTTGGCGCTGGCGAGGATGGACGCGCCCGACACCTGTGGCAAGGCGGACACGGTGACGAGAAAGACGGAATTGGAACCCTGCGTGAGTGAGAGACTGGAACCGGCCAGGTTGGTGAAGAGCGCGCCCGCGCCGTAACACGTTTCGTTGACAGCCTCAACCAGGACGGAATTGCCCGTCGGAATATTCCAACTGGCCAGGTTGAGGGTGAACGGAATCGCCGCGGAAGTATTGTTGACGGAGAGCACATGGTATTGCAACGCGACGGGGTCGTAGCTGGCCAGCAGGTTGAGCGACGAGGCCGGCGAAGTCGTTGAATAGCCGAGCAGATTGCGGCCCGGCGCGACGGCCTTGTTGAACAACCGCCAGACTTCGCCGCCTTTGGTCAGGCCGCCGATGTTATAGGGCGAGTTGGTGTTATCGACGAAGTGCGTGCCGTTCTTGGCCGGATAGCCGGAGCCGACCGTCTCGCTCAATTTGAAGCAATACAGTTCATTGATACCATTGGCGATGAGGTTCACCGCGATGGCGGCAAACCCGGAATAATTGGTCGGTGTGTCGAGGGTCGAAGCCATGCTCTCGAAGGTGGAGCCGTCGAACACGTTGAACTCCGTGATGGTCGGCGGATAGGGCGTTTCCGGCGCCATGGTCGCGCTCAACTGGCTTTCGACGTAAGTCAGGTCCGTGGTAAACACGGAGGGATTTTGCGGCGTGCCCCCGTATTGATGGTAATCGTATTTTTGGATGAGCGAGAAACTGGCGTTGGATTGGCCGAGGAAATTGATATGGCGATTGGTCACGACCAATTTACCGTAGGTGCTGAATGTGCTGGTGGGCGCCCCCGCCGTGACGGGCGCAAAGACCATGGGCGTGAGCGATGTGCCGTACATCGTATTGACATCGGCGATGCCGGATTGGATCGCGTCCGAGGCCAGTTGCAGGAGAATCAAATAATTGGTGCCGCTGGGCCCGCCGTCGTCTGGTTCGTTATACATTTGATAACGCTGCACGCCATATTTGTAGCCGAGATAAAACGCCTGCTGATAGTAGAGCTGCCAAACCTGCCAGAAACCGGGCCAGTTGGTGGTTTCAAATTCGCTGGAGGACGCGGTGGCCTGGATGACGGCTTGCATGCCCATTTGCTGCATGTTGGAAAGCGCGTAAGCGACGTTGACATAATCGGAGCCGATCAAACCGGAGGTCGAATACTGGTTGGTCACGTAAGACCAGTTGAGATAGGTCGTGTTCCAGGGATTCGCGCGCACCGCTGCTTTGAGGCTGAGGAAGCTGGTGGAATTGGTCACCGTCGATGCAATCGCGGGAAACTGGCTGGCCGGTTCAATGTAGGACGGGCTGACAAAAATGCGCACGCCGGTTACACCAGCGTAACGCAGCCAATCACCGGTGTTGCTCAGGGGCAGATAATGGCCGGAGTCATAACCGACAATCACCGGAGTGGGGCCCGTGACGTTTGTTGCGACAGTCACGGTGCCGGCGGCCCTTGCACTCGAATGAAAAAACAATGCCAGAAAAACGGCGCAACAGAAGAGAATGCGAGACGCGCAACGGCCCAACCTTGTCAGCTTCATGGTGCGGGAAGTTAACATGCGCGCCGAATAAACACGACATTTAATTCAATTTCGAGGAATCTAGCGCATCTAAAATATGCGAAGTTACATGTTTAACGTGATGCTGGCAGCCGCTTTGGTCAGCGGAAGCGTAGCCGTTCATGCCGAGTCAACAATCGTGCTGCGAAACAATCATGAATTCGGCTGGCGCATGCCCGTGCGCGTGCATCTTGCGGCGACAAACAACGGTCCGCAAGTCGGTTCGGATGGCCAACCTGTGCAATGGCTGGACGGTGACGCGGTGCTTATCGCGGCAATGATGCCGTCGGAAGAGAAAAGAATCGAACTTCACCCAGGTCACGCAGCACCCGTGGGGCCGGGATTTAAAATCGAAACGGACGGGCCCGGTGTTCGATTAATCGACGCAGGACAAAAGCTGGGACGCTTGTCCTGGGGCCTGGACCTCCATCCGGTCAAAGCAACCAAAGGCGAACTCGTCCCGCCGGCCAACGTTGACGCGGAATTCAAACCATTGAGTCTGAAATTTCATAGGGAGGAACATGGCCCTATGTTTGACAGATGGCTGGCCCAGACAACCCAGGCTGGATTGCAGGTGCGCATCGAATTGCTGGCCTACGTCAGCGAATTCTTGGACATCAACATCCATGTGACAAATGCGTCCGCTGATGCGGAGGCCAAGACGTATGCGGCAGTGATTTGCCGGTGGGAACAACCCGCCCTCTCGTCGCAAACGCTCTGTTACAACAATCGCAAACTTGCGCTGAGCGACCACGATCGCTCGCCGTATCGTTCCGGGCCGGGACGCCAGCAGTTCGTACAACGCGGCGCGGATTGGGTGCGCTCCGCACTGAAAAATGGCTGGATTGTCGCATGGATGAACGATTTCGCGCCCTCTTTCACTGTGCTCGACAATACGACCAACAACACTTTCCACCAGCCGCGTTACGCCGGAGCGAACCTTTCGCAGCTTGGATGGGAAGTTCAATCCGCGCCGCATCGATTGTATTCCATCACGGAAATTGCGCGGGCCGACAGCAACAATTATCACGACCGCTTGACGGAGAATGTTCTGCCGGCCAAAGGCGAAGGCGTTTCGTTTAGCTCTCGGTTGTTCCTGACATGGGGCGGAATGTCCGAAGCGCAGGCTGACCAGACGTTTGTCGCCTACACCAGTTACAACGCGCAGCACGTAACGCCCGAGGGCGCGACGGTCGCATTCGGAACGCCGAACATTCGCTTTGGCACGAGCTATTTCCCCTACTCCACCCTCGGCGAAAATTTTGACGACCTCAAACTTCCCGGCATGGATCGCGAATCGTTCTGGCCGCTGGCGGCGGACACCGTCCTGCAATGGAAATTGTTCGCCGACGATATTTGCCGGGATCTGCGCATCGCCAAGGCCATGGGGTTTCAGTTGATTCGGCTGCATCATTTGGAATTGCTGGCCGCGATTCCCGCCGACATCCGCCAGGAGTATTTGGATTTTCTCTTCGGGCAATTGCGCGAATTGAAATTGCGCGCGTTGCTGGATGTTTATGCCTCGCCCGCACAATTGCGCGAACTGGTCGCACGCTATCGCGACGTGGTGGACGGGGTTGAGCTGGAAAACGAGACGTTGATCTGGGGCATTCCGCTGGACCGCCCCGAGCAATGGAAGGCGGAATACGACGCTGTCAAGCAAACCGCGCCGGAAATCCCGGTGAACCTGACCGGTTACAACAACACAGGCATGTTCAATCGCCTCGAACAACTCGGCGTCAAGTTTGACCGGGTCGATTTGCATTCCTACATCGATTCGCTGGAATTGATACCGGACGCGCGCGGCTACGCGCTGGCGCTGGGCAGCTATGCCAGCAAGGTGGAAAAACCGCCCATGATTTCGGAATGGAACTGGCGCAGCCTGACCCGGATGTCCGAGGAAGCGCGCGCGAAGATTTATCCTCCTATTATTGACAATGCGCTGGCGACACGTGCCATCCCGGACTTCTATGAATTTCAATTTAACGAAACCATGGCACCCAATCCGCGCCTCGGCCGCGGCAATGTGCTGCGGCATTATGAATTGCTGAACCTGAGCCGCCGTCCCAAGGCCGAAGCGTTCGAGTTGATGAAGTTGATCCAGCATTACAGCCCGTCAAATGATTCCATACGCATCATCGATGCTCCGCATGTAGTCGAAATGTCCGATGAACACAGTCATGCGCAGTTTCAAATCCCATTCACCAACTTGAGCGCAGCGCCGTTGCATCTGACCGCATCCGTAGAAAATTTCGACGGCATGAAAACAGATTTACGGACGAACGCCACCCTGACCGTTGCACCGGGACAAACCGCCGTTCTGCCGATAGCGGTTACGCTGCCCGCCTACGTGCCGGGATTTTATCATTTGTTCGTGCGCCTTGAATCCGACACCGGCCTGCTGCGTTATCTCTGGGCCGAACTGCGCGTTCCCAACGCGCCGGAAATGGAACCGGGGTCCGTTACGAATTTCAACTTCTCCATGACCACAACCGTTGCCTATGGCGAAAAGGCCACTGTGCTGGAAGTCGAAACCGCTTTCGCCATCGGACAAACGCTGGAAAGCGCGTCGGGCATGGTGGTGCCGATTCTGCCCTTGAACGACGTCCCGAAGGACGCCCTGTCACATATTATTTTTGTCGGGTCGGACAAGGAAACGCCGCCCGCGCAACGCGGTTGGCTCATGATTGGCGGAAAAAATACCCGGGAAGTTGAACGCGCCGGCATGAAATTTATTCTCAGTTATTGGACCAAGGCGCGGGATTCGGCGGCGCGCAAGGTGGGTTTGGCGCGGAAGGACTTGCCCAAAGGCGGCGACGCAGCCAAGCTCCCCTGATATATGAAGGGCAGGATTCCGCTGATCATCGTTATTTTGGCCGTCGTTGGAGCGGTTTTGTATTATATGGCCGTGCGCCACGGGCGCTCAATCGTATTGACAGGCATTGTCACCACGGACGAAGTCATTGTCAGCTCGGAAATTCAAGGGCGCTTGCAGCAATTGCTCGTGCACGAGGGCGACGACGTGACCAACGGCCAATTGCTGGCGGTGATTCAACCGGCCGAGCATAAGGCCGATCTGCTCGCCTTTACCGAAAGCGCCCGGCAATCGGCCGCGCAAGCCACCCAGGCCGCGGCGGACTTGCAATATCAGGAGGCGCAAACCAGCAACCTGACCTGGCAAAGCGAAGCGAACCTGGATGCGACGAAGCAACAAGTCGTGGAGGCGAAAGCGGACCTGGAAAATCTCAGCCTCGAATTCAATCGGCAGAAGGACCTCTATAATCAGCACGTCGCCTCAGCCAAGGAATACGATGCGGCACGGACCGCTTACGATGGCGGCAACGCCCGCGTGCAATCGTTGGAAAAACAGGTCGTCGCCGCCGAAGCCTCCCTGGCTTTGGCCCAGGCCACTACGAACCAGGTTACGGCACGGCGCGCCTTTTACGAAGCGGGGTTGCGCCAGCGCGCCGCGGCCGATGCGCAACAGGAAAAGGCGGCGGTTGTTCTGGGCTACACGGACATTCGCGCGCCGGTGGATTCCATCGTGGATGTTCGCGCGGCGTTGCAAGGCGAAGTGGTCACGCCCGGCCAGGGCATTGTCACGTTGATTAACCCTTCCAATCTGTGGGTGCGGGCGGACGTCGAAGAAACTTATATTGACAAGGTCAGGCTGGGCGACAAGTTCACCGTGCGCCTGCCCTCCGGCGCGGAACGGGACGGCGTGGTTTTTTATCGCGGGGCCGACGCCGATTACGCCACGCAACGCGATGTCAGCCGCAGCAAGCGCGATATCAAAACTTTTGAGATTCGCCTTCGCTGCGACAACGCCGACCGCGCTTTGGCCGTGGGCATGACCGCATTCGTTCTTCTGAACTTGAACAAGCCATGACCGCGTCCGCCGTCGAAGTCAAAGACCTGACCAAGCGGTTCGGCGATTTCTGCGCCGTGGACCACTTGAATTTTCAGGTGGAGAGCGGCGAAATCTTCGGGCTCCTCGGGCCCAACGGCGCGGGCAAATCGACCCTCATCCGCATGTTGACCACGCTGGTGCCGCCGACTTCTGGCACGGCCCGCGTCAATGGTTTCGACGTGGTGGAGAATCCCGGCGGCGCGCGCCAATCCATCGGCGTCATTCCGCAAGCGATGACGTCGGACCTCGATCTCTCGGCCGAGGAGAACATGAGCATTTTTGCCAAGCTCTACGGCATTTCGCGGGAAAAACGGCAGAGGGCCATCAAGGAATTGCTGGAAGCGGTGGACCTGGTGCAATGGGCGGACAAGCCAGTCAAACTATTTTCTGGCGGCATGAGGCGGCGGCTGGAAATCGCCCGCGGTCTCGTGCATGAGCCGAAGATATTTTTCCTGGACGAACCAACCACAGGTTTGGATCCGGTGTCGCGCGTGTCGGTTTGGGAAATGCTGGCCCGGCTCAAGCGCGAACGCGACCTGACCATCATCGTCACTACTCATTACATGGACGAGGCGGACAAATTGTGCGACCGCATCGCCATTGTCGATCATGGCAAATTGGTGGCGCTGGATTCGCCGTTGCGGCTCAAAGCTTCCATTCCTGGAAAGAATATTCTGGAGGTCAGCTTTTCGGAAGTGCCCGCCGGTTGGAATGAAACGTTGCGCGCGCTGCCCGACGTGGCCGATGTGAAGTCCGAAGACAAGTTGTTTCGACTTTCTTCGAACAACGGCCCGCGCACAACAGTGGCGTTGATGGAAGCGGCGCGGCAGGCGGGCGTCACGCTCGCTTCCCTTTCCGTGCAAAGCACGACGCTGGACGACGTCTTTGTCCATTACACCGGGCATCAACTGCGCGACGCTCTACACGGACCGGACGCCTCGCAGAGCCAATTCATCTTGCAACGCGGATAATCATGCATCGAATCTGGGCCATCATTGAACGCGACATGCGCCGTTTTCGGCGCAGCCCAACTCTCATAATTGTCTCGATGGTCATGCCTTTGATGCAACTCATCATTCTCGGTTACGCGTTCGGTGGAAAAATCAAAAATCTTCAAGTGGGTTTGCTGGACGAAGATCATCGGGTGCCGGCGATCAAGTTGCGCGAAATGGCGCAGGCCGTGGCGGTCAACGCCCGTACATTTGACACCGTTCCGTACAACGACCAGACAACGGCGTTGCAGGATTTGCGCAACGGCAAAATCAACGGGTTGATTGAAATCCCGCCGCAATTCTCGCGCAAGGTAATGGCGGGCGATAATCCGCGCATCGGCCTGGCCGAGGACAACACCGACCAATTCTCCGCCTCCGCGCTCGAAGGCACGCTCAACCAGATGCTGACGGCCTATAACCAAAAACCGATCCCGGGGCGCCTTTCCTCCGACGCAACCCTGTCCGTGGTCGAAGTTTATCCATACGTACCCTACATCCAATATCTTTTGCCGGGCACAATCGCGCTGGCAATTTTCGTCTCTGCCATGATCGGCGGCGGCATTATTTATATTGATGACAAGGCGCGCGGGCTGCATGAAGGTTACCTGGTCACGCCCATCAGCAAGCTCGAATTAATTCTTGGATTCACCCTGGCTGGCGCGGCCAAGGCCATCCTGTCCGGCATCGTTCTGGTGACGCTCGGTTCCATCATTTCCGGGATACCTGATCCGTTGAATCTTATGCGAATGGCGCGAATGCTGTTGATGGTGATCGTCACTTCGCTGGCGTTGATCAGCATGATGTTTCTCATCATGGTGCGCGTGAGCGATCCGCTGGTGCCGCGCGCCATTTTCGGCGTGCTCAATACGGTTCTCTTCTTTCCCAGCGGCGCGGTCTATCCGACGGAAGCCTTTCCGCCCTGGATGAAGGTCATCACTGCCATCGACCCGTTCACCTACGCCGTGCATGGTTTCAAACAATTGGTATTGAAGAATACAGGGCTTGGCGCCATTGGTTTTGATTTATTTTATTTGACAGCGTTCACGCTCATATGCATGGCGGCAGCCACGCTCCTATTTCGGAGAACTCTTTAGGCCCGACCATGAAGAACGCGCCCATTGCATTGGGAATACTCGGAAGCGTTCTGGCCGTTCTATTTTTAAGTGGTTGCGCGAGTTCCAGTCCGCGCAGCCGTTATCTGGCGGATATTGATCCAGCCAGCTTGACCAACCTGACCGCTTTTCGCGCCGGCACGAACCTGGAAATCCGGTATCCCATCCGCGGCAAGGACGCGCTGGCCGTGGCCAATTGGCCGGCGGAAAATACAGGAAGTGCCGAGTATCAATATCGCTATGCCACGCTGGCTTTTGAAAAGCAGCCTCGCGCCACCCGCAAATCACTGGGCCGGCACAGCACCCGCCTGGCCATTCGCAACGCCCGCCAATGGCAAACACTGGTCGATGATGTTTTTCGCGGCTTGATGCCGGCCGAGCCGGGCCACGGCGTTCTCCTCCATGTCGAGAGCGAGGAGATTGCCCTCTTTCGCGACAAGCAGGGCGGCGCGCACGTGGTCGGTTTGGATGAAAAACCGGCGGACGTCATCATCGATCACGCTTACGGCCAGACCGATTTTTCGCGCAAGACGATCGAATTGATGGAAAAGGACGCGAGCAAACTTGAACCCGGCCAGGAGCAGTTCCTTTTTGTGACCAGCGGCGATTCCGCGTTCGTGCTGATCAATTTGCACGAGCGATTGATTGTTTTCCTGAGCTACCCGGTCGATCCCGAAACGCAAATCACCGATTTGCCCCCGTGGTTCGCGTTGCGCGCCTTGAACACGCTCGTCATCCGCAGCTTCGTTGTCAGCGCCCTGAAGAATCCCGTCACGCTGGTCGGGCGCGGCTTCTGGCACATCGGCACTTCCGGCGCGGCCGCGCTCAACCTCGGCTCAACCGACGACATCCCACCGCCGCCGCTTTACACCGGACCGGCCATGGACCTGACCAATTGGGAACGGCATCTGGACAAAATTGTCTCCTCCCAACGCCAGCGGGCCAAGCTTGATTTTCTTATTGACGGCGAGGCCTTCTTTCCCGCGCTGATTAAATCGGTAGAGAATGCCGTTCGCAGCGTCGATGTGCAGGTATATATTTTTGGCAGCGACGAATACGCCGTGACCATCGCGCACATTCTGAAAAACCGCGCCCAGTCCGTCCGCGTCCGGGTCTTAATGGATGAGATGGGATCGCTCTTCGGCGGCGGCAACCCGGCCCCGCCCTCGGCCGTTCCGCCCGGATTCAAGCACCCCGGCGACATCAAGTCCTACCTCACGTCCGGTTCACGCGTCCATGTGCGGACCAGCGCCAACCCGTGGCTGACCACCGATCATCGGAAATGCATTGTTATTGACGGTCGGCAGGCTTACGTCGGCGGCATGAACATCGGCTGGCCTTACCGTTACGAATGGCACGACATGATGGTGCGGTTGACCGGCCCGGTTGTCGGGCGTTTGGAAAAGGATTATGAAGAGGCCTGGGCCCATGCCGGCATTTTGGGCGATTTCGCCTACGCCTGGGTCTGCCTGTTCGGACGGACTCACGCCAGGAAAAACGAAATCGCGGATGGCATCGAAGTCAGGCCCCTGCGCACCGCGACCGGTCACCTGGAAATTTATCGCAGCCAAATGGAAGCCGTTCGCCAGGCAAAGGGTTACATTTTCATCGAGAACGCCTATTTCCTCGATG
>Ga0206875_1177_pt2 | contig 11419 bp, 11 predicted proteins | sample Alteio_BWOrgCont_9_FD_152616 | JGI IMG/M metagenome (GOLD analysis project Ga0206875, IMG submission 152616) | Enriched cells from forest soil in Barre Woods Harvard Forest LTER site, Petersham, Massachusetts, United States -... | ecosystem: Environmental > Terrestrial > Soil > Temperate forest > O... | reverse complement strand
CCGAATTATAGCTGCCATACGGATAGCACATCGTCAGATTCTCCTCCCTGACCCCGATGCGCTTGAGAAATTCCGCCGACCTTGCAGAAGACCTTCACGTCGGAGGACATTTTACTGGAATTGGGAACCGGTTTGGGGTTCAATGCCATCTTTTGCGCGAAAATCAACGGAGGAAAGGTGGTCAGCTTCGAGGGGAACTCAAAACTTTTGCCCATCATCAGGGGGAACATGAAAAAAAACGGAGTGGACTTCGAACTCCGGAACCAAATCGTCATTACGGATGGTACATCCGAAACCCACATTGCCTTCAACATCGCAGATGAATTCTGGAGTTCCTCCTCGAAAACCTCCATTCCCGGTAAAATCACCGAGACCGTGCAGGTGACCCCTGTACCCATCCGGGAAATCTTCCGGCAATACCTACCCACCTATTTATTGATCGACATTGAGGGAGGAGAAGAGGACATTTTCGACAAACCTGCCTTTCTCGAAAATGCCCCTATCCAAAAAATCCTCCTGGAATTACACCCGGATATTATCGGAGAACAAAAGTGTTCCGATATCATCCAAAAAATCACCGACCAGGGATTCACCCTCAAGGAAAGCGCGCACCCCAGCCCGGTGGTATATTTTTACCGGCGATAGGGATTACCGCTTTTCACGGATCATCTTTCCCTTGGCTTTTTCTGCAATGACGTGGATCAGGGAGGTTTCCGGATCGTCCGTATCTCCGTTTACTTCCCAAATCATGATGCCGCCGCATTCCCGCAATGCCAGTTCTGTTTTTGCCGCCATCAGCACTTTCCCGTTGTAATACACGGGGATATTCTTATATGCAGCACTGGTCAGAGAGTCCGCATTAGGATCCGCGCCATGGTCAATCAAGTCATGGTAATATGGCGGCACGACTCCTTTCGCCCGGCCATACGTTGGAACCCCCAACACACATTTGTCACTGGGGACGTGGCGATCTCTGATCCAGTAGTTCAGGCCCTCCACCGCAAAAGCATAGCTTGAATGGTTGAGCCTGGTAGGGTCCTCGACCTGGTCGTAATCCATGATATTGATGTAGTCCAGCATGGATACGGTAGCATCCAACACAAGCGCGCCCCATCTGGGTTTTGCTGCCACCGCCGCTGTGAGTTCCTTGCCCCTTGCGTGCAACGCCGTAGACAGCGCCTTGATCAAATCCAACTGATGGCCCGATTCAACCCCGTTATCCGTCAGCGATGGATATTCCCAATCCAGGTCTATCCCATCGAGGTGGTATTTGTCAACCTGGTCGAGCAATGTTTGCACGAACTTCCTGGTCAGGTCCGGGCTGGCGGAAATGGTGCCAAATGTCTTATCGGTGTACTGCCCCCCTATGGAGGCGATCACCTTCACATGGGCCGCATGGGCCTTTGCGACAATATCGTACAATTTATTGTAACTGGCAGTGTCGTTGGTGGCGATGGTCGCATCGGGCATGGGTTTGAGGAAAGCGAAGTCCAGCGTGGTAATATAGTCGAACTTTATTTTGGAAACGGGTCCCCAACCGGAAAAATAGGCCACGATCCTGAAAGGCTCTCCCCGGTGGTGCGCGGGCGCGTGGGGCAGAGGTTTCGGGGTGGCCATGAGACATGGGAAAATGGATGCTGTAAATAAACAGAGCACTCGTGTTAACATTTTGATTGGATTGGATGTATTCATGACGTGGGTTTTAAAATCTTTTAATTTGAAGAACACTGGCGAAAACCTCCTCGTGCAAGGCCACCACCTTTTCCCAATTATAAGATTCTCTAATTACAGTACTGTTGTTTGATATGTATAACTGCTTGTATTTTAAGCAAAGGTTGTCGATGGTGCGGAAAATATCGGCCAATTCCTCACGGGTCCCGAAATATAAGGCATTTTTTCCCAATACGGATTGGTTGAATTGATTCTGGTGGGCGAGGATAAAGGCTTCCGAGGCCATTGCTTCCAACAGGGAGGGATTGGTTCCTCCAACCGAATGTCCATGCAGGTACGCCTTACTGAAATGCCTCAGGGAATCCAACGTATCCTTATTATAAATGCCACCGGAAAAGCGGATTCGCTCACTGGCATATTTCCCGCGCAAATACCTGCCGTACCTGGTTTGATAAGACCCCACCACCAGGAAGGTATGGGGCAAACTGGATGCCAGGTATCCGTCCAGCACCATTTCTATATTATTTTCCTTTTCCAGCCTCGCTACGAGCATGAAGTATTCCGACGTAGTCAAACCATACCCTGCGGGCGTTGTGGGGTCGAAGGAATGGACCATGTTTGCACCATAAGGGAGGTAGATCGGTTCTACCCCGAAGCGCTCCTTGTAATACGCCTGGATACCCACGTTGTCTGCAATCAATACCTGAGATTTCCTGACAGTAACCCTTTCGCATTGACGAATCACCCATTTTGCCGCAGCCGGCCATTTCGACCGCTTCCATTCCAGGCCGTCCATATTGGTCAGCATGGTATAAGGGGCCTTGCACAATAAAATGAAGGAAGGGACGACAGTGACATATCCGGCCTCATATAACAGGTCGAACCCCTGGGTGGCAGCGTGCCTGAGGCAGCGATAATCGTACACAAAATTGGCCAGGGGGCCTATCCATTTCTCAGGGCTCCCGATGCGGACAAGCCTGACTCCATTGTAATATTCTTCCTTGTATGCGTGGAATGAAGGATTATATACGGTCACTTCGTGGCCTTTACTCACCAGTCCCGTGGAAATATATTCGGCAAATTGCTCGAATCCTCCGTAATTGTTGGGGATGCCTCTCGTCCCCAGAATGGCGATCTTCATGAATTACTACCAGATTTGAAATCGGTCAGCGCGGCAAAGAAATATACCAGCGGCAACGCTGCAGCCAGGTTATTGACTCCCACTTTATATACAGGGTAATGGCCAAGGCTCAACAAAAAATATAAGAAGAGGATGGACCCCAGGTAATATTTCTCTTTCCTGTTTACCCAGAACACGAACAAAGGTGAAATATAAAACAAGAGACCGACGATCCCAATAAAATATAAGGTGGTGATCAGGTACACTTCGGAATAAAGGTCTTGAACAAGATTCGGATTCCCCCCTATGAAAAAAACCAGGGTATACTTATCCATTAGAACCAATGGGTTATGGGTAATGTGCTCAATGAGGATGTCCATATCGTGCGTGAACATTACCACGAACAAATTAGCGACTTCATCGGTCAGGAACACAACCGCCGCGACGGAACAGAGGAATAAGGCAAGGGCAAACCCAAAGGCCGCCTTGACATTCTGGCGAATCAGCACGACAAACCACATGACCAGGATAATCAGGTAGGCCGTCTTAATCCCTGAAATCGCCACCGAAATCAGGATAATGGTGATCTCGAGGTTTCTGAACTTGACCTTGATCTTACCGGTCAACAGGATCAGGAATGCGGTCCCGGGAATGTAAAACTGGCTGTGCGTATCCAGGAAATACCCTGCATGCCTCAAGAAGCCGTTCACCTCGACAGTATCGAGATATTCCAGCAAATCCTTATTCATAATGGAGAGGTAATCCCGGACGCCCCGGTAATTTCCCAGGACGGTATTAAAATAAAAATGTATGATATTGACCACTGCGATGAACAAGCCAACATTGACAATCCATCTCAACAGCACATCCATTTTCCCCGTCCTGTAAAACACGAAATAGCATACATAGCCCAGGTACCAATATGTATAAAAACTCGAAATGGTCCTCAAACCTTCAAAGGCGCCCCCAGCGGGACCTAAGGCAATCATATGCGCCACAACACATACTACCTGAACCAGGCAGAAAAGGATGAAGTGATAAAATATGACCCTTTCCATTGCAGGGTACATGCAACTCAGGGCCACCAGCATCAGCAAAATGGATATGTAGAAGTATAATCCATAGGGATTGAAGAATTTGCCCGTATAAATAAAGACCAGCAGCGATAAAAGCGGAAGTAGCAATTCGATGGTCATCAGGCCCAGCACCAACCGTTCCCTTCCTCTCATAATAAATGACCTGTCCATGTTATATTCTATTTTTTAGGGCCAGCTTGAGGAGGTTGAGCAGGAATTGGAAGGATGCCCGTAGCGCCAGGGACCTTCCGATATTGCGTTGTTCAAGTCCGACCTTCAGGATAGCATACGTTGCTTTCCATACGGAATATAATTGATTCTTGTGAATCAGCGAGTCGTCGGACACCCTGTAACGGACCAACGCCTGGGGTCCGATCCTTACCCTGTACCCTTTGGAGATCAGGGTCAGCCATAAATGGTAATCCTCCACCCCGATAAGTAATTTGTCTTCATCGAACCAAAGGTCGCCGGATTTCTTTACCAGCACGGAGGAGGTGCATATCCGGTTCCTGATGACCATGGATGACAAATCCGGATAGGCGATTAACCTGGTTCCCCACTCCCTTACTTTATCTCCGAAAACTACGATGTTGGAAGCGACCAGCTCCACGGCCTCGGTACAGATCAGGTCTATTTGGTATTCCAACTTTTGCCGGTGCCATACATCATCGGCATCCAGGAAGGCGATGTAGTTCCCCCTGGAGACCTTCAATCCCAGATTTCTGGGGCCCGCAGGCCCTCCAAAATTACTTTCGGTAGAATAAAAACGGATACGCTCGTCCGATGTGGCATATTTCCTGGCGATGGCATTGGAGCCATCCATAGAACAATCATCCACTAATATCAATTCCCAATGCGGATACGTTTGGTTCAACACGGATTCGACGGCCTCCGGAAGGAACGCTGCGGCATTGTAAACAGGTATGATGACCGAAACGAGGTTTTCCATGAATTCAACGCTTAATTCTGGCGAGGATTTTCCCTGGCTGAAGCAGGGACGACAGGGCGATGTACCATAGCTTTTTTAGCTTATTGGGGGAAAAAAGGAATTTCCGATAGTATTTCAGGTGATAATAGAAAATCTTGATTTTCAGGGGCCCGTGGTTCATCCCAAACAACCGGTTACTCGTCAGGAAAGGGACCTCTATAGCCTTGAATGACAAATCGTTCGATACACTACCCGCGTGAACGCGCACGTAGGTCAGGGGCTCCTTGATATTCGCTGCCCGGTGTCCGTCAGCCAGCATCTGGGCGAATAATACGAAATCCTCGGCGGGGACATAGTCCTGTTCGTAGCGATATTTTTTATATACCTCGGTCTTGCACATGACCGTACCGTGGAGCAGACCCAGGACCCCTCTCCGGAACTGGCGTTTGATTTGTTCGTCCTTCTCGGGGAAATTGCTTTTGAAGGACGATATCCGGTCAAGCTCGAAGTATTGGGCGTTGGTCCCCACGATATCGATTTGCGGGTTGTTTTCCAGGAAATCGAATTGTTGCCTGATTTTATCGGCGTGGATATGGTCGTCGGGGTCCAGGCGCATGACATATTTGCTCTTGACCACCTCCAAACCCCTATTCAATGCATTGGCGAATCCGATGTTTTTGTCCAGCATCAGGTGCCTCACATTCCCGTGTTTTTGGGCATAGCGCAGGATAATCTCCCGTGAATCGTCCCTCGAACCGTCATCCACAATGACGATTTCGTCGGGGACAAGGGTCGAGGCATATATAGATTCAAAATAGGAATCCAGGTATCTACCATTATTGTAGTTGGCAGAAAGAACGGAAACACTTGCGCAACCTTCGCCCATACTTAATCTCCCGACGAGGGCACCAGTTTGTTTTTCTTCATGACGGCCTCGCTCAGCATCCAGTCCAATTCCGAATCGATATCGATGCTGTACATTTCGTTCATGGCAAATTTCCGGATATTTTTGAATGCACCCGTTTTCAGGCTGAGTAAGGAAGCCACATTATAAATATACATCGAACCGTTTAAATAAAACACGTCAGGGCAAGCCTGCCGGTTTAAGTAATTCCGGGTCTTCATCCTTACCAGCCGCCCATTCCCGCTATCCTCGAACAGGTTGAAATAAGGGCTCCTTTTTGCCAAACCCACCGAAGCGACCAGATCGATAGTCCCCTCGAGTTCTTCATAAAGGGATATCATGGCATCTCCATGTTCCTTAAGCCTGATGGGAGAAGTCGGCTGCAGGAGGAAAACGGCTTCAAATTTTTTACCTTGGCTCTCATAGAGCTTCAGCGCATGTAAAATGACATCCTGCATGGGAGATTCGTCCCTTGCAAGCCTGTCGGGGCGAATAAAGGGCACATGATATCCGGCCATTTCGGCCACCTGCGCAATTTCTTCGCTATCGGTGGAAATGCAAATATCCTCATCTCCTGCAAACATCCTGGCAAAATCGAGTGAATAGAGTAACAAGGGCTTTCCCAGCATGGGCCTGATATTCTTTTTCACTATGCCTTTCGACCCTCCTCTAGCAGGAATCAAATATAGAATTTTCATTGTTCTGGTCGTTTGATAAAGGACAAAGGCTAGCTACTAAACAAGGTGCACCAGTAGGGTTAAGAAGAAGAACAATGAATTCTGGGTAGTCTTCCGGGAAATCAGCGCCTTCCATAAACGAATATATAAAAAAATTGTTAAGGTTTGGTCGATGCCATTACTTTTTGATACAGTTCCCTGAATCGCTTTCCGTAAGCTTCTTGCGAATATTCATCCAGATACCTCTTCCGTGCATTTCCCGCCAGGCGGTCTCCCACCCCGGGGTTTTCATATAACCGCAAGACTGCCCTGCAAATCTGGTCCGACATAGTAGAGGGATCCACTTCCAGCAATATTCCCTCCTCATACTCTTCCCGTATGGCCTCCGCTATTCCGGCAAACCTGGAGGCAATAATGGGCTTGCCGATGGACATGGCGGTCAACATGGCTAGGGGCATGTCCTCATTGGCGATGGAGGGTAGCAAAAACACATCGGCAGCCGATACAAAGTCGGCGGGATTGTCCTGGTAGCCAGTAAGGATAGCGGTACCAGTCAGCCCGTTTTCCGATATATAGGATCGCAGGCCCTTTTCGTCCTCCCCATCTCCCACGAGCATCACCTTTATCCGGTCCGACAAGCCCGGAATGCGCATATTCTTGATAGCCAGGACCGCCTTCAGCAAATGAATTTGCCCCTTTCGTCCGGTGAGGAATGCCACCTGGACCAATAAGAAGGCGTTTTCCGGAAGGTCCCATTTTTTCAAAAGTGCTTCCCTTCCCAGGGAAACCCCTTCATCCATAATCGAATTGGGAATAGTTACCATCTTGGAAGGCGAAAAACCCCTTTCCTTTACCAAGGCTTCCTTGGCGCGAAGGGATGCGGTAACAAAAAATTGGACATTTCTGTCCACATACGCATTCTGGTACCGGCTAAAAATGGATTTCCCCTTTGAAGCAATATTATTGACCTGGTACACAATGGATTTGATGCCGCAACACCTGGCCGCCATCAACAGGTGATTGCACCGGAGTGATCCCGGATAACCGCCATTATTGATGTGCAGGATGTCCGGCCTGACCTTCCGGAGGAGCGCCAGAAAGGTGATGAAATTGTACAGAAAATATAGGCCAGACTTCTGAAAAATGGTAAAGGGCAATTTTATGACCTTATTTACCCAGGCAGGGTTGCCGCCACGGTCCAGATTATAAAAACGTGTATCATTGGCAAGCAGGGTCAGGGGATGCCTGGTTGCCCGGATATGGTACCGATTCAGATCATAATTCAGGGGACCTTCGTACAGCTCGAACTTCCGGTAGCTGAATACCATCTCGAATGCCTTGTTCACCTGCTCGTTGCCCAAAATGTAAACGGCCAGGCGCTCACTGCCCCCATAAATATAACAATCCGTAAATAGAAGTACTTTGTCCAAAGTCGCTGCCTTATTTTATTTTGATGAATCCCCGAATCAAAGACCGGATATATCCACTGAATTCCGGACACGAAAAATAATATACAATCAGTCCGCAAATCACCCCGCAAGCCCCGGTAGCGATAACCGCCAGGAGATTCGCCACCCCTTTGGCAGTAGGCAGATGGGGCTCCGCCCAAAGCAGCAGGAGCGTCATCAGTACAATGGAAGGCAATGCTGGTAAAAGATATTTCCTGGCGAAGGTCGTAAAACTCATTCCCAGGAACCTTTCTGAATAGCGGGTGTAAAAGATGGCCATATTCGTGAATACCATAAACGTGCAGATGGCGAAAATATTAAAACCCACGAACCTGTAAAAAAGGGCAATACCCGTCCAATACATGACCGGTTGCACCACCCCGATGACATACATCAACCGCATCTCCTTCCTGGCCACGAGCAAGATGCCGGTCGGGTAGGCGATAAAACCCCAAAGATTGCTGGACATCAGGAACCTGGCGGCCGGGACGGAAGCGGAATATTCCGGTCCGATCCAGCACTCGATGAAGGGCTTTGCCAGAATACAGGCGGAAAGGATCGGAAAAACCACCAGGGGCAGCAGCACGCTGATCACCGTTCCATACAATCCCTTCAACGACTGCTCATCCCCCATGCCCAGCATGTGATTGAACCTTACATTAAAGGGATTGAACAAGGCTCCGAGGATGGACCTGAAAAACGACAAAAGGGTCAATCCGACCGAATACAAAGCGACCGTCCCCGGATCGGAAAGGCGGGCAAGTACATAAGGATCCAACTCGTAATACAGCACCCAGGAGATGGTCAGAAACAGGGTGCCGAACGCCAACCCCTTCATCCGGTTGTATACTTCCCTGGAAAAGCGGATATAAGGCAAGATGCGGACGAAGGAAATCCCATATTTCCGGTAGCTCAGAAAGTCCGCACAGGCCAGGCAAAGTAGTGTGAGCACCTGGATGCACAGGAAATAACCCACGATGTCATAGTGACCTGCTTTGAAAAAGACAAAGACGGCCGCGATTTTCATCAGGCTGGAAGCAATCAGGAACATCTGGAAATAGTAATCCTCGACTCTTATGGAATAAATCATCTGAAGACAACGTTGAGCGACCACCAGGATGGACGAGCCTGCCAGGATCAGGAGCAGCTTTCGCGCAACGGAGGCCTCCCCGTCCGTCAGGTGGTTAAAGAGCATTTCCTGGTGAAAGGCCAGATAACTTATGCCCAGGCAAAACAGCAATACCAGCGTCACAAAGATGGCCATGGAAAACCCGATGGTCTTTTTCTCGTTTTCCACATCCCCTTTGATGTAATATTCCGCCCCGTATTTAACGCCGGCGTTGATAAACCCCAGGTCCATGTACGAAAAAAAAATGGTGGCGGCGATACAGACGCTGTATATGCCGTATAACGCCTTGTTGCCCGTCAGGTGGGGTAAGACGATGAACAGGGATCCCAGATTCAGTAGAATCGACAGCGTCTGCCAAAAGTAGATCCTCAAATAATTCCCTGTATACCTTTTCATAGCGGGAACCGGATCGTTTTGATTGCCCCGATGACCAGATCGGACGATCGCTGATGCTCCGCTTCCGGTGTGGTCAGGAATTTGTATTTGTAGGCCTCATACGCCTTCTTGTCGACCCGTGCATCCACGGGGAGGGGATCCGGTCCGTTTTCCAGGTCCACCACCGGGGCATTCAGGGACCTCCCGAAGGATACGATCAGCGGTACCGTGGTTTTTCCATAAATCCGAAGCATCTCGCTTTCATAAACCAGGATCAGCGGCTTTTCGAAAATCACCGCGTAGGAAATAGCCGTGCTTGAATGCGCAATCACCAATTCAGAATGGCGAATCAGCAAATTTGTCCGGTTCCGGATGATCGTGCGTCCCTGGAAAGGATTCTGCGTATATTCCGATTTGGGATGGGCCGCTATCACCACGGGAATGCCCCGTTGGGCTTCCAGGTGACTGAAATAAGCGTTCATACCGCTGTAATATCGTTCCGGACCGACCGTTTCGATTCCAAAAATTTTAAAATCAGGATGGTGAGGTAAAAAATCATCCAAAAACACGATAAACTTTTCCCGAATAGGAGAGGGCTCATCGATCACCTCCCTGGACAGATCCACATCGATCGTGTTTATCTCAACGATTTTAGCCCTTTTCAAATCAATAACCGCTCCAAGGCCTATGGTAAAGAACCCTTCGGATCCTGCCGTAAACAATATATCGTATGGCTTTACCAGGCCCAGCCGTTTCATCACCAAAGCCAGGGAATTCCCCGCAGCGGAAGCGATCTTTTTGACGTTCCAAAGCGCCCTGATCCGGTCCAGATACCATAAATGCCTGGGCTTTTCCAGGAAGGGAAAGGGCTGCATTCCCCGGGCAAAAAAACCGGTGAACGCATTCATCCTCGTCAACGAACGCATCAGGGAAAGGCAAATACGGCTATAGGTCATGGCGACCATGAAAAGGGAATCCTCCCGCCTTTCTTTCAACGCGGTTTTGAATTGCGCCATGGAATGGAATACACGGATGTAGCCGGTCTGCAACTGGCCCTGAAGACGGAGTTTTTCGAAATAAACGGTGGTTAAATCCCAATATTCCACTTCAAGCCGCGCCGATTCCAGGTCCTTTATAAAGAAATCCTTTTCAAATTTTTCCGTTAATGGTTGGTAACAAATAAAAATGACCTTCCGCAATTCCATTGAGAAAGATTGACATCCTCTAAACAATCACACGGTGCTCCATCCCCCGTCGATGACCAGGTTATGACCGGTCACGTAGGCGGATTCATCGCTCAACAGGTAAACCACCGCGGGTGCAATATCGTCAATCCTTCCCATTCTACCCAATGGAGTCTTTTCCTCGTACTTTTTTACGAAGGAATCGGTCTGGCCGTCATAAATTCCACCGGGGCTGATGCTGTTTACCCGGATACCGAAAGGACCGTAATAAGAGGCCAGATAACGGGTCAGGCTGAGGATCCCTCCCTTAATGGCGGAATAGGCTGCAGGGGTCGTCATATCGGTATCATCATATATCTTGAAATCGGGGGCTACTACGCCGTAGATGGAGGACATGTTCACCAGTGACCCGCAGCGTTGCGCCTTCATTTGCTTCAAAACGTATTGACAGCATATGAAATATCCATTCAAATGCATGTCCACATTCGTTTTCCAGGAATTAAAAGACACCTCTTCCAGTTTTTTCCCCCAGTCGGCGGTCCTGGGATACGCATTGTTGACCCATCCGTCGATCCTGCCGTGGGTAGCCAGGATATGGTCCACCCCTTTCCGTACGGATTCTTCATGGGTGATGTCCAAACGGATTTCATCACCCTTTTCTTCCAGGATACATATATCGGCTACGATTACAGTGGCGCCTTGACGGCGGAGGAGGGATACCATGCCGCTTCCCAAAAGGCCACTTCCTCCCGTGACCACCATAATCTTGCCTTCAAGATTGAACATATGCTTAATTGTATTTTCGGAAGACGGGTTTGATCGCCTTGGAATGCAGGAAATCCTTTATCCCGGACTGCAAGGCATCCCTATACACCTTCAGGGCCTTCCTTCCCGCCTCCAGCGTCCG
>Ga0206875_1237_pt1 | contig 11427 bp, 5 predicted proteins | sample Alteio_BWOrgCont_9_FD_152616 | JGI IMG/M metagenome (GOLD analysis project Ga0206875, IMG submission 152616) | Enriched cells from forest soil in Barre Woods Harvard Forest LTER site, Petersham, Massachusetts, United States -... | ecosystem: Environmental > Terrestrial > Soil > Temperate forest > O... | reverse complement strand
GGCGAAAGGTGCGACGGCGCTGGCGAGGCGGCCGAGGTTGTAGGTGAATCCCTGGCCGGTGGCGCGGATACGAGTGGGGTAAGTTTCGGCGGAGACGGCCGCGAAGCCACTAAAGTATCCCGTGGCGGTGAAGGCGAGGCAGGGGCCGAGGAGGAGAAGAATCCAAGGGGAGCGCGTGGCGGCGAATAGGAAGGTGAGCACCGCAGCGGAGATGAGGAAGGTGACATAGATGCGGCGGCGGCCGAAGGCGGTAGCGAGATAACCGAAGCTGACGTAGCCGAGCCACATGCCGACCTGCATCACCACGATGATGGCGGTCATGGTGCGCGGAGAGAAGCCGATGCCTCCGCGAGCTGTGGAGAGCGAAAAATAGGAAGGCACCCAGAGGTTGAATCCCCACCAGGCGAACATGCAGCAGGCGTTCATGAGGGTGAGGGTGACGGTGCGGCCGAGAAGTGGGGGTTTGAAGAGATCGACAAAGGAAGCGCGCGTGGCTTGCGGCTGTGTGGAGAGATTTTTCCAGGCTTCAGATTCGGGTACGTGGTGGTTCATCCAGATGGCCAAAAGCGCAGGCGCGAGGCCGACGAAGAAAACGATGCGCCAGGTGAAGAAGTGAAGGACGACGAAGGCGACGAGCGCAGCGAGGCCGTAGCCGACGGCGAAGGCGCTCTGCATGAGAGCGAGGGCTTTATCGCGATGCTCGGAGGGCCAGGTTTCGCAAACGAGGGCAGAGCCGGTGGCCCACTCGCCGCCGACGCCGAAGCCGAGCAGGATGCGGAAGACAGCGAGGGAGATAAAGCCGACGGCGAGGCCGCAGCATGCTGTGAAGACGGCGTAGATGCAGACGGAGGCGATGAGCGCGCGGACGCGACCGAAGCGATCGGCAGCGAGGCCGAAGAGGATGCCACCGATGGCTGCGGCGATGAGGGTGAAGGAGCCGAGCAGGCCGCCGGCGGCCTTGGTGAGATGCAGATCCGCCATGACGTGCGGAAGCACGAAGGCGAAGAGCATGATGTCGAAGGAATCGAGCATCCAGCCGAGTGAGGCGGCGAGGAGAGCGCGGCGGGAGTTAGGCGCGGCTTGAGTGAGCCAGGAGAGCATTAGATGGAACGATATCGCATGTGACGCGATGGCATCGTGCTATCCCACTCATGTCGACGATAAAGCTGTCGTCATGGATGGGGCACCCGGATCGTTCACGCTTTGGAGAGTCCGAAGCCGCCGCCGCCGGGGGTTTCGATGCGGAGGCGGTCGCCGGGCGCGAGGCGGAGGGTGACTTTCCCGGGGAGATGCTCCATCGAGCCGTCGGCATGGATGAGCGAGTTGCGCCCGCAGGCGCCGGGTTCGCCGCCCTGCGCGCCATAGGGAGGATTTTCACGGCGTTCGGTGAGGACAGTGGCGGTGGTTTCGGCAAGCATTTCGAATTCGCGGATGAGGCCATTGCCGCCGGAGAACTGGCCTGCGCCGCCGGAGTTTTTGCGGAGAGCGTAGGTGGTGATGCGGATGGGGAGTGATTGCTCGAGGGCTTCGATGGGCGTGTTGCGGGTGTTAGACATGTGCGTGTGCACGCCGCTTAGGCCGGGAAGGCCGTTGCGGGCGCCCATGCCGCCGCCCATGGTTTCGTAGTAGGCGAATTGTTTGTTTTGGTTGTTGCGAGTGTCGGCGCCGCCGAGCGTGATGTTGTTCATGGTTCCCTGACTGGCGGCGGGAATGCGATGCGGCAGCGCTTTCGCCAGCGCGCCGAGAACGACATCGGTGATGCGCTGGCTGCATTCAACATTGCCACCGGCGACGGCCGACGGATGTTGTGCGTTGACGACGGAGCCGGGCGGGGCGATGACGGTGACGGCGCGGCCGATGCCGTCGTTGTAGAGAACTTCGTCTTCTATCAAACAGCGGAAGCAGTAGAGTGTAGCCGACATAGTGATGGCGAAGTTGGCATTGACGCCGCCGGAAGTTTGCGGGTCGGAGCCGGTGAAGTCGACGGTGGCGTGATCGCCGGCGATGGTGATGGCGCAGCGAATGCGAACGGGTGCGGCGGAGAAGCCGTCATTGTCGAGAACGTCCGAAAATTCGTAGCGGCCATCGGGGATGGCGGCGATAGTGCTGCGGAGCATGCGCTCGGCGTAGTCCTGCGTGGCGGCGGCGTAGCGATAGATTTTTTCGGGGCCGTAACGCTGAGCGAGTGCGAGCAGGCGGAGTTCGCCGACACGGTTGGAGGCAATCTGCGCGGTGAGGTCGCCTTCACGTTCGTGCGGCGTGCGTACGTTGGCGAGGATGAGCGCGACGAGATCGCCGTCGAGGGCTCCGCGCTTGACCAGCTTCACGGGAGGCACGATGAGGCCTTCCTGAAAGATTTCGCGAGCGAGCGGCATGGATCCGGGGCTCATGCCGCCAACGTCAGAGTGGTGTGCGCGATTGGCGACGAAGAAGGCCGGCTTTGTGCTATCCCACCCGTCCGCGATAAAGCCGCGTACGGATGGGGCACCCTGATTTGTGGCTGGGTCGGGGAGGAAGACGGGCGATACGAGGGTGATGTCGGGGAGGTGGGTGCCGCCGCGGAAGGGGTCGTTAAGGATGACGGTGTCGCCGGGGTGGAGCGGGCCGGACTCAATGGCGGCGCGGACGGAGAGCGGCATGGCGCCGAGGTGCACGGGGAGATGGTCGCCCTGCGCGATGGTGTGACCGGCGGCATCATAGATGGCGCAGGAGTAATCGAGGCGCTCTTTGATGTTGGGCGAGAAGCCTGTGCGGCAGAGGGTGACGCCCATCTCTTCGGCAACAGAGACAAAGATGTTTTTGAAGATTTCGAATTCGATGGGATCGAGGGGTTGGTTGGAGGTCATGCGGTGCCTCCTTTGTGCGAGGCGACGAGAGTGCCGGCGGTGTCGATGCGCCAGGACCAGTTCGGCGGGATGACGTTGGTGGATTCTCCGGTGACGATGATGGCTGGGCCGTGGCCGCCCATGCCAGGTGTGAGGTGGTTGCGATGGTAAATCGGTGTGAGGAGGGATGAACCGGAGAAGATGGTTTGGCGGGAAATTTCGGGTTCTGGAAGCGGGGTTTGCTGGATGGACGTAGCGACCGGCAGTAAAGGTTTTGTGGTGCGGCCGATGGCGCGGAGCCGAAGCTGCACGGCTTCAGTCGCGCGGTGCGGATTGCTGTAGCCGTAGAGCTTGGCATGGCGCTGATGGAAGTCGAGATCGAGCGCAGCTAAATCTTCACCGGTGAGTGTATGGGGGGGCAGAGGGATGTCGATCTCGAAGGCCTGGCCCTGATAGCGCATGGCGAGTGCGGCAGTGAGGGTGATGTTGGCGGAAGTGAAGCCTTCGGCGGCGAGATCGTGCTGGGCTTGTGCTGCGAGAGGCGTGAGCTTCGATTGCAGATCGCTCGCAGTGAGCTTGACGCCGGGGCGGAGAACGGAAGCGGAGTAGTCCTTGGCGACGTCGGCGAGGAGCATGCCGAGTGCGGAGAGGACGCCGGAGTGCTCGGGGATGAGGACAGTGGCGATGTCGAGCGAGGAGGCGAGGTCGCAGGCGTGGAGGCCGCCGGCGCCCCCGAAGGCAAGTAGGGCGAAGTCGCGGGGATCGAAGCCTCGCTGCACGCTGACAACGCGGACAGCGCGCTCCATGTTGGCGTTGGCGATGCGGAGGATTCCTTCAGCGAGTACGGGGACAGAGAGATTAAGTTTTGCGGCGAAGGATTCTGCGATGGATTGTGCTCGAGCGAGATCGAGCGCGAGGCGGCCGCCAAGGAAGTAAGACGAGTCGAGGCGACCGAGGAGGAGATTGGCGTCGGTGACAGTGAGTTCGGTGCCAACGCCGAAGCAGACGGGGCCGGGATCGGCGCCGGCAGAGCGAGGGCCGACGCGGAGGCCACCGGCGGCATCCTGCCAAGCTATAGACCCGCCGCCAGCGCCGACGGTGTGGATGTCGAGCACAGGAAGGCGGACAGGTAGATCGCCGACGAGCGATTCGCTGGTAGTGGCGATGACGCCGTCGACGAGCGAGACGTCGGTGGAGGTGCCTCCCATATCGAAGGTGATGAGCCGTGTGTGGCCGGAGAGTGTGCCGAGTGCCTGCGCGCCGATGACGCCGGCTGCGGGGCCGGAGAGGATAGTCTGCACGGCTTCAGTCGCAGCACGTGCAGCGGAGATGGAGCCGCCGTTCGATTGCATGATGCGGAGCGATGCGGAGCCGAGTTCCGTTTGCAGACGTTCGAGGTAGCGGGCCATGAGCGGAGCGACGTAGGCGTTGACGGCGGTAGTGGCCCAGCGCTCGTACTCGCGATATTCGGGAAGGACTTCATGCGACGTTGAGACGCGGAAGCCTGCCGCACGGAGCGCGGCGGCGGCTTGTTGCTCGTGCTGTGGGAAGGCGTAGGAGTGAAGGAAACAAACGGCGACGGAATCGATTTGTTTTTCGCGCAGTGTGGCGATGAGCGTGTTGAGTTCGACGGGGTTGAGCGGCCGGAGAACGGAGCCATCGGCGGCGATGCGTTCGTGAAGGCCAAAGGTTAGATCGGGCGAGACGAGAGGCTCAGCGCGGCGGACCATGAAGTTGTAAAGCTCGGGGCGGGTCTGGCGGCCGACGCGAAGTACATCTTCAAAGCCAGCGGTGGTGATGAGCGCGAGGCACGCGCCTTTGCGTTCGAGCACAGCGTTGGTTGCGACTGTCGAACCGTGGGTGACTTCGAGGGTGACGTTGATGGGTTCGGTTTCGAGGAGAGCGCGGATGCCGGCGAGGATGGCGGAGGAAGGATCACTGGGGACGGAGCGGAGCTTGTGCACGGTGAGGCCGCGTGAGTCGAGGCAAAGAAGATCGGTGAAGGTGCCGCCGGTGTCGACCCCGATTCGTACCGGTTCGCCGCGAGTGGTTTCGTGGGCCGGCATCAGTCAGGGAACCTTTGGCGGATGCGGACGGTGCGTTCGAGTTCGTCGGCGCTTTCGAGGACTTTGAGGCGGAGGTCAGGATCAATGTTAGGCTGCGCGAGCCAGTCGCGGACTGCGGTTAAGGCTGCGGGGCTTTGCTGGCCACCGATGAAGGCGCCGAGCCATGCACCGAGGAAGAAGATTTTGCGGTCGCGCTTGATTTCGGGGAGTTGATCGAGCGCACGGCGAAGGTAGGGCTCGGTGAACGCGGACTGGTTCCAGCTATTGAAGGGACGCAGGCTTTGCGTGATCCAGTCTTCAGGTTTGGCAGTGGGATCTGTGGGCGGAAGAAGATATTGAGCAAAGTATTTTTCTTTCGCTTCCGCGGTGGGCACGCCGGCCTGCACTGACCAGGCATATTTCTGGCCGTCGCCGGATTTGTCGCGCTGCTGCTCGGCGGCGAAGATTTGTGCGGCGTCAGGATCGTTTAGAGAGATAAGGCGGCCGATGAGGTTCCAGCGATCGAGCTGGCGAAGTTCGACGCCGGGGACTTTGAGCGACCCGGAGAGAAGTTGCTTGAGGGTGTCGCGGCCGGCGGGTGTTTCGGCGATGCCGGTGAGCGCGCGGAAATTGTTGATGCGCATGCCGGGAGCTGCCCCCTGCTGCTGCATGCGTTCGGTGGCGATGCGTTCGAGCTGTGCTACGAGCGGCGTGCGCGAAGGGCCGGTGATGTAGGAATGTAACGCTGTGATGGTATGGCCGGCGATGACGCGGAAGAGAGTTTCATCGTGCTCAAACGTTAGTTCGCGGAGGGCGAGGTCGGCGTAAGAGCGCGGTGACGAGTTGGCGACGTGGACGTTATCCCAAAGCGCGCCCCAGAGCATGGAGCGGAGGAGAGGGTGAGACATGACCATCATGTCAGTGGCGCTCAGGTTGTCCCGCATGGGGTTTAAAGAACTTGCTGTCCGATCCGCACTTTGAGGATCGAGCAGAAAGCGTCCATATCCATAATCATCATTGTTCGTGAAGACAATATAAGGGCACGGCTTGCCGATGGCCTCCTTCACCTCGTATTCAGCCGTGCTCCAGTTGACGCGTATCGTGTCGGGCGAGATGCCCATAACAATTTCATTGGACATCGGCCACACGTATCCATCCGGCAGCACGTCATGCTGCGTGAGCTTCATGTTCGCGATCTTGCCGTCAGAGCAGCCCCACTCGACATTCACCTCCGGCATGCCGCGCTGCAATATCCACGCCTTGGCCCAGGCCTGCACATTTTTGCTGCCCGTCTTTTCAAAGGCTGCAATCAGGTCAGACCATTGCGCGTTGGCGTAGGCATGCTCTTTCAGGTAAATGCGCAGCCCATCGCGAAAATGATCTTCGCCCAGAAAATAATTCAGCTGCTTCAGAACCGCGGGTGTCTTTTGATAGACGATGGCTCCGTAGGCACTCTTGGCGTCCTTGAGGTTGGGGATGTTCTGGAAGATGGGCGTGGTGCCCTGGGTTTCGTCGATGCCGTAGGCCTGCGGCTTGATGTCTTCGTAGAAATGCTTCCACGCGCCATCGGCGGGCTGGAGGGAATCGAGGCAGCGGTAGGCCATGTACTGCGCGAAGCCTTCCTTGAGCCAGAGATCGTCGAACCAGCGCATGGTCACGAGATCGCCGAACCACTGGTGCGTGAGCTCGTGCAGCGTAGTGATGTTGCGACCGAAGCGGTCGGCGGCGGTGGGCGCGGTGCGGAAGAGGACGACGTCTTCGCGGAGGAAGGTTTCGCCGGCGTGCTCCATGCCGCCGAAGGGAAATCCGGGGATGAGAACGATGTCGTACTTGGGAAAAGGAAAGGGTTGCTGGAAGTAGTCGGCGAGCCACGCCATGCCGCGGGCGGTGATGTCTTGCAGCTGCGGCACCTCGGGCTCCGCGCGCTTGACCTGCGATTTACGCACGTAGACGTTGGGCTTGCCGGGAGTGGGGTTGACGCTGACCCAGGGACCGGCGGCGAAGGCGAAGAGGTAGGTGGAGATGGGTTGGGTTTCAGGGAAGTGTGTTTGCTGAACTGTACCCATCGAGGTAAAGAGATCAAACGCTGTGTTGGCGATTACGTTCCAGCCGCTGGGCGTATTCACGGAAAGCGTGAAGCGGGCTTTGAGGTCGGGCTGGTCAAAGCACGGGAAGGCCATGCTCGCGTCCATGGGGACAAAGAGCGAATAGATGTACTCGCTGCCGTCGTCCTTGTCTTCATAGCGGGTGATGGCTGCGCCCGCGGTGGCGATGCGAGAGGCGAAGGTGGCTTCAAATTTGTTTTCTCCGGCGTGGAGAAACTTCGCGGGCAGGAGGAGATGGCCGTCGGTAAGAGTTGTGGGCAGGGTCTGGCCGTTTAGAGTCGCGGTGGTGAGGGTGCCATCGCGGTAGTCGAGAGGGAGATCGGTTGCCAGGCCGGAAGCTGTAAGGGTGAAGCGGATGGTCTCCATGCCGGGCATGGTGTCGGCATGCGGCTTGACGGCTAAGTCAAGTGCGTAATGGAGATCGCTGACGCGGGCAGCGCGGTTGATGGCGAGCTCATGCGAAATGCCGGGGCCCGGAGATTGTGCTACTGACGAAATTGTTGCTGCCATCATTGCCATGCCCGCCAGGATGGTGAAACGGGACGCTGTGCTGTGCGCCATGCGCGTAGTCTCCGCAAGTGTGTAGCAACGATGATACGACGGCGAACGGAGAGGTTCGCAGGCGCGGCGGATGGATATGAGGGAGAAAATGGTCGGGACGACTAGATTCGAACTAGCGACCTCACCCACCCCAAGGGTGCGCTCTACCAGGCTGAGCCACGTCCCGACTTGCTGCATTTGCGCCGGGTTTTTGAGGCCCTACGCGGGGTTTTCGTACTGATTCAGTTTACACGAGGCGCAGCAAACGGGCGTTAGTGCGTGGGAGCGACATATTCCTTGGGCAGTTCGCCGCCGGAGCCGAAGAAGAACTCGTTCATCTGCTCGACGAGGAACTCCTGGGCCTCACGGGTCCAGGGCTGCAGGCGGTACTCGTTGAGCAGCATCTTCTGGCGCTCCAGCCACTCGGTCCAGGCCTTCTTTGAGACGTTTTTGTAGATCTTCTGGCCGAAATCGGAGTCGAAGGGCGGCTCGTCGAGACCTTCCATCTCAGCTTTGTATTTGGTGCAGAAGACCATGTGTGGCATTGAGTTAATCTACCTCGTCACTACCAGTGTAATGAATTTTCAGCCATTCAGGCTATTGCTTGGCGTAGGACTACATTTCGGCTTGAGCGATGGTCTTCATCCACTCTCGCGAACGGATTTCGGCGTCACTCATTTTAGCCGTATCAAGCTGTTTCTCCAGTAGTCCCATCGAGGCTTCCACTTGCTTCCAATCGGCGGGCTGAAATTCCTGCTGGCTCGCCTTGAGGACAAGAAACCAGGAATAAGCAAGAGTTAAATCCTTCGATACGCCATTGCCGCTAATCAATCTTTGCCCCACTTCAAACTGAGCCCCAGGGTCGCCCATCTTAGCCGCCTCTAAAAACCAGCGGTAAGCTTCCTCCTGGTCGATAGCTGTTCCCTGGCCCGTGGCATACATCCATCCCAGATTTTCTAGAGCATCCTTATCACCAGCACTGGCAGCTTTCTTGTACCAGACGATTGCTAATGGAAGATTGATTTTGGTGCCGCGACCGGTGCGGTAGCTATGCGCGAGTTTGTACTGTGCATCGACATGGCCTTGGTTGCCCGCTTTTTCATACAGGTCGTTGGCAACGGAGTAATCCTGCTTCTCACCGCGTCCGCTTTCGTAGCAATATCCCAGCCGATACTCGGCGGGTGCATACTCTTTATCAGCAGCTCGGCGAAATAATTCACAACCTTGCTTTTCGTTATCGGGTTGTTCCGTTAGGAGAAGTCGCAAGCCTTCGCGATCCCAACCCATAACCTCTTCAGAGGCTACTGGTTTATGTCCGAGAGGATGTGACTCCTGAGGCAAGCCGGTGACAACGGACCAAACCTTTGAATCGCGCCTGAGCAGTGCGATCGACGGAATGTCATCTGGTCCAAACGCAAGATCATGCTCTCCGAGCGCATTTACCACCGGTTGAGAGGAATCAATTTTATCTACGAAGAAAACGTTGTCAATCGAGCGCAGGTATTTCTTGCTAAAAATCTCAACTTCATCTGTCTCGCTCCAATACTTCACATCGATCGGTGTGCTCCCAACTTTCATGTGAATTATCGCGGGACTATGATTGATCTCCCATTTGAAATCGGTGTTTTGCGATGTCCAGCCCGCAGTCCCGTGAAAATAAACCATTACGGTCACTAATTTTTCGTGATCGTTTGCAGCGTGGGCAAACCATGCAGATGCGTCCGCAAACGATAGAGGATAGGCTCCCGCACCCATAGGCAGAACGCCCACACTCTTAGCCGTTTCAGACGGAATGGAGACGCTGGAAAGACAGAGCGCAAAAAGAGCGCTCAATCTCAAAGCATTACGCAACCGCATGATTTCCTCGAGTTCTTGCTGGGGAGCAAAGCTTCATTCTCACTATTCTATGCATCCTCGTATCTATAATCTTGCTGTGGCAAAGTCCCTCACTCCCGAACAGCAGATTGAGGCGCTGCGCGAAGAGCTGCGGCACCATGAGCATTTGTATTACGTGCTGGATTCGCCAGAGTGGACGGATGCGCAATACGACGAGCGAATGAATGAACTAAAGGCGCTGGAGGCAGCACATCCGGAGTTGGTGACGCCGGATTCACCCACGCAGCGCGTGGGCGGCAAGCCGAAGGAAGGTTTTGTAAAGGTTGCGCACTCGCGGCCGATGCTTTCGCTGGACAACGCTTACAACGAAGAAGAACTGCGGGCATGGTCGGAGCGCGTGGCGGCGGGGCTGGCGGTGGGTGAGAAGCCGAGATTCGTTTGCGAGTTGAAGCTGGATGGGCTTTCTTTGGCTCTGCAATATGAGGCTGGAGCTGCGGGTGCGGCGGTGCTAAAGACCGGCGTGACACGCGGCGATGGCAGCATTGGCGAAGATGTGACGTGCAACGTGCGGACGATCCGCAGCGTACCGCTGCAGGTGAGCGCCGCGAAGCTGAAGGCCGCGGGGATGCCGCAGGCGTTTGAGGTGCGCGGTGAAGTGGTGCTGCCGCAGAAGGCCTTCGAGCAGATGAATGCAGAGCGTGTGGCGGCGGGGATGGCGCCGGCGGCGAACCCACGCAATGCGGCGGCGGGAACGATTCGGACGTTGGAGCCGAACATTGTGGCGCAGCGGCGGCTGGAGTTTTTTGCTTATTTTCTTTTGAAGCAAGGCGAGCCTCTTCTCGACAAGCAGAGCGTGGCGCTGGAGGCGTTGAAGGCAGCTGGATTTTTGGTGAACACCCATGCGCGGGCTGTTGATTCAATTGAGGCAGTGCTGAAGTTTATTGGCGAAGCGGAGAAGCTGCGCGATGGGCTACCGTATGAAATTGACGGCGTAGTGATCAAGGTAGACGCTGTAGCGCAGCAGCGGCGGCTGGGGTTTACGGGGAAGGCGCCGCGATGGGCGATTGCATATAAGTTCGCCGCCCGTGCAGCAATTACTCAACTCGAAGACGTGCTGTTCCAGGTGGGGCGCACGGGGAAGGTTACGCCTGTGGCGGCCTTGGCGCCGGTGTTTATCGGTGGAACGACGGTGACGCGGGCGACGCTGCACAACGCAGATGAGATTGCGCGGCTGGGCGTGAAGATCGGCGACTTCGTTTCTGTCGAACGCGGCGGCGATGTGATTCCGAAGATCACGGAAGTGGTTTTCGACAAAGACCAAAAAAATGGAAGCGACAAGAAACATCCACGTGGCAAGAAGGAGATCGTGTTCCCGAAGGATTGCCCGGTGTGTGGCACGAAGCTGGTGCGCGCAGAGGGTGAGGTGGACTGGCGCTGCGTGAACGACAGCTGCCCGGCGCGATTGCGCGGAGAGCTGCTGTTCTGGTCGGCGCGCGGTGTGATGAATATCGAAGGACTGGGCGAATCGATGGTGGCGCAACTGCTGGGGCAAAGCGCGTCACTGATGGGAGACGAAGGCGAGGCAGTTGCAGAAAGCGGCGAGCCGATTACAACGCATGAGCCGCTGGTGCGTTCGATTGCTGATTTATACCGGCTTACCCGTGAGCAACTCCTATCACTTGATCGCGTAGGTGAAAAGACCGCCGATGCGTTGCTCGAACAGATCAAAAACAGTAAAGGACGCGGGCTCGCTCGCGTCCTTATGGGGCTTGGTATCCGCTTCGTTGGTGAGCGTACTGCACAATTGCTAGCGCAGAACTTCGGATCGATGTCCTCGCTCCGCGAGGCGAATCTTGCTGATCTCACGGCAGTGAATGAGGTTGGCCCTAAAGTTGCCGAGGCAATCATCGAATTCTTTGCCAATCCAAAAAATCGAAAACTTATAGACGAGCTCGGCTCAAAAGAGATTGGCTTGGATATGACCGCCGAGATGAAAGTTGTGGGCACGGCGCTGGCGGGGCTTACATTTGTCCTGACCGGCACGCTGCCGACGCTGACGCGGGATGATGCAAAGGC
>Ga0206875_1236_pt1 | contig 11487 bp, 19 predicted proteins | sample Alteio_BWOrgCont_9_FD_152616 | JGI IMG/M metagenome (GOLD analysis project Ga0206875, IMG submission 152616) | Enriched cells from forest soil in Barre Woods Harvard Forest LTER site, Petersham, Massachusetts, United States -... | ecosystem: Environmental > Terrestrial > Soil > Temperate forest > O... | reverse complement strand
AGGCCAAGGACCGTGCCTTCAACCCGACCGGAAGCAAGCGCGAACACTAGACGGCTCACGTCTGGCAGCCACAGGGAGGCACCATGCTCAAGCCTGCTGATGTTGTCATTATTGGATCCAGCGGTTTGGGGGCGGCGACCGCCTTTTACCTCGCGAAGCGCAATGCTGGCGTCGTGGTTCTGGTCAATCGGCATGAGATCGGATCCCAGACCTCCCCACGTGCGGCTGGCATGGTGAGCTGCATGCGCAAGGGTGAGCTGATGACACGGCTCATCAAAGTCGCCGCAGCCACCATCCGGCGCTTTACCGAAGAGACCGGCCAGCCGCTCGACTGGGTGCATTCCGGCAGCCTCAAGGTCGCCCGTCGGGTAGAGGATGCCGATGTGTCGCTAGCGTCACACGCTCGCAAGCCAACAGGCCGCTGTCGGCCGTCCTCAGACTGATGCGGCAAGCAACTTCTCCTTCTGAGCTAGGGACGGCGACCGACCTGTCCATCGCCTGAAGGCGTGATTGAAAGAGGTCGACCTCTCGTAGCCGAGCAACCACGCAATTTGCGAAAGCGATACGCCTCGTTCCTTTATGTATTGGCGGGCGAGGCTTTGCCGCAACTGATCCACAACCTGCTCATAGGTCGTACCCTCGTCCGCCAGTTTGCGCGTGAGCGTTCGCTCGCTAAGGCCCAACGTCTTGGCGACCCTGTCTCGCTTTACCTTGCCGTGAGGCAGCCGCTTTTGCGCCTCGCTCTCGACTGCGGTTCGTAGCGTCCCCGCCGCCGTGCTCCGCTCTTTCGCAGCCTCATCGCAAATAGGTTGCAGCGTCTCTAGCAAGTGTCGATCTTCGGTGACTAGCGGAAGCGCCAGCGTCTCATGCGAGAATGCGAGTTGATCGCTCGATGCGCCAAACTCAACCGGGCAACGAAAGAACCGCTCGAACGCCCGCAGGTCAGAGTTTCTTCCGTGCGCGAAACTTACGTGCATTGGACGGATATTCCGACCTGCGACTTCTCGTACCCCCTTGAGTATCACGGCAGTCGCAAATTCGGTAACCTGCTTCGTAGGGTGTCTGGAACGGTCGCCGAGGGTGATCTCGGCAATGACGCCCTCCGGCGCGCGTACGAGCTCGATGCGCATCGCTTCGTTGACGATCCGGCTGTAACGCGCAAAAAGATCTAACGCCTCGCCGAGGGTGTTCGCGGCCGACGCTATATAGAACGGCAAGCCCGCATCGCGTGGATTTGCTTCTTCGGCGAGGTGAAGTCCGAAAGCGCTGTCGCCCATCGCCTCCGCTGCATATTCAAGACACTTGCTCTCCGACCCTGCCGAAATGCGAAGCTGCCGACTATCAAAGTCTTGCTCCGAGAGACCGGCGCGCTCGAGAATTGGCGCCGGAGCAACATTGCTTTTTTTTGAGGACGGCAATTGTCAGCTGAGCGCCGAAGCCCGTCGCGGTTGGTAGCGCGTGTCCAATCCCTTCCTCGATACGTCCACGCTCCCATTGCGAAAGCTTGGCCCAATCTAGCAGCCGATTGGCCTGAAATAGCAAGACGTCCGACCCCCGGTCTGCATATAGATGCTTAGTGGCTGACGACGCGCCAAACCTTGGCCTCTTCACACCACCGGGCTCAAACGCTCGCAGACTGTCATGGTCTGCGGGTGTTTTTATTGTGTGTTCGTGGCGTTTTGTGGCCCAACGATCCATCAGCCTACCAGGGATATCGGGGTTTCAGCGATGATAACGGGTTTCGAAATCGGCTATCCGGGGTTGGCGCGTCTGATCGGCCGCCCAGAGAGCGCCGCCGATCAGATAATCGTCAGCAACATGCAAATCGCAGCGCGTCGGCAGGCTGCAGCAGCCATGTGCGCCGCGATGATGAAAGGAGACGTTGAGGGGGTTCTGGCCGCGTTACGCCGGTTGGGCGTGCGGGCCGTCGACTTGGACGTCAACTTTGCCCAAGTGAAAAGTCTTAGTTCTTCAGGCTAGGTATAGGCGGGTAGCAATGTCCAGGAAGAAGAGCTTTTTGACCTTGATTACGGATGAGCATGTCGACGGCGGACAGCCTTATCCTCCGGGGGAGAATTTTCGGTCACAACCTGGAGAGGGCCACCGGCTGATGCGTGCTTTCTTGAGGATCAAGGAGGCGGATTTGCGCGAAGCGTTGATTACTCTCGTAGAAGAGCTGGCGCGTTCTAACAGCTGATTGGCCCGAGATAGTAAGACGACTTTGAGTTTTCGCATCCGGGCCGCGGCCCGATATACGCGGCGACCTGTTTCACCCCTCAACTCACCCCTTCCCTCCCCCGACTGCGGTGCGCGACCGTCTCGATCTGCACTTTCATGCCGATGGGCGACGTCGCTTCGAACGTCTGCAAACGCGCGCAAAGAGCGGTCGTTCCCCACGGTTCGGCGTGGCGAAAGGGTCAAATCCACCTAGCAGTGCCGGCTCCCAGCGTCACGACCCGCACGTTCATGCACTGAATGTAGACGTGGTGTCCGTCGCGCTAGCCGGTGGCGTGGTGTTCCGGTCGGGGCCTTTGGACGAGAATCTGGTTCGCCATCCCTCTTGCGTAGGTCTCGGGGAAGAGGCCGTCGATGAACAGGGAGGACAGCCCATGAACCAGGCCCCAAGCCGCCATTCCCGCTGAGTTGTCTTCGCGCGGCTGGTGATCGGGGGTGACGGCAACGCGCTGAAGCACACCGAAGACTGCGCGCGCAGCCTCATCAAGCTCTGGGTGTTTCGCCCGCTGGAGCAAAATGGGTCCGAACATCAGGCGAAACAGACCACGCTTCTGCAAGGCGAACTCGACATAGGCGAGACTGACTCCGCCGAGCGGATCGCTCGCGGTCGCGCCTGTCTCCATCGCCGCGGCGAGTTCTCTGAAGCCTTCCGCTGCGACGGACGCAAGGAGATCCTCCTTGCTGTTAAAATGTCGATACGCGGCAGTCGCGGACACTCCGACGCGGCGCGCAGTCTCCCGCAACCCAACGGCGTCTGGGCCGGTTTCGTCCAGGACGGCCCGCGCCGCTGCGCGCAAAGCGTTTGGGAGATTGCCATGACGATAGGGACGTCGCGGCGTATCCATGAGACCTCTCATATCTAAACTCTCGGCAGACCAACGGAGCTGAGGAGCCGCATTTTGGACGGCCAGGAGGCTTGGCGCCGATTGTTCGCTTTGCATTCGATTGTACTTCTTGGATCTGTTAGGCCAAAGTCGTAGCGATGCCAATAGCCAAATCTGGCGAGATCATAACATGAACAGAGCTGAGTCCGGCGATCGATCCGAAATGAACGCTTGACGCAGCTGTTTCCGAATGTGCCGAAAAATCGTCAGCCCCGTCGCGTTGTAGAATGAATACAATCGACGAGTTAGAGTAAGTTGATTTCGATGGGAAGTAAACTCAACGTCGATTTCCGATCAAATCGACCCGCCATGCAGATTGTAACCTGTAAGCTGATCGTGATTACGGTCTATGTAAGCTGATCGTGATTACCGCGTATCCCGACGTTAACAGCCGTACATATCAGTTCCTACTCTTGACTGTTACTCTCAAATATTCGATGGTTAATTACTTACGGATAGTTCTCCTCTATGGCGGTTCTTTTGGTAAGTGGGTGCCTTACTATGTCCATCGCAATGTCGGGCGGTAAGAAGCCAAACCGTATGTTCCCGTTAGTCTATCAGCCAATCTATGCGGCGAAGAGGGCAGATTCGACATTGCGCGGGTCAGAATTCGAAATGGGGAACCCTCGGTGAAGCCGAGTTTAACTCTATGCGTGGCGGCCGCGATGCTCATGCTGCCCAATTTCGCTTGGACCAATAGCCTCAGAGGTAACCCTGCAGAACCCTCTGTTCACGTCTTGTCTTATAGCCTCGGCGATCAGGCGCAGACCCTAGGCGTCCAGTCGGAACTGGGTGCGATCGATCCGGAGGACCTGTCGGCGACGACTGAAGATTATGGAGACGGCATTTATGATCGGTTCGCCGATCAAATCGAGACGCGCCTCGCTCTGAGCGAACCCGTCGACCCTGCGTCCGATCGCATGAGCTGGGCGATCCTGCTGATCGCCTTTGCCGGAATGACCGCAGCGGCGTCAGGGCGGCGCCGGCCGCGCAGAGCGACGATTTCGATTTGAGGAGGTTGGCGAATGCCTGCCAGGATTTGGGACGCCAAACCCTGCGGCCGCATGGATGAGCCGTTCCTGCGGCGAAACTTGGAGTTCCGCGTCGCAGCGCGAGGCGCGCCACGCGGCCCCCGCGCTAAGCCTCCCATTGATCGCAAAGCACGGCGCGAACGATGCGCGCAAGCATGCATTCCGAGAGTTGCGCAATGCGCGTCGCGCGCGTTCGCGAATGCGATTCACCTTTTGGGCCGCCGTCGTCGCCGAGATCGACACCCATTGTCCGACCGGCCTGTCACGCGTCGGTCTGGAGGATGGCTATGTCGAGGCCCTGCGGGAAACCTCCACTAGCATGGGAGTCAATTGCCGATGCGACCCGACACTAGCGTAAAACTGCCAGATCACGAAGAGGTTGAAAGGGCTCTCATCGAGATTTTGCGAGCGCGTGGCAACCGCGCTTTGAGGGCGTACGACGCCTACCGATTGCTAGCGGATCATTTCAAATCAGACTGGAAACAACTGCACGAGAAATCCGCGATTCGTGACGAATTGAAGTGGCATAATGTGTGCCGAACTGCCCGCAGTCGCCTTGTCAAAACAGGAAGAATGAAGCGCTTGCCCTTTAATTCATGGTCTCTGACCGAGGCAACATTTCCCGGCGACCTCACCCGGAGCAACGCTGGCGCCGAGGAATTGGCTTGTCCGCGAAATTGACTGGCCGCCTCGCGCTGCGCGTGCTCGACCTCGACGGGCGAGAGGTTCATTCCAAGGTGAAGGGGACAATCGGAGTTAGCGTCTGTGTGGCGCTCAGGATCCTGCGGGAGTTTCTGTCGCCCAAAGTGCAGTGGATGGCGGCTTCGCGCAAGGAGCGGCCGTTCCTGGGGGCGCGGCGAACGGGTCATCATCGACCGATAGTTCTGGTTTCAGCTTCCCGTGATTACGCCCGCTTCCCGGGGAAGGAGTGGCGTGAGTCGGCTGTCTGACCGTCGGCTCCTGGCGGCCGATCAAAATGTCAGCATCATCCGTCCGCCAATTCCGTCGCCCGGGTCACGACGGGGCGGCGTCCGGCTCCGACAGAAGCTCACGCAACTCGCCGAGCCACGGCTCATAGCGCCGCCATCGTTCGACCGAGGTCTTGTAGACGGGCTGGCGCGCCTGCCACAGAGTGGCGGTTCTCACGACTCGGTTGTTCCTCTCGGGCGCGAGGCAGGCGTCATCCCACTCCAAGCCGCAAAAGGCGATCAACCGTCGGCTCTCGGCCTCCGCATCGGCGATCAGCATTTCGTATTCAACTTCGATAAAACGGTCCGACGGCAGGACGCGGCGCCAGTGGTTCATTAGCCGCTCATAGTGCCGATAGGCGAACGCCAAGTCGCCGCGATCCCAAGCGTAGCTCTGAGAGCCCCTGAAGTTCGTAAAGAAGATTGACAGGCATGTGTCGACCGGGTTCCGTCGGCAGTGAATGATGCGCGTATTCGGGAAATTGGATGCGCCGAAAGAGGAAGAGAATTAGCCCTAAGGGTTGTTATATATCCCAAGATCCAGCAAGCGCGACGAACGAGAGGCCAAGTTGCGGGGATTCCGCCGCTTTCCAATTAGTCAGTATACCCGCGTCTTCTTCCCAGATCGCCGACCGCGCCGAGCTATGCAGGTGGGAGTGAACCGGACCCTGGCTTCATCTCACAGTTACGGTTACAATCCGTTTAAATGACGCTTGTCATCGATTTCCTTGGCAGCGTCGCGATGGGCCTGGACCGGGCGCGCCTCGGTGGCGCATCATGGCGACATCCACGCACGATGAAGGACGCACTGCCGACAGACCACCGCGGCACGCGCGTCGGCGCGCGGCGAGAGCAGAGTCGAGGACCTCAGGGTCGTCTATACAGAAAACCCCCTCAAAACGCGTCATCGGAACAGGCCGGAATTCAAGAGGTCCGTTACCGCTCTAAAGCGCATACCGAAACTACTTAATTTCTGTATAGCGTGATGATACGGTTCAACTTATCCGTGAACCGCGCGAGGCGAGCCACTATGACGAAGACCAAGAGCCACACTATCGCAATCTACAGCCGCGTCAGCACCGACAGCCAAACGACGGAGAACCAAGAGCGCGAGCTTCGGGAGATCGCGACCCGCATGGGCTGGAGCATCATGAAGGTCTACAGGGACGAAGGCGTCAGCGGGGCCAAATCTAGAGCTGAGAGGCCAGCTTTCAACGCCTTGTGGAAGGACGCTACACGTCGCCGATTCGATATGGTCATGGCATGGTCGGTGGACCGCCTGGGGCGCAGCCTACAAGACCTAGTGGCGTTCCTCTCCGAGCTTCACGCCCTCAGGATCGACCTTTACCTTCACCAGCAAGGCGTGGACACCTCGACCCCGGCGGGCAAGGCGCTGTTCCAGATGATGGGTGTCTTCGCCGAGTTTGAGCGCGCAATGATTTGCGAGCGGGTCAAGTCCGGGCTGGAACGGGCCAAGGCGCAAGGCAAGATTTTGGGACGACCGCCAATCGACCCCCGTAAGGAAGCGGCAATCCTTGAGGATTTGCGTGAGGGCAAGGCCGGCATCATCAAACTCGCGACCGCCCATGGCGTTGGCGTCGGGACGGTCCAGCGGATCAAGGCGTGCCTAAACGTTTAGGGCCGTGTAGCGTGAGGAGAACGACCACGGCCGCGGACCTTAGGCCGGTGCTTTCGGAACGGCAGCAATGCGCAAATACCGGTCGTTCCTCGACGGCTTAGCGAACGGGTAAATTCGACCCAAAGGCGACGTTTAAGGTCGGCGCTATGAACGGGTGGTAAGCGCGAGAAAGCGGTCTTCGGCAGAAGGGACGGCTTCGGCCAAAGCCGGACATTGCTCACAGCTTGGCGAACAACTCAACCCCTGCGGAGCACAAGGCACGGACGCATTTGGATCGCGCCCCGGAGTCCGATTTCTTATCGCGGCTGGCCCCCTTTCACACGAAAGAAGGATAGCGCTTACCCTTTCGCGCCCTTGTCCCTCCCCTCGGACGTGTGCCTTGTTGGAGTGGCCGTAGGCCAAAGACGTCGGAAGTTCAGTTGGCCATGGTTCGAGGGCTGAACGGGATTCGGAGATGCTGTGTCTCGCGGTATTGAGACCGAGGGCCTGTTGATCCTTCGACTAGAGAGCGCCGCCACTGTCGGTCCAACGCTCATTGTCCGCGATCCATCCGACGTTGGCCACCATGATGATTTCGTCGCCAAGGTAGGCGATGACCGCCTCAGACGGCTTCGCCCAGTCGCGCTCAAGTAGGACGGCGGTTGCCGCGTTCAGCGGAAGGTGGCTCTCCGCGAGAAGAACGCCATCTTCATCGGTAACGAAAAACGTCCGCTCGCCGGACTGTACGAGCTTGACGCAATGCATTTTCATGGCACGGGCGAGGTTGAAGACTGAGCGGCTCAGACGTGCTGAGCATCCGAGCCGCTCAGCTTTTTGGGGAAAAGGCGGCGGGACTGCCGCAAAAAGCATCGCGGCTGGAGGAGGAAGCCGAACCGAGGGTGAGACCCCCAAAGTGCCCCGAAGGACGCTCGACCTGGAATGGGCGGCTCGATCTCCATGAGCCAAAAGAGGGATGCAGCGTCACACCGCGCATTCCTCCTTTGATGCGCATGTACCCTTTTCGGTTAGTTGACGTTGACGTCGTAACTTCCGTGTGGTTAATGGTATAACTTGAGCGTTCCGGTTGACTTCGCCGCGCAATTTCGCGCTGGGGATGAACATCAATGAGAACCGCGATCTCCGCCGTCTTCTTGCTCGAGGCCGTCTCGGCCGCGGCCGCTGGTGGCTTCTACACCGATAACCACGGAGGCGGTGTCTACACCGATAGCCAGGGAAACAGCGCCGGAACGTTCGTCGGCCAGCGTTTTGACGCCCACACCGATAACTACGGGAATACCATGGGAAGGCTCGGCGGCGAGTCCTTCATCACCTCAACCGACAGTTACGGCAACACGTACACGTCCGGAACCAACGGCGGCCGCCCTTTCGGTTGCATGTCGGATAATTACGGCCACAAGCACTGCTGGTGACGTCCGCGAAGTGCTTACCAAGGCGCTGACGGTTGACGGGCGGCGCGCGCTCGACGGGGCCTCAAGTGAAGTCGCCCGGACTCATATCATGCTTGGCGGTTGTCCGCTAAGTTCGACCGGGCGGAGCCGGCGAGCGATGCACAATGGCAAGAGCCGCTTCGGACGGCGAAGCCTATTTCGCGCTCGCAACGAAGGGCGGCTTTCGCGCGGACTCCGGTCCTTCCCGCAGCGACACCTGTAGGCTCACTTTCCGCCCAATGGAGGCGTCCAAGGCCGTGGTCTGCTATGTCGGCTTGGACCGGATGCGACTTCAGTCCAGAATGTGATACCGGGAGCGAGAGCCTCGTATTCAGGCGCTAATCCGGCTCAGCGCGACATAAAGCTTCCAAGAAGCGCGCGGGTCGCGTCTGGGGCCCGAATTCAACCCTGGACTTGCCAACCCTTCGCTAAAATATCCGTGAGGCCGGAGTTGCGCAGCAGCGACGGAATTGAGGTTCCCCCCTCAAGGCCCAATCAGGTCGCTCGCGGCTCGAAACGTCGCGACGGCGTCGAGCGGCGCCGCGCGCTCAGAGGCTTCGAGCCGGACGGGCCCGCTCGCTCCGGCCCGACAAATCTGAGTTGGCGCTTTTCTAGCCGGCGAACGAAATCACCCCCACCCCTCGCCGTGATAGGTCCGGCGCCGGGACTGGCGCGGGGCTCAATCAGTTGGCAAAGGATGACCTTGTGATCAGGAATCTCGCCAAGGATCTCGGCCAGGTGGCCGCGCAAAGCATTGAGCGCCGTGACGCTCGATGACCGACTGGTCGTAAACCTCAGTTCCCTAATGGAGTCGTCATTTCCGTCTAGCTCCGAACGCCGCGAGGAACTCGGCCGGCATGCTTTCTGAGATCGTTCTCTTGGCCATGGCCGAAGGATCCAGCTCGAGAAGCGCAGGAACTAGTCAGCGGGCAACACCGCGTCGACGCCCTTCTTCTTCACCAAGACCACGACAAATTTTGCTGGCTTCGTCATGCTCGCGTTACGCCCGACCGTGTGCACGTCGTCAGGGCCTTCGTAGAAAGTCTGTCCTGGCGCCAGGGTGACCTCTTTGCCGCCCCTGACCCCTTCGACGATCGACCCTTCTAGCACGTAAACGAAGGCGTAAGCATTGTGCCGATGGATGTGCTCCACAGCTCCGGGCGGATACTCGACAGTGAGCATCAACATTTCTCTTCCGGGCACGTCAGCGAGATCCTTCTGCATGACGGGGACCACAATTGGCTTCGGTGGTTCGGCGTGCACAGCCGATGTGAGCTGTGCGCTACCTGCGAAAACGAGCGCCGCTCTAAGAAGGCGAAGGTATGACATGGCTGACTCTAGTAGATTGACTAGAAGAAAGAAGGATCCGGGGTCAGGCTGCCGCCTTTGAGCGGCGCAGCCATTCGTCGAGACTTATGCGGCCAAGGCGCGCGTCGCTGAGCGGCACGAGCGAGCGCTCTTCGACCCGGCCACCGAAGTATCGGGCCTCGGGGTCGCGCACGACCTCGCGCGGGTCGCCAACCGCCTTCAGATAGCGGGCCACGATTTCATTGAACGGCGCTCGTTCCGGGCCCGCGATCTCGATGATGCCATTGCGCGGCGCCGTCAGCGCGACATCGGCGACGTTGGCGGCAACGTCGTCCGACGCGATGGGCTGGAACAGGCTCGGCGAAATCCTGACCATGTTTTCAGCCGCATTTGAATCGGCGATGCCGCGGAGGAATTCCATGAACTGGGTCGAGCGGACAATGGTGTAAGGGATGCCGGAGGCCTCGATCAGTTTCTCTTGGGCGACCTTGGCGCGGAAATATCCATTGTCGCTCCGGTCGATTCCGACGATCGATAGCGCGACGTGATGCCGGACGCCCGCTGCGGTCTCCGCCGGGAGAAGGTTGCGCTCGGAAGTCTCGAAGAATTCCACCGCCGCCCTGTCTTCAAATGAGGGGGAATTGGCTAGATCGATCACGACCTGCGTGCCGGCCAGGGCCTCTTTGAGCCCCTCGCCAGTGATGGTGTTGACGCCGCTTTGGGGTGAAGCCGCGACGACCTCGTGGCCGCGCTGTCGCAAAAGGACGACGGTCTTTGAGCCGATCAGGCCAGTGCCGCCAATGACGACGATCTTCATGTTGTAGTCTCAGAGGAGACGTGCAGAAGTTCGGCGCTTTGTTTCGGATCCGGCTCGGGGCTGGAGTTCTGGAACACCGTCCCGCCCGGCAGGATGGCCTCGCTCACATTGGCGGAGAGGTCGATCGGGCTGCGAACGACGCCGAAGTCCGTGTCGGCGTATGCCGAGGCGTTGGCGGCGGTCCACAAGGCGGTAGCACCCGCGAGTGTCCGAAACCAGCCGTTATGGTTTGTTACCATTGCGCATACTTCCGACGCACCCCGTGGAACGACACATTCTGATTGCGAGCAAATTCAAAACAAAAATCAATCGGTAGTTTTACCTATTCGAGATCAAAGGGCCGACCGGCAGCTTGCACGACACGTGATGCCAGCCTGAGTCATGTCGTAGTTGAGAGGTGTGGCCTGCCGCCGCGTGCCGTTGGCAGCAATCCGCGTCTCCACGAGGTGCGTAGCAAAGGCGCCGAGAGCATGAAGGCTGCAGCCGACTGATCGCCGCCACGTCCTGCCGATGATCGAGCTGCTCAGGGCAGAGGGGCGGAGCCTACGCGAGATCGCCAACGCCCTGAACGCGCGTTGTGCGAGCCGCGCGCCCTTGGCCTTGGCTCCCGCCAGCGCCTCTTTTGTGCGCACCGAAATCATCGTCACGGTGGTTTTGCGTCATGGACACCCGAATCGCGTCAGCGTGGAAGTCTGGCCCGCAGTGCCGCGTTGGATCATCCCCTCAGGAAAAGGCTGATCTCTTCGAGGAAGCGATCGGAAGCCGGCTCATGCTCCAGGAACAAGTGATTTCGACCAGGCAAGGCGACGAAACGGGCGCCACGGATGCTGGCGGCCAACCGGCGTCCGGCGTCGAAGGGAACCATTTGGTCGTCCCGCACATGCATGACAAGCGTCGGCGCCCTCACTTCGGGAAGAAGATCAGTGATATCGAAATCACCGACGACGTCGAAATATCGCGCCGCGCACTCGGGAGAGGTCGTTTTCAGTTGCAGATCGTTGAAATACTCTGCCTGCTGAGGTGTTCCGCCCGGAATGAATCGCGCGGTGAACATTTGCCGAAAGCTTGGATTATCCGCGCCCCATCCAAGGCGCATCAAAGTCGCCATCGCTTCCCGCATTTCTTTTTCCGCCGGAGCGCGCTTCTTTCCGCCGAGGGCGAACGCGCCATACAGAATA
>Ga0206875_1125_pt1 | contig 11548 bp, 7 predicted proteins | sample Alteio_BWOrgCont_9_FD_152616 | JGI IMG/M metagenome (GOLD analysis project Ga0206875, IMG submission 152616) | Enriched cells from forest soil in Barre Woods Harvard Forest LTER site, Petersham, Massachusetts, United States -... | ecosystem: Environmental > Terrestrial > Soil > Temperate forest > O... | reverse complement strand
GCGGGGCGAACAATTCCACGTTGGAAAACGGCGAGGCGTCGCTGCCGTCGTCGGGGCGGCCGTGCTGCGAGACGACGGTAATCACCTCCGGATGCCGTTTGAGAATCTCGCGCATCTTGCGCGCGGCCGCTTCGCCGTCGGGCAGGGAGAGAGTGGTTGGCATGGAGGCGCGAATCCAAAAATTACCCTCTTCCAGGTGGGGGAGAAATTCACTGCCAAGCCGCGCGCCGAAAATGCCCGCGACAACAAGAAAAACGAGGCCGAAGCCGACGGCGAGAGGTCGATTGGCCAAAGCAAATCGCAACGCCGGATAATAAATCCGATGCAACGCGCGGACGATGATCGTTTCCTTTTCCGTCACTTCCTCGGGAATCAACATCGAGGCGAGAACGGGCGTGACGGTGAACGTGGCCAGCAACGCGCCGGCCAGCGCATAACCGTAAGTGCGCGCCATCGGCCCGAAAATTTGGCCCTCGACACCTTGCATGGTGAAGAGCGGCACGAAACCGGCCACGGTGATGACGACGGCAAACAGGATTGCTTTGTCCACTTGAATCGCGCTGATGAAGATCAATCGAAGATGATCGGTCCAACTAACATCTTTATTTGACGAATGCTGGCGAATGGTTGTTGGGTCGGGCCCATAAAATCCGTCGGACAGACGTTGCAGAACGGTTTTGCGATCAGCTTGGGATCTTTGAAAATTGCGGAAGACGTTCTCAACGAGAATGACGGCTGAATCCACGATGATGCCGAAATCCACCGCGCCGACTGACAGAAGATTCGCGCTCTCGCCGCAAATCATCAGCACGATGATGGCGAAGAACAGCGCGAAGGGAATGTTCAAGCCGACGATGATGGCGCTGCGCAAGTTTCCGAGGAAAATCCATTGAATGAGGAACACGAGCACGCAACCGAAAATCAGGTTGTGCAAGACCGTATGCGTCGTCACCGCCACGAGCGATGACCGGTCATAAAACGACGTGACCTGCACGCCCGATGGCAGGGAGCCGTCGTGATTGATCTTGTCAATCATGTTTTTGACCTTGGGGATCATGTCGGCCGTCTTTTCCGTGCGGCGCATGACCACGATGGCGGCGACGACGTCGTCTTCCTCGTCGCGCCCGCAAATGCCCAGGCGCGGGCGGTTGCCCACAGAAACCGTGCCGACGTCCTTGATTGTGACCGGCACGCCGTTGACTTGAGTCAAGACGACGTTCTCGATGTCGTTGACCTTGTAGCCCTGGGTCAAATCATCGTTGCCGCCGTCGTCAATCAGGCCCACGCCGCGAATATTGATGGATTGCTGGCCGATGCGGATTTCTCGCCCGCCCACGTTGATATTGGCGTTGCCGAGGTCGGTGAGAATTTGCGGCACCGTGACGCTGTAGGCTTCGAGCTTGCGCGGATCGACCTGCACTTCAAATTCCTTGGTCGGCCCGCCCCAACTATTGACCGCAGCCACGCCGGGAATGGTGAGCAGCCGGCGCGTCACGATCCAATCCTGCACCGTGCGAAGGTTGGCGATGCCGAAGTGCGGCGGGCCCTTGACCTGATAACGATAAATTTCGCCGGTGGAACTGTTGGCCTGGATGGTCGGCACCAATCCGCCGGGCAGGCTGACATTCTGCTGCATGGCGATGGCGGCCTGGGTATAGGCAAAATTATACTCGACACCGTATTTGAAGGTGACCCGCACGAAAGAGAGCCCGTAAAAGGAGGTGGAACGGATGACATCGATGCCCGGCGCGGAATAGAGCGCGATTTCGATGGGTCGCGTGTAATAACGCTCCATTTCCTCGGCGGAAAGGCCCGGCGCTTGCGCGGTGATTTCTAGAATGACCGGCGTCGGATTGGGATACGCTTCGATATTGAGCTGTTTAAAGGCGAGGAAGCCCGCGCCAGAAAACAGGATCAAGGCGAATATGACGACGGCCCGCCGAGTCAAACAAAAGGCGATGAGGGACTTGAACATTGCGCTAAGGGGACGGGACTGCGGCTAATCGCTGGGCGGCGCTTCGAGAATATTGTTCAGGAAAATTGCGCCGTCGGTCACGGCCAGTTCGCCGGCTTGCAACCCTTCCAGAATTTGATAACGCCCGTCCCGTTCCAGGCCGATGGTGACGAGCCGTTCCGCAAAATGGTGGCGATCGGTCGTGACCCAGGCGGAATGCGTGCCGTCACCGTTGCGAACGACGCCGTTGACCGGGATGGACGGCGATTCGACCGGGTCTTTGACGCGGATGACAAAATTGGCCAACATGCCGGGATTCAATTCGTGGTCGGGGTCGGCGACTTCGCAACGGATGGCCAGGCGATGGGTGTTGGGATCCACATTGGGATAGACCTTGGCGATTTTTCCGATAAAGGTGCGGCCGGGAAACGCCATTACATTATACTTGACTTGCTGCCCCGCGCGATAGAGGGGCGCGTCGCTTTCGGAAACATTGGCCAGGATCCATTTGAGCGAAAGGTCGGAAACGGAATAGGGCGCGGGCGGTGAGCCGGGCTGGACCAACATGCCGGGCGGAGCGGTCATGGACGTGATTTGCCCAGACATCGGGCTCGACACGACCAGCGTGGAATCCACTTTGCGGGTCTTGATGATCGCATCGATGTCCGAATCGCTCTTGCCGAAAATGCGGATGGCATCGCGGGCGGCCTTGAGCGCGCCTTCGGCGGTCTGTTCGTCGTTGATGGCCTGTTCCAACTCGCGTTGTGAGACGCCGACGTTGGTGGCGTAGAGTTCCTTGGCCCGGGCCAGTTCCTTGGTGGTCAATTCCAGCGTGGCCGCGTCGCCAATCAAAGCCGATTCGCCCTGAACCAGGTCCGGACTGTCCACGGTATAGAGCGACTGGCCTTTTTTGACGTCGTCGCCGAGATGGGCAAACGTTTTGAGCAACTTGCCTTGATAGGGTGGGAAAACCTGGACGGACAAATCCTCATCATAATCGATATTGCCGACCGCCTCTTTTTCGACAGGGAATTGGTAGGTGCCGATGGTGTCGATTTTGATGGCGTTTAACTGGGTGGCTGTCAGATCCACACTGCGTTCGGCCGGCGCGGCATTGGAACCGAGGGGCGCTACGGCAGGGGAATTGGTGGACTCAGCGAGGCCGGTCAGCGCGGGCAACATGGTGGCAACAACGAACCCGCCAGCCGCGACCGCAGTCGTGGCCAATCTGCATACATACGAGCGTAATTTCATAGCTTGAAACGTTCGAGGCGAGAGGGGTTGCCCTTCGCCTGCGGCAACCACTTGGACGATGCCGCCAACTTTTTCCATTCAAAGATAATCGGTTATCGCAACAAAAAGTCCACAGAAAAGTGTTATTTTTTCGTACTGCTTTGCATTACACATATTCTTGTATAAGAACGACATACAGCGAATTTATTTAACGATTTTTTAACGCAAAATTAAAATGGCGTTGACGGATTCCAGGGGCTCGTGCATATTGTTGTGAAGAATCCCAAGACAAGAATCGACATCGGAAACGGAGTTGATATGCAAAAAGGAATTTGCGTTCTGATGACAATGATCAAAGAGAGCATCTCTGTCTTGATCTATGCCTTGTTGTTCGCACGTCATGGAAGACGAGCGACCGTGCGAAAATGGTGGGCTCTTCATCGTGCCCACGCAAACGCTCAAACTGCGCAACTTTCCGTGCCCCAATACAGCCGCGCAGAGTATTCGACGTTTGTCACCCTCCTGCGCATCGAACAACAAAAGCCGATCGAGCATCTCGAACAAGCCGGGACATCGGGTATTTAAGCTGGGCGACGACGCCGGTTTTGACTGATGCGCCCGCCAGAGAAATGTGGATGTAAGGGTTTCCCCCACAGAGAATAAATGTTGCCAAGCATCGAATCATTACTATAGTTGCCTCAGTGAAGGTTGGCTCCATCATGAAAACTCTGGCGGTCGCGGGTGTTCTTCTCGGCATAGGCACGGGATGCAGCGGGCTGGCCACCACCCAATCCTTCTCGCCCCTGATGTTTTTTTTACCCGGCCTTGCTGATAGCAAGACCGTTCCTTCGCAGGTAGTTCCAGTGATGAAAACCGCGCCGGTGGCGCAGGTTGCGTCAAACAGGGTTTTAGCCAAAACAAATTAAAATTATGCGATTCCCATTCGCGTTGACGGCGAAAGTCGCCGCGCACATCGTCAAAAACAGGATCCGCCGCACCCCAAAATTCGCCATCGTGCTCCAGCTTGAACCGCTGCATACCTGCAACCTGACCTGCACCGGTTGCGGTCGTATTCGCGAATATTCCACCAGCCTCAAGGACATGATGTCGCTGGAAGATTGCCTGAACTCCGCCGTTGAATGCGATGCCCCGATGGTTTCCATTTGCGGCGGCGAACCGTTGATTTATCCGAAGATTGAAGAATTGGTGGACGGCCTTTTGACCCAGGGCCGCATCGTTTATCTCTGCACGAACGGCATGTTCATGCGCAAAAAGATGAAGGATTACCTGGCCGCCATTTACAGCCCCAAGCTGGAAGCCAAGCTGGCCGAACTCATCGAGCAGAAATTGATCACCGACAAGGACGCCGCCACCATTCGCAAAGGCAAATCCGACGGCCGCCCGGTCATCCGTCCGAGCAAATGGACTTATTGGAACGTTCATATTGACGGCTTGGAATACACGCACGACCTCATCGTCGAGCGCGAAGGTGTTTTCAAGGAATGCGTGGAAGCGATCAAGATGGCCAAGTTGCTGGGCTACCAGGTCGCCACCAACACCACGGTTTACATGGAGACCGACGCCAGCGAGGTGGAGCAGACGCTGGAATATTTCTCATCGCTGGGAGTCGATGCCCACACTGTCACGCCGGGTTACGAGTATGACGCGGCCAAGAAAGACATGGTATCGCGCCTGGGCAAGCGCCCGGAAGATTTCTTCTTGACCCGCAAAATGACGCGGCAAAAGTTCGCCAAGATCCAGGAATGGGGCCAGCGTTTCACCATCATCGGCACCACCGTTTATCAGGAATTCCTGGCCGGCAAACGCGACCTGACCTGCACTCCCTGGGCCATTCCGACCCGCAATATCCGCGGCTGGAAAGCGCCTTGTTACCTCATGACCGATGGCCATTATGCGGGCTATCGCGAAATGCTGGAGAAGGTGGAGTGGAACAAGTATGGCGTGGTGGACGGCGTGGCGCGCGATACGCGTTGCGAGAATTGCATGGTGCACTGCGGTTACGATCCGAGCGGCGCGCTCAGCCCCAAGGTTTCTGATGGTTGGAAAAACATGATTTACAACTTTAGCCCCAAGCCGGCCCCGTATTACGAAGGCCGCAAAATCAATGCCTTCAACGGCGTCTCCATCGGCAAAGGCCATCTGGCCGAAGCCAAGGCCGCCATCAACAACTCCGGCAGTTGCGGTACCGGCGACACGACCCAGCGCGATGAGCTTCTGGCCAAGATCGGCAAAAAATCGGGTCAATGAAGACATTATTTCTCTCGCCACCGAGCTTTGACGGTTTTGACGGTGGCGCTGGTTCCCGGTATCAAGCTCGTCGCGAAGTTACTTCATTCTGGTATCCCACCTGGCTGGCCCAACCGGCTGCCTTGGTGCCGGACAGCAAATTGCTCGATTGCCCGCCGCACGATATCGGCGTCAAGCAATGCCTGGAGGAAGCGAAGAATTTCGATCACGTCATCATCAACACATCCACTCCGTCGCTGAAGAACGATTGCAAGGTGGCCGAAGCCATCAAGCAGCAGAGACCCTCGACCACGATCGGTTTCGTCGGCGCCCATGCCGCCGTTCTTCCCACGGAAACCTTGAAAGCCTCGTCGTCCATCGATTGGGTCGGGCGCAAGGAATTCGACTTTACATGCAAGGAAGTGGCGGAAGGCCGGCCCTTGTCGCAAGTGGACGGCCTTTCCTATCGCAACGCCGAAGGCAAGATCGTTCATAACCGCGAACGGGAAATCATCTCCAACATGGACGTGCTGCCGTGGGTGGTGGATACCTACAAGCGCGATTTGCAGATCGAAAAGTATTTCATCGGCTATTTGCTCCATCCTTACCTGAGCCTTTACACCGGGCGCGGTTGCCCGGCGCAATGCACGTTTTGCCTCTGGCCCCAGACCATCGGCGGCCACAAATATCGCGTCCGTTCGCCGCAGAACGTCGCCGACGAAATGGCCTATGCCAAGAAGCTGTTTCCGAAAGTGCAGGAATTCTTTTTCGATGACGACACCTTCACTGCGAACCTGCCGCGCGCGCGCGAAATTGCCAAGAAGCTCGCGCCGCTTGGCCTGACTTGGTCCTGCAACAGCCGGGCCAATCTGGATTACGATACCGTCCGCTTTTTCAAAGACTCCGGTTTGCGGCTGTTCCTCGTTGGTTACGAAAGCGGCAACCAGGAAATTCTCAATCGCATCAAGAAGGGCATTCAACTCGACGAAGCGCGCCGGTTCACCAAGGCTTGTCATCAGGCGGGCGTGGTCATTCACGGCACGTTCATTCTCGGGCTGCCCGTTGAAACCCGCGAAACGATCGAGCAAACCATCCGTTACGCGATGGACCTCGATGTGTTCAGCATTCAGGTCTCCCTGGCCGCGCCGTATCCCGGGACCGAGCTTTACGAAATGGCCCGGCAAAATGGCTGGTTCGCCAAATCCAAGGACAAGACCGATATCGTCCACCAGGACGGCTTCCAACAAAGCTCATTGGAATATCCGGGCCTCGATAAGGAAGAAATTTTTGAGGCAGTGGATCGTTTCTATCGCGCCTATTATCTCCGGCCCAAGCCGATTCTGCGCATCATCAAGACCATGCTGGAGGACAAGGACATCTTCGTGCGTCGCTGCCGCGAAGGCTACGAATTCTTCAAGAGCCTGCGCCAGCGCAAGGAAGACCTTGCCGCCTCGCGCGCCGTTTCGTCAGCCGCGCCCGTCGCGGCCTAAGCAGTTTCGCTACTCTTCGGCAGCCATTTTTTGGCCGCAGGCGGCATTCCCGCTGCGGTGTGCGCCGCCGCGATGATTCGTCGAAGCACAGCTATTGGCGGTGAAGAAATTTCCTGAAAAAGTCCTCGTCTGATTGCCGCCTCAAGCGCTTGGACTGCGGGGCCGTATTTGCACGTCGAGTAAGCCACCGTGGATTCGTGTTGCAACTCCTTCCAGTCTGTCGGGGCGAGAATACAATCGTGATCCGGCCAGGTCCCATCGTTGGATGTGACGCGGACCATTACGACCTGACCATCACTCGTCTCAGGATCCGAAATGACAATACAGCGATGGAACGGCGGCTCCAAACTCTTCAACGCCGTGCCCAGCCGGATCATGCTCAAGCAAAAATGTCGTCGAGTTGATTCAATTCAACGGCTTCCTGTCGAAGGTGATTGACTTGTTCCGGACTTTTGCCCAGCGCGATCCCGACCTGCTCGACGGCAATCGGTGCACACCCATTGGCCACCGGCACCCATTCCTTGCAGTGATTGTGGCACCAATCAACGAGCTGCCATTGGTCCTTATGTCCGTGTTCAGCCCAGACTTCGTCCAGCAATGCCACCTCCGCGTCGGAAAGGTGTTCTCGCGGCGGCATTTTTTCCAGTTTGACCTCGTGATCCATGCGGTTGGCCACGCATTTTTCCCAGCGCTGATCGGACTCGCCCATCAGCCGTCCGGCATTGATCAGGTCGAGCATTTCACTGGTCACCGGACCGTTGCGCATGGAAAGGTAGTCGCCGCCTGCCACCGGGGAATTGCGCCGGTCCAGCGAAAGCCGGTCCAGCAAATACATGAGCTTTACCAGCTTCATGATATTCATCTGCCCGCCGTTACGGTCCAGAAATAGACACGCGGCCTCAGTTGCCTTGCGGATATTAAACCGGAAATTCATATCGACAGTGTTAAGGTAGCAAAGAAAACGCCCGGGTTCAATCCAGCAATTCAAATCTGCTTTGCGGGATCATTTTACCAATTCTTCCGCTATTTGCACCGCGTTCAGCGCGGCGCCCTTGAGCAATTGGTCGCCCGCCACCCAGAAGCACAGTCCGTTGTCCAACGCAGTGTCCTTGCGCAAACGGCCTACCTGGCAATTGTACTTGTCACTGGCGTGCAACGGCAGCGGATATTCCTTTTTCTCCGGGTTGTCCACCACGTCCAGGCCGGGCGCCTTTTGCAGGACGTCGCGCGCCGCGTCCACTGTGACCGGTTTCTCGAACTCGGCGCTGACCGCCACGGCGTGGGCCCGATAGACCGGCACGCGCACGCAGGTCACGCTGGCGCGGAAAGCGGGATGATGCATGATCTTGCGCCCCTCGTTTTCCATCTTCATCTCCTCCTTGGTGTAACCGTTGGGCAGGAAAACATCCACCTGCGGCAGCACGTTGAAGGCGATCTGGTGCGGATAAACCTCCTTGGTCACCGGCTCGCCCGCCACCACTTGTTCTACTTGACGCTTCAATTCCTCGATGGCCTTGGCGCCCGTGCCGGAGACGGCCTGGTAACTGGAAGCGAAAATGCGCTTGACTCCGAACGCCTGGTGCAACGGATACAACGCCATCAACGTGATGGCCGTCGTGCAATTCGGGTTGGCGATGATGCCGCGATGGTTGCGAATATCGGCGCCGTTGATTTCCGGCACGACCAGCGGCACGGTGTCGTCCATGCGGAACGCGCTGGAATTGTCGATCACCACGCCACCGGCCTTGACCGCGGCCGGCGCAAAATCCCGCGAGATGCCCGCGCCCGCGCTGAACAGCGCAACATCAACGCCCTTGAACGAATCGGTGGTCAGTTCGGTCACCGCCACCGGCTGGCCGCGAAAGGTCAGTTTTTTGCCGACGGAGCGGGCCGACGCCAGCAGGGTCAGCTTGCCCACCGGAAAATTCCGCTTCTCCAGCGTCTTGAGCATTTCGATTCCGACGGCGCCTGTCGCGCCGACGATGGCCACATGGGGTTTTGCGTTCATAAAGTCAAAAGGGGTCGAATATAACGCCGGAAAAACGGCGCGTCAAACGTGCCCGGCGGTCGCGCGGGTCGTACCGGTTTTGACCGGCGAACTCTCGCGCAAACGGGCGATGATTTTGGGCAGGTGCTTGAGCAGGTGATCCACTTCCTCGTCCGTGTTGTAAATGCCCAGGCTGAACCGCACGCAACCGCGCGCCCGCGCCGGTTTCAGGCCCATCGCTGTCAACACGTGGGACGGATTCAGCGAACCGGTCGTGCAAGCCGAACCGCTGGAAACACAAATACCCAGTTCATCCAGCTCGTGCAAAATGCTCTCGGCCTCGACGCCGTCAAAGGCGATGTTGCTCGTATTGGGCAAACGCGGCTCGCGCGCCCCGGTGCGAATCGTATGCGGAATGTCGCTGAGAATTCCCTGTTCCAAACGATCGCGCAACCCGCGCACGCGCGTGTTTTCGTCTTCGAGATTGGCCACCGCCAAATCCGCCGCGCGTCCGAAGCCAATGATGCCGGTGACATTTTCCGTTCCGCCACGCCGGCCCTTTTCCTGGTGGCCGCCGATGATGTAGGGCTGATATTTGACACGGCGCTTGATGTAAAGCAGGCCGATGCCTTTGGGCGCATGCAATTTGTGTGCGGACAGTGAGAGTAGGTCCACGCCGAGGTTGTGCACATCGATTTTCATCTTGCCCGGCACTTGGGTGGCATCGGTGTGGAACAACACATTGCGACTTCGACAAATCGCCGCGATTTCTTCGATCGGGAAAAGGATGCCTGTTTCGTTATTGGCCCACATGACCGAGACGATGGCTGTGTCCGGGCGGATGGATTGATCGAGCAAATGCAAATCAAGCGAGCCGTCCGCGTCCACCGGCAGAAACGTCACATCGCAACCCTGCTTTTGCAGTGCCTGGCAATGATTGATGATGGCCGAATGCTCGACCGCCGTGGTCAGGATATGGCGCTTGCCGGGATGCGTAGAGAGGGCGCTTTGGATGGCGGAATTGTTGCTCTCTGTTCCGCAACTGGTGAAAATGATTTCCTTCGGGTCGGCATTGATCAACGCCGCCACCGCGTTCCGCGCTTCTTCAACGCGCCGCCCCGCCTCGCGGCCGAAGCCATAGGCGCTGGACGGGTTGCCCCACCACTCCCGCATGAACGGCAGCATGGCATCGATCACCTCCGGCGCGATGCGCGTCGTGGCGTTGTTATCAAAATAATATGTCTTACGCTGGCTCATGAGCCGGACATTAATTCTAATTAAAACCTGGCAAACTGCAAGCCTGCCGGGGGCGAAACGCGCATCGAAAGATTTTCTGTAATAAAATCCATGGGGCCGGCGACTAACTCTTTGACTATGCAACCGAATCAATGTCGTGAGACCGAATAAGATGAAACAATGGGCGATTGCGTTTGCCATCGTGGTTTTAAGTTGTGGCGTTGACCTGAAAGGTCGGGCGGCGGAAACGCCTTCAGTGGCAGAGATAAAAAAGTTGCTCGATCAATGCGTGAACGCGCAGAACCGGACGCCCGGCATTGTAGCCGGAGTGATCGACCTCCATCGCACGAACGTCGTTTCCTGTGGAGTGCGCGAACGTGGCAAGGGCGGCAAACTCGATGGCGATTCAATTTTTGAAATTGGGTCCATCACGAAAGTGTTCACGACCACGCTGCTGCAACAAATGGCCGACAGCGGCGAAGTGAACCTGACCGATCCCATCAGCAAATACCTGCCGTCGTCCCTCAAGACACCTTCGTGGCATGGCCAGGAAATTACGCTCCTTGATCTGGCTACTCACACGTCGGGCTTGCCCTCGTTACCGGAGAATTTTTCCCCCAAGGACGGCGATAATCCGTGGGCGGATTATTCGGTTGAGCAAATGTATGATTGTCTGGCGCATTACAAATTGGCGCGAAAGCCGGGGATGAAATTTGAATACTCCAATTTCGGCATGGGCTTGCTGGGACATATCCTCGCGTTGCGGGCTGGGACAAATTATGAAGCGCTGGTGGTCAGCCGGATTTGCGATCCGCTGGGCATGAACAGCACGCGCATCACGCTGACGTCGGAACTGAAAGCGCGCCTGGCGGCCGGCCACAGCGTGGTCGGACCGCGTGTCAAGAATTGGGATGCGCTGGCGCTGCAAGGGGACGGCGCGTTGTATTCGAGCGTGAATGATATGTTGAAATTTCTGGCGGCGAACATGAGCCACACGAATTCCCCGTTGGTCGCGGCCATGGCTAAAACCCATACCCGGCAAAAAAGGGCCGGTCTGGGCATGAAGGTGGATTTGGGCTGGATGGAATTTTCATTCTTCGGACTCGATTACACCTGGCACAACGGTGGCACGGGAGGATATCGGTCGTTCATTGGTTTCGACCCAAAATTGGAACACGGCGCGGTCGTGCTGGCCAACGAGGCCAACGACATCGATGACCTCGGGCGCTGCCTTTTTCTGCACGACACCTACGACAGCCTCGATAAATTCAAAGCCCCGCTTCAACGCATAGTGTCGCCGATTGACCACGAGATTTACGACCGTTACGTGGGTCAATACCAATTTAGCGCCAAACATTTTATGACCGTCAAGCGCGAGGGCGATCGGTTGCTGGTGACCGA
>Ga0206875_1235_pt1 | contig 11584 bp, 12 predicted proteins | sample Alteio_BWOrgCont_9_FD_152616 | JGI IMG/M metagenome (GOLD analysis project Ga0206875, IMG submission 152616) | Enriched cells from forest soil in Barre Woods Harvard Forest LTER site, Petersham, Massachusetts, United States -... | ecosystem: Environmental > Terrestrial > Soil > Temperate forest > O... | reverse complement strand
CAATAATAGACGAACTATCCATACCGCCGCTAAGACTTGTGCCAACAGGTACATCGCTTCTCAATCTTCTGCTGACAGATGTAGTAAACAAATCGGTAAACCGTTCAATAGCATCTTTTTCTGAAATACCCAGTTCAATATTTTTATCTAATTCCCAATAGGTTTGTACCGTTACACGTTTATCCTTTACCGTTAGTTTAAGATAATGTGCAGGAAGCAAGGACGAAACATTTTCAAAAAAAGTTTCGTTTTTATTCAATGCATTTTGCACATGCCCGAGTGTGATATAGTTCAACAACATTTTATCATTCACCGCTTTTTTAATACCCAATGCCCACAACGCTTTTATTTCACTGGCAAATACAAAACAATCATCGTCTTTATAATAGTAGAAAGGCTTTTCGCCAAAGCGATCACGGGCGGCAAAAAATTGTTGTTCTTTTCTGTCCCATATCCCAAAGGCAAACATGCCGTCAAACTGTTGCAGGCATTCTTCTTTCCAATAATCATAAGCAGCTAAAATAACTTCCGTATCCGATTGGGTGCGGAAATGGTACCCTTTTTTTTCGAGCGTGCTTTTAAGTTCGATGTAGTTGTATATCTCGCCATTGTAAACGATTACATAACGGTCGAAATAATGCATAGGTTGTGCACCGCCGATGGTAAGATCGATAATAGAAAGTCTTCGATGTCCGAAGCCAACAACACTTTTAGGATTTATCCAAAAACCATCGCCATCCGGCCCACGATGCGCCAAAGCATCCATCATTTTTTGCAGATTAGACTGCGTTACTATGGATGTATTTGATGATATAATACCTGCAATTCCACACATGTTATAAAACCTCCAATCTATTGAATCGTTAAAACTGCTGATTAAAATGTAATAGGTAACGCAACTTTTACATCATCCCAATAAACGGCAAGATTAGCGCCCGACGTGGCTTTTTCAAATATAATTGTTAAAGCTTCTGTAGAAGTAGTTTGTTTTTGTACAGGCACATCCACACGCAATACATCTAATTTTTTATCGTAGATATAGGCACCCCAGCTATCCGTGGCTTTATTAATTATAATAGTCCACTTAGCACTATCCGGAATTGCGTATACTGTATAGCGGCCTTCGGCAATTTTTTTACCGTCAATCGTTACCGGTTTAAACAAATCTATTTCTGTAGATTCATTGGCACCCAGGCGCCATACTTTTCCATACTCTATCAGGCTGCCAAATATTGCACGACCATTTTTTTGCGGCCTACCATATATGATTCTTGCTGTAAGTGCATCGGTAGGTTTACCCTGTGCATTTAATCCCGGATAGTTTGACGGGCAATAACTCATATCCATCGGCGATTTATCTAAACCGGGTAAAGTACTTTGTGCAGTAGCTAAAATTGTTGCAAAACAAAACAAGGTTAATAAGGCAAGTATTTTTTTCATAAAAATTTATTTTAGTAAAGATAGAGAATCAAGTGTTTAATAATTGAGAGAAACGGTTAAAAGAAAAAACTTTAAGCTCTTTAAAAAAATGAGCATAACAATTTCTTAATGGATCGTAGTTTTCGTTAAAAACGTTGCAAGCCATTTTCCAATCTGTTATGTATGTGGCTCTTTTTGTTAAGCCTTCAAAACTCCTTTCTATAAATGTGGTATGCCGGTAACTGTAAAGCCAATCCTGTGTTTTCATATACTCAAAATACCTGCCAAAACGTTCGGGAAAGATGGCGGAATAATTTTCCAGTTTTTGATACGTTTTAGAAGCAAATAATTTTAACGCTTCATCATTTGCAAACTCATTTTTGTCCAGAGCTAAAAAATGATCGTACACAATATCTACAAAAGCACCGGCGTATAAACGGTAATCTTTTTTAAAAAACTCTTTGGCCTGTTTGGTTGCGGGATGATTGTCGGTAAATTCATCAATAGCCCGATGTAGCATGATTCCATTTTGGATGCCAATGGCAAAATCTAATTTCTTATTACCCTTCACAAAATCACTAATCATATTGCCGGTTAAAATATCCGGGTTATCAAAAGAAAGGTATGCGTGAGCTAAATAATTCATCAGTATATAAAGGTACGCTTTCATGATACCAATTAAAGCTTTTAGAAATTTAGCGTTAATGATCTACGAATCTTACCGTACATCAAGAATAAAGATTTGCTAATAGATATAAATCACATTTTAATGCAGTGTTAACAAATGGATACAATCCTTTACTAGACTGTATTAACATCTATTTTACCTGCCAACAATTATTCTGCTTTTTACCGTTCATCATATCCATCGGTTTAATTGCCGCTGCTCATCACAGAATGATTGCAAAGATTATTGCCGGGCAATACTTTTGGTGCATCAATAAACCAACTTAAAAAAATTAAACATGAAAAAGTCAGCAATTACCTTAACAACAATGGCACTCTTTTTTGCTGCCAGCTCTTTTACTACTAAAAACAGGGAGGATGTTCCCGAAAGAGTAAAATCCGCTTTTCAAAAAGATTTCACTACCGCTTTAAATGTATCCTGGGAAAAAAACGACAACCTTTATTTTGCCAATTTCAACTGGAATGCTTCGGATGTAAAAGCTGCTTTTAATGCAGACGGCGATTTATTAAGTACCAGCCGCAAAATCAGCATTGCACAATTGCCTTTAAAAATTACATTGGCCATTGAGAAAAAATATAAGGGCTACCGTTTGGAAGATAATGCAATGGAAATAATTTCGGACGATGAAACAACCTATCATTTTGCAGTAAAAAATGATGCGAAAGAATTAAATCTTATCAGCAACGCCAACGGAGATATAAGCGAAAGCAAATAAATAGTATCCTGGTTCGTTTTGCCCTGCAATAAAAAGCAGGGCATTTTCATTGGCTCTTTTGTTGGTTCAGTTACCTTTGCGGTGCAAAAAAATAATATTATGAGCAAAGGACCCGTTTCTACATTTATAGAACATCATTATCGCCATTTTAATGCAGCCGCTTTAATGGATGCAGCCAAAGGATACGTAACGCATTTGGAAGAAGGTGGAAAAATGATGATAACATTAGCAGGAGCTATGAGCACTGCAGAACTTGGATTAAGCCTTGCAGAAATGATTCGTCAGGATAAAGTTGCTATAATAAGTTGTACGGGAGCTAACCTTGAAGAAGATATAATGAATCTGGTGGCGCATAGTCATTATAAACGAGTACCGAACTACCGTGATTTAAGTCCGCAGGAAGAATGGGATTTATTGGAAAACCATTATAACCGTGTAACTGATACCTGCATTCCCGAAGAAGAAGCATTTAGAAGATTGCAAAAGCATATTCATCAATTATGGAAAGATGCGGATGATAAAGGCGAACATTATTTTCCACATGAGTATATGTACAAAATGTTGCTGAGCGGCGTGTTAGAACAGTATTATGAAATTGACCCAAAGAATAGCTGGATGCTGGCTGCAGCGCAAAAAAACATCCCGATTGTAGTGCCTGGTTGGGAAGACAGTACGATGGGAAATATCTTTGCATCCTATGTAATTAAAAATGAAATGAAAGCCACTACTATGAAAAGTGGTATTGAATACATGGTATGGCTTGCAGATTGGTACCGTAATAATTCATCTGGTAAAGGTGTTGGGTTTTTCCAGATTGGCGGCGGTATTGCCGGTGATTTTCCAATATGCGTAGTGCCGATGATGTATCAGGATTTGGAATGGCATGATGTTCCGTTCTGGAGTTATTTCTGCCAAATCAGCGATAGTACTACATCCTATGGTTCATACTCAGGTGCAGTGCCGAATGAAAAAATTACCTGGGGTAAATTAGATATTCATACACCGAAGTTTATTGTGGAGAGTGATGCTACGATTGTGGCGCCATTGTTGTTTGCGTGGGTGTTGGGTTGGTAGTATTTTATCAACAGATATAAAACAAAAAGCGTTGATTCTTTCAACGCTTTTTTAATTCTTTTAATTCAATATTACTTCACCTTTCCCCAATTCTCTCCACTTCTTATCCTATACAACGTCATTTCACTAACGCCATATTTTTCGGCCATTTGTTTGTAGGTAAGTTTGCGTTTGGGATTGTTGATAGAGTCTTTGATAGTTTTAACCTGTGTAGCGGTAAGTTTAAGTCCTTCTGTTTTATTAGCCTGTCGTTTTTTATAAGCAATTTTTTGCGGACTGTTTTGTTGATGTTCACTTACTTCATCGGCGGTTGCCCATTTTAAATTTTTATATTCGTTGTCACCTTTTTTATGATTGGTATGTATAACGTATTTATGTTTGGGACTTGTTTTTTTGCAAAAGAGTTTTGCAACTTCCCGATGCAGATAAATGGTGCCGTTTGTATTCTCAACATGAAGATTTAAAGTTCTGTATCCGGAGGTTATTGAGCCGTTTAATAATTTACCATCTGTTGTAATATCATCGGTATAACTGGCTGCACGTCCTATTGAAGAGATGGCATATTTTTTACGAAGTTTGTTGCTTCCGCTAAACTGAAGTTGCTTCCATATCTCACCTTGGATTTTCTTAATCATATAGCATGATTTTATAAATGAAGTACGGGCAAAAACAAGTTGCCTGTACGGAGTATTATAAATGCCGGATATAAATATAAAATAAATAGTTGGCTATTTAGGTAACATGTTTATAAATTCTTCCTCACTTATAACCTTTATCGAAGGGATTTTTTTTGCTTTCTCCAGCTTGCTTCCGGCCTCTGCGCCTGCTACAAGATAATTCAATTTGCTGGTGACGCCACTTGCAATTTTGCCGCCGTTTTTTTCTACCAGTTCTTCTGCATCGCTTCTTTTTAATTGTGTAAGCGTACCGGTAAATAAAAAGATTTGTCCTGAAAAATTATCACTGACAAGCGTTTGTTTTTTCTGATTGTTTAAAGAAATCTCCAACGCTTCCAGCTTTTCCAGCATTTTAATATTGTCTTCATTATGAAAAAAACTGTAGATACTCTCAGCGACCTTTACGCCAACATCATCAGTGCTTTGCAATTGCTCTTGTGTAAAATTTTTAAAATCAAGCAAATGATTTACAGTATTGGCTAAAGCCTTTGCCGTGGTTTCGCCTACATAACGTATGCCTAATCCAAATATTAACCGATGTAAGGGTTGTTGTTTTGAATTTTCAATAGCTGATTGTAAGTTTTCAATCGATTTTTTTCCAAAGCCGCCCAATACTGTAATCGCATTAAAATCCAGTGTATAAATACCCGGCACATCTTTTAATAAATCCAATTCAAAAAATTTACGAACATTGGCTTCGCCAAAACTTTTTATGTCCATTGCATCCTTGCTTACAAAATGTATGATGCGCTCTACTACCTGTGCTTTGCAATTAATGTTTACACAACGCCATACTGCTTCATCCTCGGGCTTATATAATGCATCATTACAAACAGGGCAGTTTTTTGGAAATACGATTGCTTCTTCAGTTCCATCTCTCAATTCAGCCAATGGTTTTACGATATACGGGATAACATCGCCGGCCCGTTCCACCAAAACAGTATCACCAATATGCAAATCTTTTTCCCGTACTACATCTTCATTAAACAAGGAGATTGATGAAACGGTAACGCCGCCAATATGCACCGGTTCAATTTTAGCCACTGGTGTAATACTCCCTGTACGCCCCACCTGGAACTCAACTTTTAATAATTTGCTGGTTGCCTGTCTGGCTTTAAACTTAAAGGCAATTGCCCATCTTGGGTGATGTGTTGTCATCCCCATTTTATCCTGAAGCTCCAGATTATTTACTTTTATAACCATGCCGTCAATTTCATACGGTAGGTTATCTCTTCCATCTTCAAATTCATGTACATACTTTATAACGCCTTCAATACCCTTCACTACTTTCATTTCAGTCTTAGGACTACGCAATCCTACATTCCAAAGCATTTGTAGCATGCCTGAATGTGTCAACAATAATTCATTGGTAGTTTTTGTTTCCGATTCTTTTTGTAGGAAACTTACATTGTATAAAAAAGCTTCCAGATTTCTTTTTGCAACATCTTTTGGGTCTTTCATTCTTAAAGAGCCGGATGCGGCATTGCGGGGGTTTGCCAGTGGTGCAAGATTTTGTTCCTGCAGATGTTCATTGTATTTTTTAAAGCTGTTTTTATTCATCATCACTTCGCCACGTATTTCTATCTGCTGAATATTATAAGCAGAAAATTTTGCAGACAAGGGAACGGAACGTATTTGTTTAATGTTCGTGGTAATATCTTCACCTTCCACACCATCGCCTCGTGTAGCAGCTCTTGTAAGTAAATCATTTTCGTAAATGAGAGAAATACCTGCACCATCAAACTTAGGTTCTATGCAATATTCTATTTGTTCCAAACCGGATAATTCCCGGGCTTTTCTATCCCAGTCAATTAAATCATCTGCGTTATAACTATTTTCCAAACTAAGCATCGGCACCAGATGGGGTACTGTAACAAACGATGCATTTAAGCTGCTACCCACACGCTGCGTTGGAGAATCGGAAGTTATTAAACCGGGATTTTGTAATTCGATTTTTTCCAGCAATTTGAATAAGCTGTCATAATCAACATCGCTGATAAGATTATCATTCAATACATAATAACGATACTCATGAAAACGCAATATATCTTTTAACTGAGTAAGTTGCTTACTGTTGATTGAAGCAGCATCGAAACTATTGATAGAGTGCAACCATTCGCCGGTGCTTTTTTGTAACTGGAGTGTTTCTTCTTTATTAAACATATATAATTGGCTAAACCCAAAATTAAAAAGAATAGCCGCCTTTTAAGCAGAAAATAATTTTGCTGCGAATTACGTCAATGTACATAAATGAAAAGAGCTTTATACAAAATATATTCGCTCTATTTGTGGTAAATGACTATTAATATAAAGTTACAATGCCGTTTTTAATTGCATATACTACCAGCCCAACTCTTGTTTTTACATTTAGTTTTTCAAACAATGTATCCCGATAACCATCAACAGTACGAGGGCTTACAATCATTTTATCAGCAATTTCTTTATAGGTTAATTCGGAGCTGGCATGATTTAAAAATTCAATTTCACGATCTGTCAACAAAATTGCTTTCTTTATTTTTATATCTTCCTCAACATGATTCAGGGCATATATTAATTTTCCACTGATAAGTTCTGAATGGTAAAAACCTTTAGCAAGAATAGCATCAATGGCCATTTTCAATTCAAGGGGTTCGCTGTCTTTTAAGATATATCCCCTGGCTCCGTTACGCAGCATACGTATTATAGAATTTTCGTCATCATACATACTCAACGATAATATTTTTATCTGCGGATGATTTTTTTTAATCCATGCCGCAGTTTCATAGCCATCCATTTCAGGCATATTGATATCCAGCAACACAATATCCGGTAAGGATTTTGGCAGCAGTTTTTCTATAAAATCTTTGCCATTATCAGCTTCGAATAAAACGAAATGCCCAAGGCTTTTTACCAATGATGCCAAACCATTGCGAAGCAATAAATGATCATCTATTAAAACTAAATTAGCCATAAGGTTTTTTATTTGTTTAATGCAATTTCAATAGTAGTACCGATGCCGGGAGCTGAATGAATAGCGAAAGAGCCATTAATTAATGCAGCCCTGTTTTGCATATTTTTTAAACCAATTCCGGTTTTGGCAGAGAGTAAACTTTCTTTATTAAATCCAATGCCATTATCCTTAATACTTACGGTATATTTTGTCTCCGTGTTTTCCAGCTTTACAAAAATGGTTTTTGCTTTTGCATGTTTAATGCTGTTTTGAAGTGCTTCCTGCACCATCCTGAAAACAACGATTTCTTTTTTAGCATCTAATTTATATGTTTCACCAATAATCTCTAACTCCGTAGTGTACTGTCCGCTATTTTCAAGTATTTTTAATTCAGCTTCTATAGATTGCTGTAAACCAAGATCTGAGATTTTATCGCCATGCATACCACGACTTATATTACGTAAGTCGGTAATGGCTTTACTTACCAATTGCTTGGTATCCGTTACTTTTATTTGTGTTTTTTCATCCGGATTTATAGGAAATGTACTCAGATTTAATTTTGCCAGACTTAATACCTGCCCGATATTATCATGTATTTCCTGACTGATGGTTTTAAGTGTTTGTTCCTGTATTTCTATTTGAGCATTTAAAAGTTCTTTTTCCAATTGAGCTTTGGCTTTCTTCTGCCTGTCCTGAAACACGATAACGAGAAATAAAATAAAAGCAACCAGTAAAAGTAAAATCACGGTAGTAATAATTATCCCAATTTGTAATTCGTTTCCGGACGATGGCATAAAACACCTATTATTATCATCAAATATAATATACTGTTTACTACCTGACTTATAATATTTAAACTAACAGCAGTCCTCCAATTGTTTATTGAAAGAATATTAAAGGATGCCAAGTAAGGAATATTGCCAAGGTAACAAAACAAGATACCTATAGATGTCCAAAAAAAGAAATTGTGAAAGGGGTTATTAAATGAATTTTTAAAAACAAACTGATAGATGGTAATTAATGAAAATGCAGCTAAAGCGACTGAACTAAAAAGATAAGAATACGTATCTAAAGAATCATTTTTTTGTATAAAACAAAAATTAATAATCCAAAAGCACGCAAAAGTTATACCGTAAATAAGTATAGCTTTCCTTATTGCCAGACTCTTATTTACATAATAAAAGATGTAACAAAACGCAAAGCCTTCCAAAAGGATTGAAACATTATAAATAGGAATATTTCCAACTTCATAATAATGAACTAAAATAGAAGAGGATACTTCTATTAAAAAATTTGTAATTAAATATAGTATAAACAGAATGAAAAAGCTCAAGCCAAACTTTCGTCTGGCTTGAATAAATACCAATAAGGTAATTAATATTATTGCAGGAAAATAAATCTCTCTTAAAGGCATTTCTACTTATTATTTTTTAAGATCCATGATGTGGAGGGGTAGGTATTGCACAACAATCCAGATCATCACCCATTAAACCTGCTTTCTTTTTTGCATTCCCTGAATGTACCTGTGAAGCTTTAAACCCTGCTGTCAAAACTCCATCGCCGATATGATTTTTTACCTTATCATCTTTATCCGCAATAAAAAAGCTTACAGTAAGATTGTTGGAAATATCATCAAATGGCGGTTGGCAGCTTGTTTGATGCGGCAACGTAATTCCAAATTTGCAATAAAGTTTGGAGTAATCCGGCCCGGCTTTTTCAGCTTCTTCAAGAAAAGCCTTTAAAATATCGATACTAAGGAAAAAGCCATCCGATTTTTTAAAATGCCTGGCTGTGGCGGAATCCAACTTGACCAATTTGTGATAATCATCAAAAATCTGGTGCAAATCATTGTTGTTAATCTCTCCGGTTAATGGAGACGAAGGGGTTGAAACAATTTTGGTTGACATGGTGTGTAAGTTTAGTTAAAAATATGGCTCAATATAGAATAAGAAATCCTGCTTTTATAGTTAGAAATTCATTTTTAAGACTATTCTATTAAAAAAGGGTGTTTTCACCCTCTTTAATCTAAAATATCCGATTAAAAATACCGTTAAAATACCCTTGTTTGGTATACTGCCATTTGCAATCTTTGTACAGGCAATTTGAGCTTGAACAACTTGAATATATAATATAAAAATGCCCGGATAATATCCGTAACCTATCTTTCTTTTAAAACAGAAAGCCCAACTAAAAGAGCAGCAATTAAACCAGCTGCTTCTTTTTTGCCCCTAATTTCCCATGAATAAAAATTTATAGCAAAATTTTTATTGAAAATCAATCGATTACAGAGGTTAGATAAAAATAGTTTATGTTTTCGTTGGTAAAACCGCTAATAAAGCTCACTTTTGCACTCCATTTTAAAAACCTTCGGGATAGCGAAGGAATCATTAAAAACAATAACAATGAGCAAATTACATTTCACCACCAAACATGCGAACGAGGCTACCGTTACTCACAACTGGTACGTTGTAGATGGTACTAATCAAACCGTTGGTCGTATGTGTTCAAGGATTGCAGCCATTCTTCGTGGTAAGAACAAGGCGTACTACACTCCTCACGTAGATTGCGGCGATTACATAATCGTTATCAATTGCGAAAAAGTAAAATTCACCGGCAACAAACTGGATGAAAAAGTATATGACAACTTTACCGGTTACCCAGGTGGCCGTAAAGAAGAGTTTGCAATCGACTTGCAAAAACGCCGTCCGGAAGTAATCATCGAAAGAGCCGTAAAAGGGATGTTACCTAAAAACCGTTTGGGCCGTCAGATGTACAAAAAATTATTTGTATACAAAGGTGCTGAACACGGGCATTCTGCACAAAAACCTCAATCATTAAAGTTCTAATTTAAAAAATAATGGAAAAGCAAAAAAACGCAGTTGGCCGTCGTAAAGAAGCTGTAACCCGTGTTTTCTTAAGCAAGGGCGAAGGTAAAGTAACGGTAAACGGTAAAGATTATAAAGAATATTTCCCATTGGTGTACCTGCAAAATCAGGTAGAAGCTCCATTGAAAACCATTGAAGCATCTGATAAATTTGATGTGACTGTTAACGCTAAAGGCGGTGGCGTAAAAGGCCAGGCAGAAGCTATTAAATTAGGTATCTCCCGTGCTTTGTTGGAAGTAAACCCAGAGTATCGCCCGGTGTTAAAAGCTGCAGGCTTACTTAAAAGGGATCCACGTAGTGTTGAGCGTAAAAAACCAGGACGCAGGAAAGCGAGAAGAAGCTTCCAGTTCAGCAAACGTTAATACATTATATTGGATACTCGATATCCGATTTTGGATATCGGGTCCTCAAATTCTATAACACTTATTATACTATAAAAATGGAAAATAACACTTCGTTACAACAGCAACTTCTTGATGCAGGTGTACATTTTGGACATCTTAAAAAGAAGTGGAATCCTAAAATGCTTCCTTACATTTTCGCAGAGAAAAAAGGAATTCACATTATCGACCTGAACAAAACCGTAGAAGGTTTGCAGGAGTCTGCTGCAGCTTTGAAATCAATTGCTAAAAGCGGTAAAAAAATAATGTTTGTTGCTACTAAAAAACAAGCAAAAGAAATCGTTTCTGATTGCGCTAAAAAGGTAAACATGCCTTTTGTAACAGAACGTTGGTTAGGTGGTATGCTTACAAACTTCAACACGGTTCGTAAGAGCGTGAAGAAAATGCAAAGCATCGAAAAAATGCTGAACGACGGAAGCATCGACAACCTTACTAAAAAAGAACGCTTAACACTTACCCGAGACAAAGATAAAATGGAAAAAGTGTTGGGTGGTATTGCTCAAATAAGCCGTGTACCTGCTGCTTTATTTATGGTAGATATAGGACACGAACATATCGCTTTAGCAGAAGCTAAACGTTTAAACATCACCACATTTGGTATGGTAGATACAAACTCTGACCCTAATAAAGTAGAGTTTGCAATCCCTGCAAATGACGATGCTACCAAATCAATCGCTATCATCGTAAACTACCTTACCGCTGCAATTGCAGAAGGTTTGGCTGAGCGCCAGGCTGAAAGAGATGAAGACGACAGCAATGCAGATTCAGAAGAATCAGCAGAAGCTAAAGCAAGACG
>Ga0206875_1234_pt1 | contig 11626 bp, 9 predicted proteins | sample Alteio_BWOrgCont_9_FD_152616 | JGI IMG/M metagenome (GOLD analysis project Ga0206875, IMG submission 152616) | Enriched cells from forest soil in Barre Woods Harvard Forest LTER site, Petersham, Massachusetts, United States -... | ecosystem: Environmental > Terrestrial > Soil > Temperate forest > O... | reverse complement strand
CCTCAAAATGAGCGTCACCACCAAGTTCAATAAATTCGACGGACGCCCCAAGAATTGCCGCTGATCTTTTGGCTTCGGCTTGCCGTTGTGCCGGCGTCCCATGGGACGCGGATTCGCCACGCGAGCAGATCACGAAGTAAATTTCGCGGCTGGCGAGCGCTTCGAGGGCGATGATACCACCGCAACCGAATTCAATATCATCGGGGTGCGCCCCAAAGGCGAGCAGCGGTGGGCGCTCAGGGGGCGAGTTCGACGTAGGCTTCTTCATGGCGGTCAATGGCATCGCGTTCGATAAAAGTGATTTCCGGCGCGTCTTCCGGGCGAAGATATGCTTTTTCCCCGGCTCCGGCAACGTAATGCGTGCAGCGCACAACCGATTGCATCCATTGCAGGCGGGTATCGCGTGTCGGGCTGATTTGATCGCGGGTAAATTCGGACGGCGGCAACGTGACAAAAGCGTCTCCGCCTTCGTGCAGGGTGAAAGCGCCATTGGCATGGCGGGCGCGAACAATTTCACCTTCAAACAGCACATCCACAAAAAATTCGGGGACTTCGCAGGCGGCGCGACGGACCGCCGGATCACTTGAACGTATAATGCGGATGCCGCCAAGCAAACCCATCGCCCGGTACATCTCCAGGCAAAAATCGGCCACGTTGACAGCGATGATTTTTTTAAAAACCTCGATCAGCCTCCGATCCACGTAATTGGGCAATTGGAGCACCGTTTTGTCATGCCAGCCCGGGGGAATGCGTTTGAGATATTGCGGTGAGAATTTTCGTTGGAGGCGGTTGGCGAAAGCAAAATTAAGATGGGCAGATTCGTCGGTTTTGCGATGACGCACCGCGATGCGGGTTTCGCGCGGGTCGTGATCGCTGTCGTGACAGAAGAAAACGATCTCACCGCCAATCTCTTTTTGCAGCCGGCGGGCAGCGCGAATCTTTGCGACGAGGTATCGCTTCGGCAAGAACCCGCACGGTTGCTGGCCAAAGCAAATGACAGGTTTTGAACTCATGCAACGGGCGATGTGTTGGATGATTTACCGGTCGAGCCGAGCGCGGACTGGATGAGCAGGCTCAACAACAGGCAGGCAGCGCACCCGATGAAATTGTACCACAGGTAGCTGATGTTAAGCGAAAAATAGAGGACAAAGACCAGTGTTTGGGACGCAAGTGCGGCCCAAAAAATCGCTGTGCCACGGACCCACTTCAAGAAAAACGCCGCCAAAAACAACGCCAGCATCACGCCGTAGAAGACCGAACCGATGATATTGACCGCCTGAATCAAATTCTCCACCAAATTCGCAAACAGCGCGAAAGCAAGCGCGACGAATCCCCAGAACAAGGTGAAGCATTTGGAAGCGATCACATAATGCGCATCGCCGGCATCGCGTTTCACGAGATGGCGGTAAAAATCCACCGTGGTGACTGAACCCAGCGCGTTCAGCTCGGCGGCTTTGGATTGAAGGGCCGCGGCAAAAAACGCGGCGATCAACAAGCCAATCAATCCATGAGGCAGGTGACCGAGAATGAAAGTGACAAAAACGTAATCGGAATCATTGCCCTTAATGCCGGGGACATCGGCCTGCATGACCGTTTTAGCCTGGGCGCGAAGATCATTGGCGCGGTCCAGGGACGCGAGCGCTTGTGCGCGCGCCGTCGCTGCCGCAGCCTGATCGCCAGCGCGCCGGGCATCAAGCCATTGATGGATGTCCTGTTCTTTTTGCGCATAGGCGGCGGTAAATTGTTGCTGGATCGCCTGAAGTTTTCCCGCCGGATCATGCCGTACGGCGTCGTGCCAGGCCGCCTGGTTGAAGAACACGGGGGGTTGTTCAAACTGGTAGAATACAAACAACATCACGCCCAGCATGAGAATGAAAAACTGCATGGGGATTTTGAGCACGGCGTTAAACATCAGTCCCAAACGGCTCTCACGCAACGATGAGCCGGTCAGATATCGTTGCACGACTGATTGGTCACAACCGAAGTAGGACAATGCGAGGAAAAATCCGCCCAATATTCCGGTCCAGAAGGTGTAGCGGCGGTCGGGGTCGAGCGAGAAACTGACGGCATTAAGCTTTTTGAAACCGCCCGCAACGGCGAAAGCATCATCGAAATTGACCGGCAATTTCACCAACAGGATGATAAATGCCGCGAACATGCCAACAAAGATAATGGCCATCTGATATTTCTGGGTAAGGGTCACTGCCCGGCTTCCGCCGCTGACGGTATAAATAATCACGAGCAACCCGCTAAAGATAATGGTGAGATCCAGCCGCCACCCAAACACAGTGGAAAGAATGATTGCCGGCGCATAAATCGTGATGCCCGCGGCCAAACCGCGTTGGAGGAGAAACAAGGCGGCGCCAAGCAGGCGGGTTTTGACGTCGAATCGCCGGCCCAAATATTCATAGGCGGTGTAAACATTCAACCGCTTGTAAATCGGCAGGAAAACGGCGGCGATCAGGATCAACGCCAGCGGCATCCCAAAATAATTCTGAACAAAATCCAGCCCGCTCTCGTATCCCTGCCCCGGAGTGGAAATGAAGGTGATGGCACTCGCCTGGGTCGCCGCCACAGAAATGCCGATGGCCAGCCAACCGGTGGTTTTGTCTCCGCGCAGATAGTGGCTCAGGTCCCGGTGATGGCGCGAATACCACATGCCGTAAGCCGCGATGGCCAGCAGGCTGCCGATGAGAACGACGAAATCGAGGGGATTCATGAATAGCTCGCCGTCAGCGCCAACAGCAGCAGCACCCACAAGATAAAACAGCCCAAAACGAAAAGGTACACGCCGCGCCAGGTTTTAAAGAAGGGCAAACCGGTAGGTTCCTGCTGGCCACCGGATGGCATTTCCCCAGGCGGAATGTCGTCCTGGGAAACTTTCATTTTCCGAGGGAAACCAGATTGGCAAACAATCTATACGCGCCGGGCACACCCGCCGGCAATTGCCGGAAAAAGTCCAGGCCGGTATAGACGAAATAACCTTTGCCGTATTGCGCGACCAGCAGGCCTCCCTTGAGCGGAGCCTCACCGGCATCGTTGCACGCGAGAATCGGGGTAATGTGATCGTCCCACTGATCCGGATAGTAGATGCCCCGCTCCTGAATCCACCCATTAAAATCCGTGCTGCTGATCTTATTCGGCACATTGAGCGCCGGGTGATCCGGCGCCAGGAACGTCATCGGCGCGGCCGGATCCGTGACGCGCTGGCTGGAAAGCTCGAGGCTGTAAGGCGTAAATTGGTCGGTCTTCAGGTCGCCTCCGGGCCGGTTATATTGCTCGATGACGTTTCCACCATCCTGAACAAATGCGAATAGGGCCGGCAGATGGGAAACCAGATCCGTACGAACATTGAACGCGCGGATGCCGATGACCACGGCGTCAAATTTCTTCAAATGTTCCGGTGTGAGATCGGCGCCAGTAAGCAAAGTGACTTGATAACCCATGTCTTGCAGGCATTGCGCCACACTGTCGCCGGCTCCGGGAAGATAGCCGATATTCTGACCGCGAATGGCCATATCCAGGCAGACCGCTTTGAGGCGGGCGGGCGGCTGCAATAACAGCAACGGAATATGCGGGTAATCAATCACCACACGTTCGTTATCGTAGGTCTTGTCATCAATTTGAACTTCCGCGGTAATATTCGTGGCGGCCGGCTCCGCCGGGGCAATGACATTAAACGTAAACGTTTTTTGATCTTCCACTGCTCCCAAATGGAATGATTGCGTCGCCGGTGAGACGGCCCAACCCGCCGGGGCATCCAGCCGCAACGCGCCTTTGACATCAAGGCGCGCGGATGTGACCGTCACCATCACGTTATGGCTGCTGCCCGGCGCGAACAATTCGACATCGGACGCCAGCTTGAGCGACACCGGCGAAATAACGTCCAGGCGGCGCGTATCACCGGCTTTTCGCGTGGCGGTGGTTTGCAAGGGTTGATCTGGAATGACCAGGGTCTGTCCGCCCACTTCAAAAACTTGTTCAACGGGAAAGACCGGAGGATTTTCCGGCCGGCCAATCAATGCCGGATCATCCACTACGAACATGCCGGGAGTATGGTCCTCGCGCAGCCAATATGGCTGGCTCAACGGCGCATCAGCCGGAAGCATTTCGGTGGAAACACACGATGCCGGTTGATTCGTGGAAAGTTTGGTATTGATGGCAAATTGAGTTTTGATGGCCGGATAGCGCGCTGCCATCCATCGCACGGGAACAATGTCTGAATTTAAGCTCACGCTCAAACGCATCTTGAGCATCTCACCGGGCACGACTTCCGCCTGGGGAACACTCGTTTCCACGGTCAACCCGAGGCATTCCTGGATGATATGGTCCAACAGCGCGCGCTTTTCGTTCACCACCGGATCATCCGGGGCCAGGGGCGCCAGAAGCTTTTTGATCTCGAGCAAGGCGGGCACGCTGGCCGCGGGATTTGGCGGGTTGAATTGCTGGATGACTTGTGCGATCTGCGTGCCGATGTCAGCACCGCCCGGCACACGGGACCAGGACGTATCCACGCCATCCATCACGTCATCAGTCACCGACTCGCCTGCCAAAAGGACGAACGATTCATTGCGCGGCCCGCTGCTGCCGCGATAACCGGTAAAATTGCCCAGGCCCTGGGTCTTGTGCATCGAGCGGCTGCGCGCGGCGATCTTCCCATACGGCTCGCCGGATAACGGATCAATGCCGCCAATGTTCATCCGGATGGTTTTGCTTTCGCCGACCTCGCTCGCCTGAAATCCGCCCACGTTCCAGAGAATACGTTCGGGCTGCCATGGCGCCAGTCCCTCGCGGATCTGCTCGGGAAAAGCATTCGGGTCCCCGGCGACCTTGAATGCGTCGAGCGCCAGCATCGCCGAGGCGGTATGATGCCCGTGCGTGCCGCCGGGAATCAGTGAAAAACGCGTCATCACCACGTCGGGCCGGAACTCACGGATGACCCGCACGGTGTCCTCCACAACTTCTTGCTGGTCCCAGATCTTCAAGGTCTCGAGGTAATCCTTGGAAAAACCAAAATCAACTGCGCGGGTAAAATACTGCCGGCCCCCATCCACGCGCCGGGCGGCGAGCAATTCCTCCGTGCGGATGAGGCCCAATTCCTCGCCGAACTGGGGTCCCAGCACGTTTTGGCCGCCATCACCGCGGTTGAGCGAAAGATAGGCAGTGCGATAGTGACGCCCGCGGGCGAGATAGGCGAGGAGTTCGTTGTTCTCATCGTCCGGATGGGCGGCCACGTAAAGGATGCTGCCCATGCTCTGGAAGTCGTACAGGTCCCGCATAATGGCCGTGTCCGATGCGGATGGCGGTCCGGCAACCTGGGCGCGGCCCGGCAAAGCGGCCAGCAGGCACGCAGCTGCCAGAAAATAGGGCGACCACTTCATGGGTAGTGTCCTAATTTGAAAATTATCCAAATTGTCATACTCTTTTACGAGCCTCAACCTCCTGACATTTTTCACATCTTCCGTCAGCGTCCAATTCCATAATCGGAAACATCTCATCAAAACGAAACTTCGGAATTGAAATTGGCGTCTCTGGCTTCCGGCCATACGCGCGACATGCAACACACTGCACAATCCACTTTTGGCAACGTTTGTCCCGCAAAAACCAATCAAGAGTTCTCGTTTCGGTTCTCATGCCTTTTTGTCTTAAAATCTTTCACGATTTGAACCCACACGGCGGTTTCGGTAGAAACTACTGGCGAAATTTCCAGCACGGCCACTTCGCGGGCCGACTTGCAAATACAGGTTGGCCGGCCATGTTATTTCTGGACTGTGAACGGCACGGAAAATTGTGTGTTCTCCCACATGAATTTCAGCAACCCGCCTCCCGATGGATTCCTCCCGACCGACAGGGTGAACTGGTTCACGGTTTTATCCAAAGCGTCCTTGGTCAGATCCACTTTTGCCAAATCATGGGATGTGTCCACGGGAATTCCCCAGCCGCCGAGATGAGTGCTAAAGACGAGTTGGGAGGTCCCGTTTTCGACAGGCATCATATAAAGAGTATAAGCGCCGGCGGGAACGGTCGTGCTGCCCATGACAATCGGTTGTTGCGTGATCAGCAGCGTTGCTTCGTCCGCGCCCAAACGCCAGGGCTGGCCGTAGGGAACCAGGGTACCCCAGATTTTGCGAACTTCGGTCGTGCCGGCCTTGACGGTGTAAGGGCGGCCATAGGTGATCGTGACACGATTGCCATCGATCACGGCGCTAACGGTTTCATGCGGGCTAAGCCGCTGGCGTTGCGCCTGGGCCGGTAATGCGCAGGACAGGGCAACAGCGGTCATCATCAGAATGGATATGATTTTTTTCATTTTGCTCCTTTATTGGTTAATGTTTAAACGGTCACGAAATGCGCGGTCATGGTTGCAAGCTGTTGATCAAATCCTGGTCCATTTTGGCGATCGAATTGCCGGGGCCTTCAGCCTTGTTTGCCAGGTCGGTGGATTGTTTGGCGGCGGCGATCGCGCCGGCTTTGTCCCCCTGTTTCGCCAGGATTTCCGCTTTGAGGTGCAACATTTCGAAAGCAATGTTCGAATTGTCCGCGAGGCCCGCATTGACCCAATTCAATGCGTTGGTCAGGTCAAGGTCGTGGTCATAGTAAAAGGTGGCGGCTTGAAAATAAAATGCATCTGACTTCTTGCCCGGCTGCGCCATGGCTGCTTCGATCTGCGGCACCAGCGCGCTGGAAACATCCACCGTCAGATGGATCGGCACGACGGTTTTGTCCCAGGCAAGATTCAGCATCGCGGATTCGTCACGAATGCGGTTGAACTCGATAGTGAACGTTTCGATGGGAACATCCATTGAGATGGGCGCGACCTGGAAGCGCAACAGATCGTCCGACTGTTTGTATTGAAATGCGCCCCATTGGTTCGCGCCCTTGTTAATGATGATAGTCCAGTCGCTTTTATCGGGAATGGTGAAAAGACCGTAAGTGCCGGCGGGAATTTCATGGCCCTCCAATTTGACCGGCGTGCTGAAGGTAATGCGTGTGGCTTGATTGGCGCCCGTGCGCCAGACCGTTCCATAGGGAACGATGCCGCCAAAAATCTCACGGCCCTTCGCTCCCGGCCTTGAATAATCGACTTCAATGTCCGTCAGGCCGACGCGCTGTTTGAGCGTGCAGGCGGGGCTGGCATCGGGAAAAGAGATTGGAGGCGTTTGCGCCTGTACTCCCACGGCCAGAAAAAGTCCAAACGCGAACACTGACAGCGAGCGATGCGTCGTGGTTTTCATGGTTCATCATCTTGATTAGACGCCCGCTGAAAGAAAAGGAAAAACTGAATTTGCGGGTTTATCAGGTTATCCCGGCGCATTATCCAGTTTTACCCCTACGACCCTCATCCGTCCTGCGGACACCTTCTCCCGCTCCCGCGGGAGAAGGAACTGCGCCGGGCACCCGTTCAATTCGGGGCAGTATCAAAAACCTGATCCTTCGGTAGTATCAGGCGAAACTTGAGGCCCTCCCCCTTGATCCCCCTCCCGCAAGCGGGAGGGGGAAAATAGTCCAGGGCATTTAACCCCGGGTTGCGGCTGCTATCGCAGCCTTACCCGGGGCTATTTTCGTTCGGCCCCTACGGGGCCTTGAGAATGCTGCGCTTCGCGCGGGAAAAAAATCGGCATTATCCCAATTTGAAAAACCACTACAGTTTCCCGGCACCTCAATCAGTTTTCTTGCCATGAATCGGCTACCTAAGACCGCAAGGTTTTGGAGTACGCCAGTCCTCTGGCGCTTTTGGAAAGCATGAGTCGCATGAAAGCGGCAGAGGACTGCCGCAGTCCAAGACGCTATCGCGCGTGCGCAAGCATTTTGCCGAATTCACCAAACCTTGCGCGTGACGCCAGTGATGGAAGCGGGGATTGCCGATCACGTTTGGAGCTTGGAAGAAATTGTGAGGTTAATGGATTAAATTTCGGGCTTGCTGTTTTTTCTGGCGATGTGCAGTTTTGGGACGTTATATGCTCTGGGAAAGAGACTATATGAAGCGGCGCTCCGGCACAGGGGGCGACTCCGGCGTATCCGCCACCATTCACGCCCAAGGTGCCGCGTCTGACCCTGTCGATATTTTTGACGGAGTAGAGCGGCAAGCTCTCACTTCTCAGACTCCAACTGCTAGGCCATCCGACGATTCAAAGACCGTTAATTCTGCTCGCGCTTTGAGTTCATCTGCTCCTCTAGCAACCAACCAACCGGAACCACCCTTAAACCGATTGTTGGCAAAGCATCCGCGCTTTTTTTGGTATGCCGGCATTGCTATTCTGGGGATTATTATTGGCCTTCTGTTAGGCCGGAGCTAACAGCGAAGTATTTTCAAACTGTACCACTACCCTCCTTTGCCTTGCTTCGCCATCTCCGCCCGCCTACCCTATCATTGAATGAGTTCCGCTATACATCTAAGCTCGGAGGCTAAAGCATCGCTGCCGCGGCACGTGGCTGTCATCATGGACGGTAACGGGCGTTGGGCGAAGCAACGGGGATTGCCGCGCATCGAGGGGCATCGGCAGGGGGCGGAATCGGCGCGCGCCATCATTCGCGTGGCGGGCGAGTTGGGCATAAAGTATCTCACGCTCTATGCTTTTTCCGCCGAGAACTGGAACCGGCCCAAGGACGAAGTGGATGCCTTGATGAAATATCTCATCCATTATCTCAAGACGGAGACACCGGAGCTGAACAAGAACAACGTGCGGCTCGAGGTCATCGGCCAGATCTGGCGATTGCCGGACAATGTCCAGGAGCACCTGAAAAAATCCATCGCCACGCTCTCGAAGAACAACGGCCTGACGCTGGTGATGGCATTAAGCTATGGCAGCCGCATTGAGATCGTGGACGCGGTGCGCTCCATCGCAGAAAAGGTCCGGCGCGGCGAACTGGAAACGGCGGACATCAATGAGCAGGTCATTTCGCAGCATCTTTGGACACGCGGCATTCCGGATCCCGACCTGCTTATCCGCACGAGCGGCGAAATGCGGGTGAGCAATTTTCTACTCTGGCAGATCTCTTACGCGGAACTGGTGATCACACCGACGTTCTGGCCGGATTTCCGCAAGCCGCAATTTTTCGCCGCTTTGGATGAATATGCGCGGCGGCACCGTCGGTTTGGCGGGGTTTGATCGCACAATCGCGGTTGACTCCAAAAATGACCACCCGCAGAATGGCCGCGTGACGGTACCACCCATTCCATCAGATGCCAAACAGTTCAGGATGGCATTTTTGCCGATGTTTCTTTCCATGTTTCTCTTCGGCTTTATTTTTGGACATTTATTTGCCCTCGTCGCAATCATTATTCAGTTCAGGGCCGACCTTCATTGGGTTCTTTTCCTCAATTCCCTGTACTATACCATTCCGTTTTTGTTGATTTATGCGGTGATATTTTCGTTTGTCATCACCTGGTTTTACTCATGCATTATCACCTCTACCGGTATTTATGGGCACTCGTCCTGGGGAATGCGCCGCTTTCTGGGCTGGAGCGATATTTCGGGAGTAAAAAAGGTCAGCCTGGGCAATCTTGCCTTTCTTAAGCTGCGCAGTAATTCAGGTGGGACGGCTATCTGGCTGCCGCTATTTCAATCAGACCGGGTTGAATTTCTGGAAACGATCCGGAAATGCGCGCCGCCGGGCCATCCGCTTTTGAGTCATTTGGGCTAAATCATTGTCTACAGGGTGATGGGTTAGCTTTTAACGCTATGAAAATTTCGAGCGCATGTCGTTTTATTTTAGCCAGCCTATCCGCACTATTTATCATCCTCTCGTCCCTGTCGGCTGCTGCGCAAAACAAGCTGGCAGACGCTGATAACGGCTTTGCCTTTGACCTGCTCAAGCAAATCGCAAAAGAGCAACCCGGCAAAAACATTTTCATCTCACCCTTCAGCGCGGCGTCGGCCTTGCAAATGGTGGCCAATGGCGCGGCGGGCAAAACTCTCACAGAAATGCAGGATGTCTTGAACACCACTGGGATCGAGCAGGCAGACTTGAACAGGGATTGCAAAGCGTTGAACCAATCGTTGGCGGCGCAGACGAATGTGATTTTGGAGCTGGCCAACGGGATTTGGTATCAAAATGGCTTTCGATTGAAACCAGGGTTTGTTTTGGAGAACCAGAAGTTCTTCGGCGCAGTGTTGGCTCCCGTGGATTTTCTCAGTCCTGACTCGGCGAAGGCAATCAACGACTGGGCGGACACAAAGACGCATGGAAAGATCCAAAATGTTGTTTCTTTCCCTTTTGAGTCACCACCGAAACTTATTCTGGCCAACGCGATTTATTTCAAAGGCAAGTGGGAGGATCCATTTGATAAAAGCCTCACTCTGCCACGTGATTTCCATCTGCCGGATGGAAACATCAACAACGTACCGATGATGGCAAAACATAAATCGTTCGAATACCAGGAAGGCGACGGCTTCCAGGCGGTGGAGTTGCCTTATGCCGGTGGCCAGTTGCAAATGATTCTTTTTTTGCCGGCGACCAATTCAAACCCGCAGCAATTGATAGGTAATTTCAGCGGGAAGACCTGGCGGGATAATGTTCTATCGAGTTTTTCGAGATGTGAAGGCAGTTTGGTGTTCCCAAAATTCAAACTGGATTACGATGTGATCTTGAATGATCCGCTGAAAGCAATGGGAATGCAGGGGGCGTTTTCAGGCGACGCGGATTTTTCCATGATGGCAGACCAGCCGCTTTTTATCGGCGAAGTAAAACAGAAAAGCTATGTGGCTGTGGATGAAGAAGGGACTGAAGCAGCGGCAGTAACCACCATAAACATGTTTGGGGCAGCAATGGAACGACCGCTTAAGTCTTTTGAAATGATCGTGGACCGCCCGTTCTTATTTGTGATTACTGACACACAAAGCCAAGCCATCCTGTTCATGGGGATCGTGAACGATCCGGCGCAGTAACGTTCAACCTGGATTTGAAACACGCGTCAAAAGATCTTATAGATCAACGATACCACGTCAAAAAGCGCCCATGCGCCAATACCCAAAAAGAGGGACATGAAAAGATGAAAGGCTGACCGTTCGGATTCTGATCTGACCTCGTCCGTTTTGAGCACGGCAGTCTTCCCCCCATACATCGCCATACCGTTGGTTGAGAGCAGTTTTCTCCATTGAATGATAACCTACCAATCCAAAAAAGAGGCCATCGAACATATATGCCAGCGAGCGAATGAATGCCCCTTTCAACCGACTGGGGCCGCCATCTTCGCTGACAACGCGAAGTCCACAACAAAATTTACCAATGGTGGCTCCATAGATCCCTTCACAGAAGGTGTGATACATAATATCCCCAATCAAACCAATCAAAATGGCAACCAAAGAGAACTGATGCAGCCGAAATTGCCATCCAGGCGGCAAAGCGCCAATCATCATGAAGACATTTAAAATTACCTCCAAAATCACACCAGCCATAAGACCAATAAATATGCCAAAAACAGCGTCAATGACTCGAGCCAATACACGGATCCAGAATCCCGCCCGGGTCAATTTCTCCGGTGCTGGAAGCGCCGCTAAACCGGCTTCATCAAAACTCTTTGCGCAACCGGAACAATAGAACGCTTCATCCGGATTATTGGTGCCACAATACCCGCAAATTTTCATTCGAGAAGCTTGCGCAGCAGGATTTCGCTCGGTCAAGT
>Ga0206875_1186_pt2 | contig 11655 bp, 6 predicted proteins | sample Alteio_BWOrgCont_9_FD_152616 | JGI IMG/M metagenome (GOLD analysis project Ga0206875, IMG submission 152616) | Enriched cells from forest soil in Barre Woods Harvard Forest LTER site, Petersham, Massachusetts, United States -... | ecosystem: Environmental > Terrestrial > Soil > Temperate forest > O... | reverse complement strand
TATCTAAAATAAACCTGGCAACCGATGAAACCGGTGCAAGAAATAAAAGAATACAATTTAATGCAACAGCCTTATTCAACGACACAGGCAAATTTATAATGAGTGCCAATGTAGGTTTTAAGCATAAAACAAGGCTATTGGACTATAAAATTACAACCCTTAAAATTTCACATATATCGCCCGTTGTTAAATACCTGGTTGAAAAAAACAGCGTAAAATGGATTGGCCGGAAGGTTGATATCGGGCACATAAAAATAGACGCCTTGAATGGTGTAGTACGGATCAAGGACTTAAAAGTTTACGAAGCCAATAGTGACCAGGTGTTTTTTGATTGCCATAAAATAACATTAAGGGCAAACATGGATAAGATGTTCACCGGAATTTATGCTATGGATACTGTACGATTTGATGATCCGGAAATAAGTGTAGTTCAGGACGGTAATAAATTCAACTTCGAGGATATAAAAAAACGTTTTTCATCAGATACTAGTAAACCAACGGAACCGGATACCACACAAATACCGTTTTCTATAAAAAACATAATCATCAATAATGGTAATGTTACATACAATAATGTACCCATTCATAATGTATTCAGTTTACATAACATAAACTTTAACGTACCTGAGGTTAGCTGGAACAACCCGGAAAGCAAGGCACACCTCGATTTTAAATATGGCAAAGGAGGCGATTTTAGCACAGATATGGATATCAACCGAAAAACGCTGGATTACACTGTTGACATAGATATTATTAACTACGACTTAAGCCAATACTACACACCCCTTACAACATATTTGAATGTATCATCTCTTAAAGGTTTCCTCACCAGCTACCTGGAAGTGCATGGCAAACTAAACAGCCCAAAGGATATTGGCGCTGACGGCTATTTAAAAGTAGATGATTTTGAACTAAAAGATTCCACAAAAGAAAAAGTTTTTGCTTTTGGAGAATTACTAATGAATATTGATACAATTAGCGTAAAGAGCAATATGTATAACATATATAATATTTCATTGGATAACCCGTACATGCGCTTCGACTACTACCCCAATGGCAATAATATAAGCCAAATGATAAAGTACACATCCCCTCCGGGACCTGTAACTGATAACAATACAGGAGAAATTAAACCCGATTACTCTAACATATTTACGCTGCTTTCTTCGAGTATAAAATTAATGGCAGTTGATTTCTTTAAAACCGATTACCATACCGACAGTATTACAATACATAACGGGCAATTTGACTTTAATGACTATACACTTAACAACCCGTTTCATTACAACATTTCAAATATTAATTTAATAACCAATGAAATAAGCGCCAAGAGTAAAGACATACAGCTTAATTCCTCGGCTTTATTAAGCGATACCGGTAAATTTATTATGAATGCCGATATAAGCCTTGACCTGAAAAACATGTTAATTAATTATAATGTCACCAACCTTCGCGTTTCCGACTTCAACCCATATTCCGAATATTATGTTGCCACACCGTTTTGGAATGGCTATATGAGCTATCAAAGTACCGATTCCGTCATTAACCGAATGTTGAAAAGTACGAACATAATTCACATAGAAGACCTTGAGGCCGGTAAAAAAACTGACGATAAATCAGTTTATGACCTGCCCGTACGCCTTGCTGTATCGCTATTAAAAGATGACAAAGGCAATATAGATATGAACATACCTGCCAACGGAAACCTGGATGACCCAAACTATAAAGTAGGCAAACTTGTTTGGCCTATCATTAGCGATGTAATAAAAAAAGCCGCGGAATCGCCATTTAAATTATTAGGAAAGGCTCTTGATAAGAACCCGGCAGATCTGAAACAATTCAATTTCGACTACTTGCAGGACAAACTTGAAGAGAGTAATGTTCGTAAACTCGATGATATTTATAAAGTGCTTAAAAGAAAAAAAGACCTGGATGTAGAAATAATACAAGTAATTGATAGTGTAGAAGAAAAAGATGAATTAGCATTATCTATGGCTAAAGAACAATACTACAAGGAAACCCAACGCAAGGTAAATGACAGTTTGTTAAGCAAACGGAAGAAAAGAAAAGAGGCCCAAGCCACCGATGAAATAGCCACTCACGATAGCCTTTTCGACAACTATTTAAACAAAAAACTTCAACTAACAGGAAGCGAATTGATAACAATTGAAGATAAATGCATTCAGCTAATAGGGGATGCTTTGCTTAGTGCGGAGGTGCATAAGTTGATGGAAGGGCGTAACCAACAAATAATCGACTTCCTTATTAGGAAAAAATCACTTGCCGCGGATAGAGTTAAAGTAATCATAAACAAAAGTCCAAAATTGCTAATTGATTTTCCGGAGCCCGTATATACTATTAAATATTCAGTCGATGAAAGTAAGGATAGTCGATAAACTATACCTTGCTCTTTAATGAATTTAAGGCATTTTTAATAGCTCCGTGATGGCGCTTGCTGTGATAGAGTGTAAAGTATAAAAACTCCCTAACGGTTAATAGCCCTATTAAAGGATGAGGAGCCTGGTAAGTATCTAAATCTGCTTCGGATAATTTCGCAGCCCTGTCAACAAGCTTTTCATTAACCAAATCGAATTTAATTATTTGCTCACCTTTAGTTAGTTCAGTATCCTGTGGAGTGAATGCCGGTATACCTGCGCCCACATTTCCAACCCTTTGCAAATACACTTCAACTACTTCATCATAACTGCACGATGGCTTATTACTCCTGCCCCATTTTTCGGCCATTACCTCAGGCGTTGCAAATAACCCTGCTAATGGCCTGGTTGACATAAAAAGGTGTTCAAGATTTTGTGCTGCTGACCATTTACCGGGAATGGGGTTTTGAAAGAATTGGTCTTCGGTAAAAGAGCTTGCTGTTTTTTCTATATCAGAAAACTCTTCCTCAAGCTTATTTAATATTTCGGACTGTGTCATTATAATATTTTTTTGAAGATTTACTTATATCTTAAACCCTATGCCAACACCTAGCACATCTTTAAACTGTACACGCGGGCCTTTTGCCACAAGTGTATTTACACCATTTTCGTTTTTATAGATAGGTATAGCTATATTATTATCGTATATAAGCTGGGTATTAAATGTAACTGCAATCAATTTGCTTATTTTAAATTGAATTAATGTTGACCAGTTAATCACTATATTTTGCGGATTCTTAAGGTAGTTCGAAAAAAGCTCGAGGTTGGTGTTAAGGTTGATGTTTTTAGTAAATGCTTTAATATAACTTGCTTTAATATAAGCACCTATTTCAGTTTCTTCCTTTTTTCCATCCTGTATTTTATGTCCTGCTGTATCGTATACTGCCGGGGTAACCCCGTATGAACCTTCATCGGCCAGCATTTGATTTTCCACAAAAACAAACCTTACCGTAGCCGGCGATACAAATACGCTAAGTTCTTTATTGGGTTTATAATTTAATCCGAGCGCAAGCACAAGGTAACCAGGGGCCATAAAATCGGATATTAATGTAGTATCGCCTATATTGCTATACCCCCGTGCAAATTGAGTTTGAAAATTAGCCAGGAAACTCAGAGATGTATGATCGAATATTTTATACCCAACACTTGTAGTTACTTCTATCTGGTCAGTGGTTTTCTGCAAAGGCACACCGTCGATCCTTTGATAGCCATAACCAAGCTCTAAATCATTGAGCCATGAGAAATTACTATCCTTATAATTAGCATGTAGTGAAGCAATTGATGTAAGCCCACTGGAGTTTTGACCGCCACCAGCCCAGTTACTAAAAGTTGTTTGCGAAAAACTGATACTTACCGGGCCGCCTATGTCCCACATGCGGGTGGTGTCAAACTTAGGAGCATCCATAGCTTTTTGAGCTCCCTTGGTAATGTTAGCCTGTTGGGCAACAATAATCGCAGGAAGAAATAAAATGGTTATTATGAATAAGCCTGTATTTATTTTCATAGCAAAAAAATTAAAAATTTTATTACCTGTATACTAAAATTGTTAAAATTACTTATTTCTTCACGTAATCCCTTATTTCAGTCAAAAGCTTTTCGGTAGTAGTTAGTTCAGCGGGTGGGGCCATAGTGGCTTCCTTGTTTTTGGCCTTATTAATTGCTTTAATTACCAAGAATAAAGCAGCGGCTATCATTATAAAATAAATTATAGTGGCTATAAAATTTCCATACTTAACTGTCCCCATCAAAGTCAAATCTTCAAGCTTTGAAAGATGTGCAGCATTTAATGCAGGCTTAAGCAGCATCGGGGTTATTATATCTTCAATAAATGAACTTACAATTTTACTGAATGATGCACCGATTACTACACCAATAGAAAGATCTAACACATTGCCATGAATTGCAAATTCTTTAAATTCTTTTAACGCGCCCATGTTTCTTGATTTTGAGTGAATTATATTATTTAAAGCCAAAATATTTGAAAGTGCCTGACATATAACCGGGTTTTAGACCAAACTATAATTTGGCCATGTAAATCCTGCAAATTATTCGGTAAAAATAAGATTTAACAAAAGCCCCGCATATGCGGAGGCCTTTGTTAAATCCATATCTTATTTATTGCTTTATAAATTTCTCTATTTGTATGTTCTCGTTTGTTATTACTTTAACAAAATACAACCCCTGCGAAAGTGAGCTAACATCAATGCTAAGCACCTTGCCATTGCTTATGATAGTGCTTGTTGTCATAATTTCTCTTCCAGTAGCATCTATTATTTTAATCAATGCCGCTTTACCTGTTCCCTGCATTTCGAATGAAAGGTTTATTGCATTTATAGCAGGATTAGGGTAAAGTGTAGTTGAACCCGAATTAGAAATACTACTAACACCTGTTGGGCCTACTGTTACCTTAAAGCTGGCTGTATCTCTACATCCGTTGCCATCAGTTCCGGTAACTGTATATGTTACGTTACTCAATGGCCTCACAATAGTAGTATCATTTGTACTTCCGCTCGTCCACACATAGTTTATGCCTCCGCTTGCTTTTAAAGTATCAGAACTTGCAATATTAACAACACTATTGCCGGTAATACTTATTGTTGGAAGCGGATTAACAGTCAGGTTCAATGTAATTATACTATCACAACCGGCTTTATTGGTAAGGTTTTGGCTATACGTACCTGTCGCATTATAGGTAGACCCATTCAAGGTGTAACTGCTATTGCAGGTTGCCTGTATTAAATTGCTGGATGTATTATTACTTACAGTTAAATTCAGCGTTAAAGTACTGTCGCAACCGGTTTTACTGGTCAGGTTTTGAATATAGATACCTGTAGCTGTATAGGTTGTGCCATTAAGGGTATAGCCTTCACAACTTGCTTTAGTAATATTACTTGTAACACTGCCGGTAATTGTGAGATGAAGGGTAATATTACTATCGCAACCCGCTTTATTAGGAATAATTTGCGTGTAAGTTCCACTTGAATTATAACTGGCACCGTTCAATACAAAATTATTACAAGTAGATTTGGTAATACTGCTTGAGCTTGGTTGGTTTACAATCAGGTTAAGTGTTAATGTACTATCGCAGCCCAGTTTACTAGTAAGGTGCTGCGTGTATACGCCTGTAGCGGTATAATCAATTCCGTTCAGCTTATATAATTCACAAGCGGTTGGTGTAAGGGTGCTGGTGGTAGCATAATTTACGGTTACCACTTCTTTATTAGTAGCTGTACAACCATTTACATCTATAGCAGTTACTACATACGTTGTGGTTGTAGTAGGGCTAACACTTGGCACTGCGCCTGATAATGGCCCCGGTAACCAACTATATTTTATAGTGTTGGTGCCACCATCACCTAAAGCATATAAGCTTGCCGAACTACCATTACATATAGAGGTATTGCTAGTTGTAGCAACGCTTATAAGTTTAGTAGCTGTTGAATAAACTATAGTATCGGTAACCTTAAAACCTCTTGAATCGGTAACGGTAACCGAATAAGTACCCGGTGTTGTAGCCGTTATACTTGATGTAGAGGCTCCCGTTGACCATAAATACGTAAACGCCCCCTTTGCCCCTTTTACAGTAGATTCAAGTAATTTAGTGGAAGTGCAGGATGTTGTAACTTTATTACTAAACGCCTCAATTAAGCCACTTGTACCGGAGTTTTGTCCACTATTTCCTGAAAAACTCTGAAGCGTATCTAAAGCTTGGGCCAGGGTATCATATTTAAAAATAATACCGCTGTTAAATGCACCTCCCGAGTTAGTAATACCATATAAATTACCATCGCTGGCTTGTAAAAGATCACCTTGCGGGCTGGTACCATCTGTTGGCGTAGCTCCAAAACTATATACTACCGATTCGGTAACTGCCGGAATATTATAGCTAAATATAGCGCCGGAACTATGAACACCTCCACTTTGAGCCAGGCCATACAACAGGCCATTTTTAGTCTGTATGAGGCTGCCCATGGGAGAGTAGGCATCACCATTAGCGGGATATGATTGAAAGAATTTTATCAGGTTAAACGTTTGTGATGTCATATTCCATTGAAAAATAGCCCCTGCAATAACGGTAGTTCCGGATAAATTATAACCGGTACCTGAGTTTAGGCCATACAAATTACCATCACTGGCTTGCAGAAGGCTACCTGTCGGGTTGCCTCCATCAGTGGTTCCGGTAAAACTATACAGTACAGTTTCGGTTGCCGTAGTGGGGTTCCATTCAAATATGGTTCCGGCATCGGGCGCACCGCCACCATTAAAGGTCATGCCGTAAAAATTGCCATTGGTAGCTTGTATAAGACTGCCTTGGGGGCCTTGCCCATCGCTACCGCCGGCAAAACTATACAGTACAGTTTCGGTTGCCGTGGTGGGGTTCCATTTAAATATAGTTCCGCTATTATTCGCTCCGCCTTCAAATGTCAACCCATAAAAATTACCATCTCTACCCTGTAGCAAATTCCCCATAGGATTTTGACCATCGGTACTACCGCCCGAAAAGGTATATACATTGGTTACTATTCCGTCGGGTGTGCACTTATATATTACACCTTCTAAATTGAAACCACCGCTTGCAGTCATGCCATAAAAATTCCCATCCTTAGCTTGTATAACCTTTGCTATATTACGAAAGCCTACACTATTAGCGTCAAAATAACTAAAAATCTTTCCGGCACCCAAAGTACTGCACTTGAATATGCTACCGCATGATGGTGCACCAGAATTTGCATCTACAGCTCCGCCATATGTGGTCATACCATATAAATTACCATCTATACCTTGTATAAGGCTGCCTTGTGGGTTTTGCACAGTAACCGGTATTGTGGTAACACCCAAATTATATAGTACTGTTTCTGCCGCAGATGACATATTCCATTTGAATACCGTTCCGGCATTATTTGTACCACCCATGTTAGTGGTACCATACAGGTTACCATCGGCAGCCTGTACCAGTTTCTCATCTATGGGATTTTGGCCATCAGTGCCTCCCACAAAACTATACAACATATCTTCGGTTAACGATGTAGTATTGAATTCAAAAATAGCCCCGTTGCTATATTTTCCGCCACCATTTGTTACACCATAAAAATTATTATCAGTGGCCTGTAATAAGGTACCCTCAGGGTTAGCTCCGTCATTGGTAATAGCCCCAAAACTATACAAAACAGTTTCTGCTGCAATTAAAGTATCCCATTTAAACAAGGCGCCACTGCCGTTTGCACCGCCGCTGTTTGTTACGCCATACAGGTTACCATTTTTAGCTTGTATTAGGCTACCCTTAGGGCCGGCGCCATCATTGATGTTGGTTCCAAAGCTATATAGTACGGTTTCGGTTGCTGTGGTTGGGTTCCACTCAAATATAATACCTGAGCCATTTGCGCCACCACCGCTTGTCATGCCATAAAAATTACCATTTTTTGCCTGTATTAAGCCGCCATCAGGGTTAGCTCCGTCATTTGTATTAGTCCCAAAAGCATACACTGCCGTTTCGATTGCTGTGGTCGTGTTCCATTCAAATATTGTTCCCATACCATTAGCACCGCCTGTGTATGTCATGCCATAAAAATTTCCATCTCTACCTATAATAAGGCCTCCATAAGGAAGATACCCATCAGTTGCTGACGCTCCCTGAAAAAGATAAAGGGTTGTTACTACTCCAGTGGGACTGCATTTAAATATGGCACCGGCACCGGCATTCCCGCCTCCGGCGGTTACACCATAAAAATTGCCATCGGCAGCCTGAACAAGACCTCCGTATATAGGGTTTTCAGGTGGATTAAGAAAAGTACTATTGGCTTGAAAATTATAAATATTACTATCGTAAGCGGTATACGTATTGTAGTTCATTAACTGATCTTGAGGAAATACGCCCCACAAATTGCCCATTGTTGTTTGGGCGCTTGAAAATAAAACAGTAATGAACAGAGAGAATAAAATAAGTGTAAACTTACGCATGGGGTAATGGGTTAATTATTAATAATAAAGCAATCTAAATGGATACATAGTTATTATGGCAGAGGGGGTAACCTTCGAAAAAACAGAACGTTTTTTTAACTATGCGACAAATATCTGCCGGCAAAGGTACTCTCATTTATACCGAAACAAAGGTCTTCACACCTTTGCACGACCTATGTTTTTCTAATAAAATCATAAGCGAGTGAGTTGCACCACTATCTATTACAATAATATTTATTTTTATTTAGCAGATACTTTACTAAAAACAAAAAAGTCCCGCGCTTTGCGGGACTCTTCTTTAAAATCGCACTCTGTTTACTGCTTTACAAATTTCACAACCTGTGTGTTTTTATCTGTGGTAATTTTTACAAAATATATTCCGTTTGCGAGCATACTGACATTTATAGGCATCACCTTGTCGCCACTTATAACGGTATTCATCTTCATCACTTCTTTGCCGGTTATATCTAACACTGTTATGCCCGCGGCAAATGCACCATTAACGGCAACCTGAATGTTCAGGGTTTGTGTTGCAGGGTTCGGGTAGACATTTACAACTTCATGCGCTATAAGCTCATTTACTCCGGTTACATTAGTTATTTTCCGAACAACGTTATTTCTGAAATCAGCCACAATAAGATTACCTGAACCATCTAATTTTAAACCTGCCGGACCCTGTAACTTAGCCGCAGTCGCGGGACCACCATCACCCGAATAACCATAAACGCCTGTACCTGCTATAGTTGATATAATGCCCGTAGAAGCGTTTACCATACGTACTCTGTTACTGTTTTCATCTCCAATATACATATTACCGGAACCATCGAGGGTTATGCCGGAAGGAGCATTTAGGTTAGAAGCAGTAGCCATAATTCCGTCTCCACTATAGCCACTTGTCCCGGTTCCCGCTACAGTAGTTATAATCCCTGTCGCAACAGTAACCATTCGCACCTTGTTATTACCCAAATCAACAATATATAAATTGCCGGAAGCATCAACAGATAAACCGTATGGATTATTTAATTGCGCAGCAGTAGCAAGGCCACCATCACCCAAACCACCTGTAGCTCCATCGCCTGCTATCGTATTAATAATACCACTTGAAGCAGTTACTATACGTATTCTATTATTTCCATTGTCTGATATATACATATTCCCTAAGCCATCTAAGGCTATTCCGGAAGGAGTATTTACTGACGCGGCTGTAGCCTGGCCTCCATCTCCTAATAAGCCAATACTACCTGTACCGGCTACAGTGGTAATGATGCCGGTTGAAACAGTGATTTTACGAATCCTGTTCCCCTTTTGTTCAGCAATATAAATATTACCCGATGCATCAATTGCCAGCCCTACAGGCCCAAATATTCCGGCTGCCGTAGCCGCAGTTCCATCACCCGATGAAGCAGAAGTACCATTGCCTCCAATGGTATTTATAAAGCCCGTAGATGCAGTTATTTCACGAACTCTATTGTTCGTATAATCAGCCATATAAATATTACCGGAATTATCTATTGCGACATCAAATGGACCGTCTAATTCCGCCTTAGTGGCAATTGCGCCATCGCCTCTAAACCCTGCCGTATCATTGCCGGCGATGGTACTGATAGTTTGCGCATTCAAACTTCCGGCAAGCAGTAACCCGGCAAGCAAAGCAAGTATGTTTATAGATTTTCTGTAAATATTTTTCATGGTGATTTTGGATTTAAAGGTTAGTATATCAAATATAAACATTTACGGAGAAAAAACCATACTAACTTCCTAAAACAAAAAAGCCCCGCATTACTGCGAGGCTTTTAAGTTTCAATCCATCATAACAAATATTATCCGCACTTGGTATATCCGCAGTTTTTGCATTTCAAACAACCTTCTTCATAAATAAGACCGTCATCATCGCCGCACTGTGCGCACTTCCTGTCTTTGCTTTGTGTGCCATCCGGTATATATTTCTTCAATGCTCTTTCTACACCTGCTTTCCATGTGTTAATAGAATCATCGTACAGGTTAAGGTTAGCAATTAAATCAACTACATGTGGTATTGGCATTCCGTGACGCAATACACCCGATAAAAGTTTTGCATAGTTCCAGAACTCCTTATCGAAGCTACGTGATAAGCCTTCAATGGTAATGTTATAGCCATCCTTATCTTTATAGCGGAAGTCATAACGTTTCTTACCATCTTCACTCTTGTTCTTCATTACCCAGCCTTTCTGTACCCATAATGGCAGGTTAAATACATCTTCGGCTTTACCGGTAAATACCTCATATGGTTTGCCATTCAGTATTCCAACAACAGCAATCCATTTTTCGGCGCCGTTGTTAAAACGAATTACTTCAGCTTCAAGTTCACGTGGGCGCTTAGGAGCAACGGTTTCGGTAAACTGGCCGTTAGCATTTACAGCTTTTTTGCTGCTCTTATCATCGGCCGCAATAAGTACGCCGCTGCGTGAACCATCACGGTATACTGTAATACCCTTCAAGCCATGTTTCCATGCTTCTACATAAATGTCGCCTACTTTTTCAAGCGCCACATCGTTTGGCAGGTTAATGGTAGAGCTGATACTGTGTGTTGTATATTTCTGAACAAGCGATTGCAATTCAACACGTTTGATCCAGTCAATTTCAGGAGCAGTTGAACCTGCATAAGGGCTCTTGGTAATGTCGGTGTTGCCGGTAACATCCATCCATTGTTTCAACTTAGGATGGTATACCATAAACTCTTCCCACTTGTCGCCCATTTTATCTACAAAGTCAACCTTAGCGTTCTTGTCGTTCGGGTTGATCTTCCTTCTCCTCTTATATGATAGGAGATATACAGGCTCTAAACCTGATGAGGTTTCTGCCAATATACTAAGGCTTCCTGTAGGTGCAACAGTGCTGATAGAAATATTTCTTCTGCCCAGTTTCATCATGCGTTCGTAAACTGCAGGCATTTCTACCTTCATCATTTGAACAAACTCAGATGTGTTCTCGATCTTAGGATCAAAACCTTCGAAAGAACCACGCTCTACTGAAAGATCGATAGAACTGGTAAACTCTGCTTCACACTTGGTGCGCATCATCTTTTCTACTTCGTGCATTGCTTCTTCCGAATCGAACTTGAAGTTAAGCGCAGCCATGGTATCGCCTAATGCAGTAAAGCCAAGGCCTGTCCTCCTACCCTTCTTACCTGCTTCGTAAAGCAGCTTCCAGGTATTCACTTCTATTTGCTTAATATCATACGGTTCTTTATCGTTCTGGATCTTAGCCATGATCCTTTCGATAG
>Ga0206875_1233_pt1 | contig 11733 bp, 8 predicted proteins | sample Alteio_BWOrgCont_9_FD_152616 | JGI IMG/M metagenome (GOLD analysis project Ga0206875, IMG submission 152616) | Enriched cells from forest soil in Barre Woods Harvard Forest LTER site, Petersham, Massachusetts, United States -... | ecosystem: Environmental > Terrestrial > Soil > Temperate forest > O... | reverse complement strand
ATAAAAACAGGCTTGTTTATAAGGGGTTTAGTAGTAATGATCCTGTAGCAAGCAACACAACGAAGGAAGGCAAGGCAAAAAACAGGAGGGTTGACTTTAGGATAATCAATAAATAATTATGTTGTACCTTTTGCGAAATATTGACATCATAAATAGAAGATGCTGCATTTTATGGAGCCATTAAAGAAGCTTGTTTTTGTTCTTTTTGTACTAATATGTATAGGCATTCAAGGCAAGCTTTTTTGTCAGGAGCGCTTACATATAGATACTTCATACACACCACAACAAATTGTGGATAGTGTATTGGTGCGGGATGGAATGCGGGTAAGTAATGTCTCTTTCCAGGGACTTAAAATAGGCATGGGGTATTTTCAAATTGACACTAATGTAATTGGTATGAAGAGCGGGGTTCTTTTATCAACGGGCAATGTAATTGATATTGCCCGTCCAAACCAAAATCCAAATACATCCGGTATTGTTTCTGATCACTCAATTAAATTTCATAGCGATAAAGATTTAGACCGCATTTGTAAAGGTAAAATATACGATCAGGTAATACTTGAATTTGATTTTGTGCCATATAATAACCACATTTCGTTTCAATTTTGCTTTGCTTCAGAAGAGTATAATGAGTATGTTGGGTCACAGTTTAATGACGTCTTTGCTTTTATTATAAGCGGACAGGGGATAAAGGGTAAAAACCTTGCAGTGATACCCGGCACTAATGTACCTATTACAATAAATACAATTAATAATAAAATACACAGTGACCTGTTTATAGATAATGACTGCCTCATAAATACCAATAGCGGGCAATCAAGTACTTCCTTTTATAAAAGAATATGGGCTAAATTGTTTTATAAAAAACAATCGGATACAACAGGCATATATATCAACCCGCATAAAAAGAAAAAACTAAACCAGGTATTGCTTAATAATTTCGAATATGATGGTTTTACTAAAACTATGACAGCTAGTTGTTATGTAACCCCCTGGAAGAAGTATCATTTGAAAATAGCAATTGGCGATGTTGGAGACGAGTCTTATGATTCAGGTGTTTTCCTTAAGGGCGGTTCTTTTTCGACCGATAAGGATACAACACAGAAGGGTTTTAAGCCCTACGCTGATTTATTAAATAAAATTAACTGGGATAGTGTTTTTCGCAAACCCAATGTTCGAATTGTTGTGTCAAAAAAAGATTCGATAAGAGAGTCGGAAGATGAAAAATTCCAGGTATCAAATGTGAATTTTACTACAGATAATTCAAGTTTGGCCGATAGCGCTGCAAGGAATTTAGATATGCTTGCTGAGTATTTACTCAGGAATAAAAAATTAAAATGTGAGCTTAAGGGGTATACTGATAATAAAGGCACAAAAAAGCATAATCAGAAGCTTTCGGAAAATAGGGCAGAAGCGGTTATGAATTATTTAATTACTAAGGGAATTGATAAACAAAGAATGAATTATACGGGAAATAACTCAAAAGACCCGGTAGAGAGTAATGGAACCGAAAGGGGAAGAGCGCTTAATCGCAGAGTTGAAATTATAGTTATTGATGAGGAATGATTGTTTTCAATGGGGGTAAGAGCCATTGACATAACAGCTATTTTCTACATATAGCCCACCTTTTTTACTGGTCTTAATATTCAATACAAAAAAAAATACTATTTTCGTTTGAGAGATGGTTAATGACTATCTAAATCATACTATATTTGGCTAAATAAAGGTTTACCCTATGAAAAAATTACTTGGCGCTACAATTTGTTTTTTATTGCTTGCTGTTACTGGTTTTAGCCAGAACAATACCAATATACTTGATAAAACAGGCATTGGGCTTAAGTTGTTTAATGCTCACCAGGCTTATTTAAGGGGCGATTATACCGAGGCGCTTACTACTTATAAGGAAGTAAATACCGCCCAACCTAATGATGCATCTGTGCTTTTCCATATGGGCCAATGTTATCTTGCCCTTAACGAAATTGATAATGCGGTTAGTTTCCTTGAAAAATCAGAGGGTATTGATCCAAATGCCGGAGATGAACTTCACCTTAACCTCGGGCAGGTATACTTAATGTCTGATAATACCGATAAAGCTCTCAAGGAATTGCAGATGTTTAAACAAAAGTATGCCGATGATGCTAAAAAAATAAAAGAATCGGAAGTTGACTATTATATTGCCCAATGCAATAATGCTATACAGTTAAAGGCACATCCTGTTAAGGTAGTTATTACCAATATGGGTGTGGCAGTTAATTCGGAGTATGATGATAAAACCCCATTGCTTGCTGATGATGGCCGCACTTTGATATTTACTTCAACTCGGCCTTCCATGTCATCAGGCCATACAAAAGAAGGACAAACACCTGTAGCTTTTGACAACATTTATTCATCAGAATGGGATTCGACTACACATAAATGGGGGCTTTCGTATATGATGCAAGGGGATATCAATGAACCTTATGCACAAAATGCAGCTACCGGAATTTCTGCTGATGGATTGTATTTGTTTATGTATAAAAATAACGGACAAGATGCTATTGGCGGCGACATATTTGTTGCGAAGAAATCGCATTCAGGTGCTTATGGAAGCCCTGTAACGTTGGGTCATCCTGTAAACACAAGCTATTTTGAAGCTTGTGCTACACTTTCACCTGATGGCGGTACGCTTTATTTTATGAGTGAAAGGCCGGGCGGATTTGGCCAGGCAGATATTTATAAATCAGATAAAGTTGGTAAAGCAGAGTGGAGCGAGCCAGTAAATGTCGGACCTACAATTAATACTCCATATGATGATGGTTCACCATACATTGGGCCTGATGGTAAAACTATGTTCTTCAGTTCGGAAGGGCATAATTCAATGGGAGGGTATGATATTTTTAAATCGAGTATGAATGATAATGGTAACTGGGGCCCGGTTATTAATCTCGGATATCCCATTAACAGTGTAAATAACGATAAAAGTTTCACCATTTCAATTGACGCAAAATCAGGTTACTTTGTTAGCGACAGAAAGGGCGGCATGGGCGGAACTGATATTTATATGGTTGACCTTACACAATACCCTTTATTGGCTACCGATAGCGGAAGCAATAAGCCTAAGGGATTATCTATTTTAAGAGGAAAGGTTTCAACGCAAAAAGGTAAAGCCATTGAGGCGGCCCGTATAACTGTTACCGATAGCCTTGGCACAAAGGTTACCTTACAGACTGATGGTGATGGAAAGTATTATATAACACTTAAGGGTAATGCCGGCTATAAAGTAAAGGCTGATTCCAAAGGGTATAAACCTTCTGTTGTAAATATTCGTTTACCAGAGTCTCCGACAGGGACTTATTCTATGGAACAAAATTTCGAATTGGAGAAGGAATAACAAGTATAATTTTTATTATTTTATTATCTTTTTTGTGACAGAGTAAAGGTTTCTTTTTCTAATTGAAACTTTCAACCCAAAAAGGCACAAAAATCTTTATTGCCATATTATCAGGCTACTAAATCATTTTAGGTTTTTAGTCGACTAATTACACAGGAAATATTAAGCGTTTGTTACTTGTATGTTATTTTATTGTTTAATATATTCGCCTAACAAAAAAATAATCCCCCTATGAAAAAAATAAAATTACTCCCTGTCCTAGTTGTTTTTATTGGGCTTGCAGTAAATGTCGGCGCTCAAAAGAATGTTAATAAATACATAAAATGTTATTTTACCCAGCCAGTCGATAATTCTTTTGCAAAAGGGGTAAATGCAACCTATCTGAATAACGTCGTGTTTGACACACTGGCTGCATATATAAGCCGTGCCAAATACACCATTGATATATGCCAGTATGAATACGAAACATGGAGTGGTGACCCTATTGCAACGGCTATTAATGCAGCCTATAGCAGAGGAGTTAAAATAAGGTATATACAAGACGGGAGCTATGCTTCTAAGAATACGGGTGTAGCATTGCTGAATGCTTCTATTCCTGTTATTGCCAGCCCAATGAATACGGGTATTTATGGTATTTGTCATAATAAAGTTGTTATTATAGATGAATATTCTACCGATACTACTAAATCAATAGTAATAACAGGTTCACCTGACTGGGATGCAACTATGAGTTCGGGCGACTATAATAACATGATTATTTTCCAATCGAAGGTTTTTGCAAGAGCATATACAAATGAATTTAATATTATGTGGGGCGATACTACACATGGCGGTGCTTCTAATTCAGGTAATTCAAAATTTGGCCCTAATAAGCCAAACTCCGGCACGCATATTTTTAGTATTGGCGGATCAAAAGTAGAGCTCTATTTTAGCCCTTCTGACGGCGTGAATAACCAGATAGTAAGCACCATTGGCACCGCTAATGTTGATATTTATTGCGGTATGTTTACGTTCACCGAAACTACTGATGCTACTGACATTGTAAACCAGGTTAAGGCCGGCGCTTTTGGCGCTGCCATACTCGATAATTACAGTAGCGGAACGTATACGCCTTATACTACCATTTTGCCCGGAGGGCTAGGAAGTAATTTCCAGGGTTATGTAGCTGCCAGCACGTTATATCACAACAAATACCTTATCGTTAACCCATCGGCACCTTGCGATGACCCAAAAGTACTTACCGGATCTCACAACTGGACATCTTCAGCCGATACTAAGAATGATGAGAATACAGTTATTGTGCATAATGATACGATAGCCAATTTATACCTGCAAAGTTTTGCCGGTGACTTTAAAGCAATCAGCGGCAAATCATTATCTACTACTAAGAATCCTTGTTCAGTTACCGGTGTTGGTTCTGTTAACGATAACTCGTCTGAGTTGAATATTTATCCTAATCCATACAAGGGTAGCGTCACCATTAATTATAAGCTGGTTGAAGATGCGAATGTAACTATGTGTATTTACGATATTATGGGACAAAAAATAAACACTTTGGTTAATGGAGTGAAGCTCGAATCAGGAATACATACATACCAGTTTAATGGCTCAACACCGGGTATTTATATTTTACAGGTAAATGAAGGCAACAATACTTTTGTGAAAAAATTAGTACAGGTGCAATAAAATGGTTCATGTAAATTTTAAAAGCCCCGCCGAAATGCGGGGCTTTTTTGTTGTTTACACTCCCTTAATGTTCTCTTAACATTACTGGTTAACAGGGCGGATATATTTACAAATCTAATCCCTGAATTGTTTATGAGAAAAGCTTCCCAGATGTTTTTAGCGTTATTTGTCTTGTTGGTATACGGAAGAATATCTGCACAACAAAATATTACCGATAAAATCAAAGTGTTTTTTAATCATCCTGTCGATACTAGTTTTTCAACAACTGGTATTTATGCAACATTTATTACCAATACATTGTCAGATACAATGTCGGCATATATAAACAGAGCCAAATATACGGTTGATGTTGCACAATATGATTATACGGCCAACAACACAAGCGGTGTAGGTGAGTTTGCTGCTGCTATTAACAACGCTTATGCAAGGGGTGTTAAGGTTAGATGGATATGCGATGGCGCAGCTCCGAATTCGGGAATGAACCTGCTTAGCAGTAATATACCAACACTGCCGAGCCCGACAGGTGGTAACTATAATATTATGCATAACAAGTTTATTATTATTGATGCTAACTCTCCTGATTCAACTAATGCAATTGTATGGACAGGTTCATCGGACTGGAGTGTCTGGATGAATGCCAGTGACTATAATAATAATCTCTCCATTCAATCGAAAGCATTAGCAAAAGTGTATACACAGGAATTTGATATTATGTGGGGTGATACCGTGCATGGTGGCGCTCCTAATTTGGCATTATCTAAATTTGGGCCATATAAAACAAAGGTTACCGGGGGCCATGTGTTTACTATTGGTGGCTCAACTGTTGAAGTGTATTTTAGCCCTACTGATAGTGTAAACAACCAGATACTTAGCCACATTGCAACTGCTAAAACAGATATATATAGCGCTATGTATGCTTTTTCGGAAACTTCGGATGCCAATATGATTGTCACCACCGTTAAGAACGGGGCTTTTGCTGCTGCTATAATGGACCAATACAGCCTTCAATATGGGGCATTTACAATAATGAGTAATTACCTGGCAAGTAACCTTACTATTTATAGCGGAAGCGATATATATCATGATAAATACCTTATTATAGATCCATCTAATCCTTGTTCTGACCCAATGGTACTTACCGGCTCGCACAACTGGACTGCTACCGCTAATTCTACTAATGATGAGAATACTATAATAATACATAACGATACTATTGCCAATTTATACCTACAGTCATTTGCAGAAGACTTCAATGTTATTTCCGGTGGACCTTTGAGCAGGGTCACGGTCCCTTGTGCATTGGGTATTGCTCGTTTAAATAACAATAGTGCTTCTGTTGAAGTGTATCCTAACCCTTATAGTGATAAAGCAACGATTAACTATACTTTAGCTGATGCCGAAAAGGTTAGTGCAAGTGTTTACGATATTATGGGGCAGAAAATAACTACTCTTGTGGCTGATGAAATGCAGGATGCAGGAATGCATCAACTGGAATTTCGTGGCGCTTTGGCAGGTGTATATGTGTTAAAATTGCAGGTGGGGCAGAATTCTTTAGTACAAAAACTTGTACAGGTTAAATAGAGTTTTTAATTCTCTTTGCTTGACTTAAATAAAAACTCCTTTTCTTCTTTAGATAAACTGTCGTAGCCGGAACGTGATATTTTATCAAGTATCTCATCAATTCTTCTTTGTCTGTCGCGGGAATTGCTTGTTTGAAATTTATTCTTCATTGGTCTTGCCTTTTTGCTCCTTTTGCCTTTAAAGAAGTCACCAATGCCTTTTATGAAATTGGCAAAACCACCTGAAATATCATTTCCCTTGCGATACTGCCACAGAAAAATAGCTCCGTATATAGCACCACCAAAGTGAGAGATTTTGCCTCCGCTGTTACTATTAAAGTCAATTACAGAGGTAAGAATGAATGCAGCTATAGCAAGGTATTTAAGTTTTACTCTTCCAAATAAAAGCAGCATCAATTCATAATCAGGTACCAGCATAGCTGCGGCAATAATTATAGCCATAACACCTGCCGATGCGCCAATTAGTAAGCCATAGGCCCCTGTTGGATATAGAACAGGGAAGGTGGCTATATAAAGGATTCCGCCTGCTATTCCGCCAAGTATATATGTATATACCAGCCTGGTTTGCCCCATGAAATCTGCAAATATTATACCGATCCAGTAAAGCCACAGCATATTGGAAAGGATGTGCATAAAACTTACATGCACAAACATATACGTGAAAAGCGTCCATGGATGTCCTGCCAATAAAGAGAAAGATGAGGGGAGTGAAAGATAATTATCAACTATAAATTTTGTGCCGGGAATACTGCTGAGTATATTGGCAATAATAAAAACTATAACGTTTACCATTATCAGCCTGGTAAGGCTATCGGCGTTTCTTCCCAATAATTTATCTGCTTCTGTACGTAATGACATAATTCAAAAATAATCAACCTTTTTTTCTCCAGTACAAAACCATAATAACACCAAACAATGCGCCACCCAAATGGGCAAAGTGAGCTACATTGTCGCCGGGGTTGTTGGCTAGGCCCGAATACAACTCATACACTGCATAGAGTGAAACTAAATATTTTGCTTTTATTGGTACCGGTATAAAGAATAAGAACAAAGGCACCTCTGAAAAAATAATTGCAAAAGCAACAAGTACTCCAAATAACGCACCCGATGCCCCAATAGTGTTAGAGTTATCGATAGAGAATTTATAAAGTACGTTTAAAACTGCCTTGGCATCATTAATATTTTGCGGCTTTATATAGCCACCAATTCCTGTAAAATATTTCGATACAACAGTATTAAAGCCAAGTATGCTTGGCTCAGAGTTGAAGGTTGTAATTACCTGTTGCACATGGTGGTAATATACATATAAGCTTGCTTCCTGAATTATGCCCGCACCAATGCCGCAAATAAAGTAAAATGTCAAAAAGCGTTTGGCGCCATAATAGTTTTCTATCATTTGGCCAAACATCCATAGGCCATACATATTAAAAATAATATGCATAGGGCTGCCATGCAAAAACATACTGGTTACAAGCTGATATACTTTGAAGTTGGAAGATTCAAAATAGTGCAGGCCAAACATGTCAGTCAGGTCGAACGTTGGTGACTTTAAAGCATATGTGGCTATATAAGCAATAATATTGGCAATGAGCAGATTTTTCACCACCGGCGGAAAAGTGCTCATGCGAGGTTGCTGATTCTGAAAATAATTAGCCATACTCTTAAATATCCGTTTTTAATAAAGCCATTAAATGCTCTTGCCCCAATTCAATAAATACTTTCTTTCCGTCTACTGCAACCGAAGGTGATTTACATGCAAATAGGCGGCTGATCAATTCTTACCGTTCCTGCTTTTGTAATAGCTTGCAATTCTTCCAGGCCATTCTGCGTGCATATATCTTCGAAAGTACTTCAGCACGAGGTTTCTTTAATTCTTTAGATTGCCCTTGTTTAAAGTGTTCCAATATCTCTTCTAAAAGTTCTTGTACCGAGCCCGATTCCACTCCAGATGGGATGCCATAAACAATAAATGTCTGTTTACCAAATTCACTTAAATCGAAACCCAGTAAACGTATATCAGTTAATAATTCACTTATAAGTGCAAAATCAGCGGTAGGGAATTGAAGTGTTTGAGGAAATAATTCCTTTTGGGAAGGAATGCTCTTTTTGCTTTCAATAGATGCCAGGGCTTCTTCGTAAAAGATTCTTTCCCATGCCAACTGTTGATCTATTATAAGCAGTTTCCTTTTAATAGAAGCAATAATATATGCTGACCCAATTTGCTCGCTCCAGTCGATTTCATTTTTCTCCTGCTCAAATTCATGCTCGAGTACCGGGGCGTCAACTTGCTTTAAAGGTTGCCTGTATTCAATATCTTTTCCTGTACTGGTAGGCTTTACATACGGCTTGGTCGATTTTTGTTTTTCTTCCTCTGCAAACGGGTTATAGCCCTTGTTTAATGTTAATTGTGGCGGGCGAATAAATGTACCGGGCTTAACAGGGTTAATCTGTATCGACATTTCCTGGTTAAAATCGAGTGGGGGAATGATGTTGTTTTGCCCCAGCGATTTCTTTACCGTAGCCTTTAATATGGCATATAAAGCCGATTCATCTTCAAACTTAATTTCTGTTTTGGTAGGGTGTATATTAACATCTATTTTGTTGGGGGGAAGGTCTAAGAATATAAAATAGGAAGGGTACACATTATCCTTAGCTATCAATTCAGCATAAGCTGATTGAACAGCGTGGTTTAAGTAGTTGTTCTTTATAAAGCGGTTATTCACGAAAAAGAACTGTTCTCCGCGTGTTTTCTTGGCATATTCGGGCTTACCTATAAAGCCGCTTATCTTTAAAATGGTTGTGTCTTCTGAGATAGAAGCTATTTTTTCGCCATAGTTGTTACCAAACAGGTTGTTTATACGCTGCTTTAAATTGCCCGTTGGCAAATGAAATACCTGTTGTGCCTGGTTATACATAGAAAATTCAATTTCAGGGTGGGCAAGCGCCACACGCTGGAACTCATCTATTATATGACGTAATTCTACCGTATCTGACTTTAAAAAGTTTTTACGGGCAGGTATATTAAAGAACAGGTTTTTAACAGTAAATGAAGTTCCAGGTTCACACTGGCAAGCTTCCTGGCGTATCAGTTTACCATAATCGTTATCTATAAGGCAACCAAATTCACTGTCCCTTTTGCGGGTTTTAAGTTCAACGGAGGCTATTGCAGCAATCGATGCCAGCGCTTCACCCCTGAATCCTTTGGTGTTTATAGTGAATATGTCTTCGGCAGTCGATATTTTAGATGTGGCATGCTTCTCAAAGCTAAGTCTTGCATCGGTCTCTGACATGCCGCAACCATTATCTATTACCTGTATAAGGGTTTTACCTGCATCTTTAATAATCAGTTTGATCTTGGTACTCCCTGCGTCAATGGCGTTTTCAAGCAACTCTTTAACGGCAGAAGCAGGCCTTTGTATAACCTCACCGGCGGCAATCTGGTTAATTACATGGTCGGACAATAACTTAATAACATCAGCCATTTTGCTTTATTCCTAATTTCTTACAAAAATACAGATTCCTACCTATATATTTGTATCAAATTATATGGCCTTACTATCTATTATAGAAAGCTTAAAAAGCATTGATACTTCGGTGCTGTTGTGGATAAACAGCAGGCATTCGGATACCTATGACACAGTAATGTGGAATGTAAGCGCCAAATATACCTGGGTGCCGCTTTATGTCATTTTTGCCTGGTTTATAATACAGAAGTATGGCAAAGCAAGCTGGTTGCCAATTGTTTTTACCATATTGGCGGTGGTATTGGGCGACCAATGTTCTACCCATTTGGCTAAAAACATAGTTATGCGTTACAGGCCGAGTCATAACCTTACCCTGCAATCACAACTGCATTATATAAACGGATATATAGGCGGTATGTATGGCTTTGTTTCATCTCATGCCACCGATACTACGGCATTTGCCTTGTTTATGATATTGCTGTTTCGCCAGAAGATAGTTACAGTTTCTCTTATTTGCTGGGTTTTGCTTGTTTGTTACAGCAGAATGTACCTTGGTGTACATTACCCATCAGATATATTGGGTGGAATGATTTTGGGACTTATATGTAGTTCCTTAATGTTCTGGCTATATACAGTTACCGACCGTAAGTTTATCAAGAAGGCTTAGCGTAATTTTGAGCCTGTTTCGTCTTTTCTTACAACCAATCTATTAATATCGCTTCAATATGAAATACAACTTATTAGGAAATACAGGGCTTAAAGTATCAGAATTGTGTTTAGGCACCATGACATTTGGCGGCAAAGGAATTTGGACAGCAATAGGTGGCATAGACCAAAAAGCCGCAGATGAACTTGTTAAGAGATCAATTGAAGGCGGCATTAATTTTATTGATACAGCCAATGTATACTCTGAGGGGCTTTCGGAAGAAATGACAGGCAAGGCTATACGAAACCTTAACCTGAAGCGCGATGACCTGGTGATAGCAACCAAAGTACGTGGTAAGATGAGCGAAGGGCCTAATGGAAGCGGGCTTACGCGTAAGCATATATTGCACGAGGTGGAAGCCAGTCTGAAGCGACTTAATATGGATTACATTGACCTTTACCAGATACATGGTTTTGATGAATTAACTCCACTAGAGGAAACTATAGATATACTGGATTCGCTTGTTAAAAGTGGCAAGGTACGTTACATTGGCTGCAGCAATTTGGCTGCATGGCATATTATGAAGGCTTTATCGTATTCGCACTATAACCGCATTTCTAAATTTGTATCCTTGCAAGCTTATTATACTATTGCAGGCAGAGACCTGGAAAGAGACATCGTCCCCATGTTAAAAGATCAGAATATAGGGTTGATGGTTTGGAGTCCTTTAGCCGGTGGAATTTTAAGTGGAAAGTATTCCCGCAAAATGGAAGCAGAAGCTGGCTCCAGGCGCATGAACTACGACTTTCCTCCAATCAATAAAGAAAAAGCCTTTGATATAATTGACGTATTGGAGGCAATGGCAAAAGAAAAGAAAGCCTCGGTAGCGCAACTGGCACTGGCATGGTTATTGCACCAACGTGTAGTAACAACTATAATTATAGGTGCTAAGAAAATTGAACAACTGGAGGATAACCTTAAATCTAC
>Ga0206875_1232_pt1 | contig 11736 bp, 9 predicted proteins | sample Alteio_BWOrgCont_9_FD_152616 | JGI IMG/M metagenome (GOLD analysis project Ga0206875, IMG submission 152616) | Enriched cells from forest soil in Barre Woods Harvard Forest LTER site, Petersham, Massachusetts, United States -... | ecosystem: Environmental > Terrestrial > Soil > Temperate forest > O... | reverse complement strand
ATAAACTACAAAGTGTAAGCAACAGGCAATGATTGATAAATCTGAAAAACATATAATTTCCGCATGATTTGATTATATGCTTTTCAGAAATTATCAGTAACGGGGGTTTCGGTTTTATTACCTCAGCAGTTTATGACTGTACCTCAAAAATATCTGTAGTTTTATCTACAATACCCATGTATTGTGTTTTAAAAGATTTCATCCGGTAGGCATCGCTGGGTTTCCAATTTTTGCCTTTCCAGGTATCACTGCTAAAACTATAAGCATTTAAATTTTTTAATTTATTTGCTAATGCATTCAGTTTATCTTTTAAACTTTTGAATGAACTTAAATTGGTACTTACACTTTCTCCCTTCCATTCAATTCCTCTTGCGGCACTAAACGGTATAGGGAAAAGTTCCACATAATGATCATTACTGATTAATGTTTTTCCATCTTGGTTTACCTGAAATTTCATGGCACGTCCAGGATCTCCCGAAAAGTAACATGCGGTACCCAATGGTCCTCCTCCAAACCATTTCTCTTCCAATAGCATATTATTAGGTCCAAAAGCATGGATATCTCCGTTTGGCATGACAACAGGATATACTTTATAAAATGAACTAAATGCGTTATATGGAGTTTTGGTATTCGGTAAAAAGCTACATGCACCTGTGTAAAACATAGAATAACTAAATCTTTGTGGATGCTCAGAAGAAGAAGGATAAATGTTCGTAACAAAGTGATTCTGTGTTACCGAGTGATAAATAGGGGTTGATGTATTGTTGATATTCATAAGTATACCAAGCCCTAATTCTGCATTTCTTAAAAACTGGGTTTGATTCCATTTGTTATAAATAGCTTTTGCATCTATACCTAATTGATTAAAGGCATTCTGTATGGCATCCTCCTCCTCGAAAGCATCTTTTAAATACTTTATCTGTTGGGCAAAAGAATCTGCTATTTGGTCAAAAGGAGTTGAGACCCCAAAATCACTATGCTTATAATTATTGACAGCCAATAGCCTATATACCTTGCTTAAGGTAAGCATATCTTGTACCATGCATTGTTTTTTAAGAATACTCATTGCTGAATCAGTTTGCAAAATATCGTTTAAAATACCCGTTGCCAACCAGGGAAAAATATCGGTCCAATTGGCTATCCAAACGCCCAAAGGGATAAACTGGGCAGGATCTTGTTCTGTAACTGAATCTGTTTTTTCAATACTGTCTTCTTTATACGCTGTCCGTGTATGTGGTTGAGGTGGAGTGGGTTCCAAAACATTGATATTATTATTTGATACATTAGTAGCTAATTGTTGTGCCTGAACAGTATTTGCCTTTTGCCTTGCTTTTTCCATAAAATCCGCCAGGCTAAGGTCTTTGTCTTCCTTTTTAGCTTTTTCATAGGCAGATGCCATAGCAAATGCTTCCAGGCCTTCTAAACTTTTAATTTCAGTAATTTTTTTGGTAAGCGACTCATTGGCAGGAGGCTTTACAAATTCCGGAAGAGTTGTGGCAATGGCACTCTCAGTAACATTAGGAATATTATCCAACAATTTGATTTCAAAGAGCTTATTGGTCGCTGCAGCTGTTAATGCAGATTTCCAATCAGTCACCTGTTTTTCTATACAACGTCCCAATGACCAATCTGCAAAACTAAAATTCATATCTGATTGTTTGGCATCCTGGCTGCCATTGTAGGCAGCTTGTACACTTACAGCCGCCCCTGTACCTGCATAGCTAAAACTTCCGCTGCCACCATATTTCCATTGTTGTGCTGATGCTTTGTTAGACATCTCTAAGGTAACGGTTCCCATACCTCCCCAGGTTACACCCACTACAACCCCATCTCCAAAACCATATCCTCCTAAAAAAGATTCAACCGCATTATACCAACTTTTTACAGCCGTTTGTATGTCAGCATTATTATATACATCCAACAAATTCCTTCTTTCCAGCAGTTGGGTAAGGGCATTGAATTTGTCTAGGGCATCTACTGCAGCATCATGCGGAGCCTGGTCTAAAGAACTCAATAGATCTGCAGGGGTTAAGTTATTAAAGTTAATATATTCTGTACCGTATATTAATTGTACATTTCCTGTAATCTTAGTGGTTAAGCTACTGCTTGCCGAAGCATGACCTGTGTAAGCAGACACTGAAGCCGATACCTGACTGATACCCGAAACACCATAAGAGCCCGATACACTTAGCGATGCCTGGTTTAGCTGATCAGCATATACATAAGCACTTTCGCCGGAAAGTGATGATTTGGTATCTACACCAACCTGTGTTTGGGTAATGTTCTTGTTATTAATAACGGATGCTCCAAATTTGCCCGTACTGGCATCAATAGTGCTTCCTATTTTTAATCCAAATAGTGGATTATTTTCTGTATTATTATTTGGCATAACAGTAATGTTTACTTGTTTAGAAATTTAAATATTTTAAAGAAAATCTTAGTACCTGGTGTACATAATTATTATAACAATGTTTGATTTTGTACCAGCAATATTATATGGCATAGCCACTGGTTTCAAATCTGTAGCTATTCCTGACCTTAAGTGTTTTAATCATATTCTGCTCCTACCGCTGCTACTGCTGTAGTTGTAGTCCTTGTTTCTGTTGCTTTACTAGTAGCCCATACTATCTCTCCTTCTATTAGGTCAAAAAGCCAGGAGTATTTTTCTTTTTTTGCAAGCCCGCTAAATAATTCAAAATTTCCTGACATTCCAGCCATAGCACCTTCATCTTTAGAAGAAAAAAAACAGTTTGTTACACCCGGTTTTAACTTACCTCTTGATACAATTTTTTCATCCGTTGATAGCTTTTACTTTTATCGTTCTTTGACAGGTTCGACATAATTTTAACGTTTAAATGTTTTTGTTTGCTTTATTACCAATGTTTTTCATTTAATTATTACAAGTTAAAAATACACGGGCCAGCTTATTTTTTTTGTAGTATTGGCCGTTGGCTTTGTAGTAAAATAATTACGAAAGGGCGGCAATTAATTCCGTACTGTATATAACCGTTTTAATTTTAAAGCCCTTACTGATATGATTTGTAAAGCTTTTTGTATAAATTGTACACATGCAGCCCGAACTATTTTATAAAGAAAGAATTAACCATTTACAACAAAGCCTTACCGCCTTACTCTACAAAAAAGCACAATTAGGCTGGGCACGCTTTTTAGCAATCACATTATTGGTTGGCGCTATTTATTTTTTGTTGCCGGTTGGTTTGTTGTATGCAATTATTGCAGGTATCATTTTACTTGCAGCCTTTATCCGCTTAGTATATGCCGATAGCAATAATAAAGCTGCGATACAACACACTAAGCATCTGATACAAACTAACAAAGATGAGGTAGATGCACTGGCCGGCAATTACCATCAATTTGAAGATGGCGGAGAATATATTCCACAAAATCATTTCTATGCCAATGACATCGATATCCTTGGCAAGGCTTCATTGTTTCAATATATCAACCGCACCAATTCGGATATGGGTGCAGCCACATTAGCTGAATGGCTTTTGCAACCTGCTACAGAAGATAGTATAATGGAAAGGCAAGCTGCCATCAAAGAACTAAGCAACAATACCAACTGGCAACAGGAATTACAGGCAACCGGAAAAGAGAAAAAGATAAAAAAACAAACCCAACAAAGGCTTCGGGACTGGCTTGCAGAAGAAACTGAATTTACAAAACATCCTTATTGGCAAGCATTAAAATATATAGTACCTGCAATAATGATTGCAGTAATCCTCCTGAATGCATTTTCATTTATCAGTGACCCAATCAGAAATTATTTTTTGTTGGCATCTGCCATCCTTGCATTTGTGGTAGCAAAAAAAGTAATGAGCGTTTATCTGCAGGTTTCTAAAATGGTGGATGAATTGGATGTGATGGCGGATAGCATTCTTGTAATAGAAAAAGCAACATTCAATGCACCTCTATTACAACAATGGCAATCTGTATTTATTCATGAAAAAGGAACAGCTTCTTTCGAATTAAAAGAACTGAAACAAATATTGGCAAGGTTTGATTACCGATTGAATCCTGTAATTTTTATTCCGCTGGCAATAGTATTACAATGGGATCTTCAACAGGTAATTGCCCTGGAGAAATGGAAAAAACGCAATCAGCAAAACATCCATCAATGGTTTGATACTTTAGGAAAACTGGAAGCTATCAGTAGTTTAGCTACCATACATTTCAATCATCCTAATTGGTGTTTCCCTGTTTTACAAAAAGAACATTTTTCTATTACAGGAACAGCAATCGGGCATCCGCTTATCAATGCAAACAAACGGGTAAACAACTTTATAAACATCAGCCACAAAGGTGAATTAATGCTGATTACAGGTAGTAATATGGCAGGCAAAAGCACGTATCTGAGAAGTATCGGCATTAATACTGCATTGGCAATGGCAGGCTCTGTTGTTTGCGCTACCAGCTTTTCTACCTCACCTGTTCAATTAATGACGAGTATGCGGATTGCGGATAATTTAGAAGAAAACACTTCAACCTTTTATGCTGAATTAAAAAAACTAAAAGGGATCATTGATAAAGTAAACAACAATGAAAAAGTATTTATTCTATTAGATGAAATTTTAAGAGGTACGAATTCATTAGACCGGCACACAGGCTCCAAAGCTTTGATACAACAATTAATAAAACATAAAGCTGCCGGCATTATTGCTACGCATGATATTGAACTGGCTAAATTGAAAGAAGAATATCCTGACAATATTTTAAATTATTATTTTGATGTGCAGGTAAGCAATGATGAATTGTATTTTGATTACCGCTTGAAGCCAGGTGTTTGTGGAAGTTTAAATGCTTCTATATTGATGAAGAAGATTGGCATTGAGTTGTAACAAAAATGAGAAAGCAGCAAAACCACTTTCTCATTCTTTATTAAAATTATATCTTTTGTTTAATGATTTCTACCCCAACCAAACCAATCATTTCCATTCGCAAATAACATCAGGCCTAATAAAAAAACCATCCCTACAATTTGAGCATATTCTAAAAACTTATCGCTTGGTTTACGTCCTGTAATCATTTCTACCAACGTAAATAATACGTGTCCGCCATCTAAAGCCGGTATTGGCAATAGGTTCATGAAAGCTAATATCATTGATAAGAATGCAGTGATTCGCCAGAATGTTTCCCAATCGCCCCATTGTGTAGGAAATACAGAACCAATTGTTTTAAAACCCCCTAACCCTTTGTAAGCACCGGTTTTAGGTGATGCTATCTTTTTAAATTGCCCTACATAGTTTTTCAAATCCCCTAATGAGCCACTTACACCTGCAGGGATTGCAGCGAAGAAACCGTATTTCTTTTTCTCCAATTTAAGAATATGTAAGCTATCCATTTGGTCAAAATCTACAATACCTAAGAAACCGATTGTCCCATCTGCTCTGCTAAATGCATGTAAGGTATCTTGTGTATTCTTTCTTTCTACAATAAGATTTACAGACTGATTTTTATGTTTTCCCAAATAGGATTTAAGCTCATCCATAAATACCACCGGAGTAGAATCAACTGCAATAATATGGTCTTGTACACGCAACCCTGCTTTATAAGCTGCGGCTGTATCCGGCACTTCCGAAACAATTGCCGGAACCCTTGGCATAAATAAATTGCCACCACTGCTTTTCTTTTTCTCTACCAATTGCCCAATTAAATCAACCGGCATATTAATATCCATCCGTAGCCCGTTGCGTATAACCGTTACTGTATGGTTTACCAATACCAGTTCTTTTAATATATCACCATAATCTTCTATTGGCTTGCCGTCAATAGCAATAATATTATCACCATTCTTAAAATTAAATTCAGACATCAAAGAAGAATCGCTGAAAGAGATACCATATTTTAAAGATGATACCGGCACTTTCTTTTCGCCCCAAACAAATAACACCATCGCATAAATAGTAAATGCCAACAATACATTCACAATAATGCCACCCAACATAATGATTAAACGTTGCCAGGCTGGCTTGCTTCTGAATTCATATGGTTGAGGAGGCAATTTCATTGCATCTTTATCCATGCTCTCATCAATCATCCCCGAAATTTTTACGTAGCCGCCTAATGGCAACCAACCCACTCCGTATTCAGTTTCGCCAATTTTCTTTTTGAAGATAGAAAACCATGGATTAAAAAAAAGGTAGAATTTTTCTACGCGGCAACCAAACCATCGTGCGGTAATATAGTGTCCAAATTCGTGCAGGATTACTAAGATGGATAAGGATAAAATGAGATAAAAAACCTGTATGCCTACGGTGCCCCAATTAATTGCTAATAACATAGTGTTTGCCCCCATCCCCTAAAGGGGAGTATTGTTAAGTATAAAATATTTTTATTCCCCGTTATGAAAAATATCTGCTACGGATATTTTTTGCCTGTTCACCCCTTTAGGGGATGGGGGCTTATAACTTGATTAACGAGGCCGCAAAATTACGGGCTTCGCCATCGCTTTCAAAATATTCTTCCAGCGTTGGATGCTCGATAAATGCTACGTTTTGCATGGTTTTTTCTACTACCGCCGTGATATCGAGGAACCCAATCCGGTTGCGAAGGAAGGCCCAGACTGCGATTTCATTGGCGGCATTTAAAATGCAAGGCATATTGCCGCTTTTAAATAGTGCTTCTGTTGCCAATGCCAAATTTCGGAAAGTCTTAACATCCGGATCCTCAAAACTCAATGTAGAAAACTTGCGGAAATCAAACCTCGGGAAATCATTTTTGATACGATGCGGAAAAGCCATGGCGTATTGAATCGGCAGCTTCATATCGGGCAAGCCCATTTGAGCTTTTACACTTCCATCTTCAAACTGCACCATACTATGTATAATGCTTTGTGGATGTATCGCTACCTGTATTTGTTCGGGTTTTAAATTGAAGAGCCATTTGGCTTCAATCATCTCCAGCCCTTTATTCATAAGGGTTGCAGAGTCAACGGTTATTTTGGCGCCCATTGTCCAATTGGGATGTTGCAACGCATGGTCACGTTTTACATTCACCAAAAAATTAGGTTTTTTGCCAAGGAATGGGCCACCGCTTGCTGTCAATATTATCTTCTCAATCTTATTGCGTGTCTCCCCAACAAGGCATTGGAATATGGCAGAGTGCTCGCTATCTACCGGAATAATTGGCGCTCTTTTTTCAACGGCTTTTTGCATTACAATATCGCCCGCTACTACCAATGTTTCTTTATTAGCCAGGCCAATTGCTTTGCCTTTTTCTACAGCTTTTAATGTTGGGCGCAAACCTGCAAAGCCTACAATGCCCGCCAACATCATATCGTAGCTATCAAAATCTGCCACTTCTTCCAAAGCGGCTTCACCTGCAAATACTTTTATATCGGTGCTGGATAATGCTTTTTTTACATTTTCGTATTTCTTCTCATCGCCTATTACTACTGCATTTGGATTGAATTCCAATGCCTGCTTTACCAGCAATTCATCATTGGTTTGAGCCGTTAAAATCTCTACTTCAAATAAATTAGGATTGGCACGGATTACATCCAATGCCTGTGTTCCGATAGAACCGGTGGAACCAAATAAAGCGATATGTTTTTTACGGGACCAGTTAGGCATTATTAGTTATAGGTCTGTGTTTTAATTTTTTTGTACTTAGCTTTTGTGCTGCTATTAAGCATCGTTGTGTCACTCTCTTGTACGGCAAACCTTTATTGAGCTTTATTGAAGCGTAGATTGCCGGTTGTTTTTTGTCTGAACCTTGATTTTTGTGATTTTCCTGATTCTACTGATTGGCGAAGACCAAAGCGTACAAGTTTTCGACGGGCAAATCTAACTTAATAATTGTTTTAATGCAATTTCAAATTTCAACAATTATTTTCTACCAATAAATCTTGGCGGCCGTCCTTTTTCTTGTTCTGTCTCTAAAAAAATAGTATTCGCAGAAATATTTACTAATAAGGTAGCTAAGCCTGCTGCATAGATTTTATTGAACACAACTCCGAATGGCAATATTTTGTCGTCATATTCTCCATAATTAGAAATAACATAACATAAGTCGTCACTTCCAAACTTTAGAAGTTCTTGTATTGTATCAGAATCATCATTCAATACTGAAATTTCTGTCAACAGCTTCATCTTAAGTATTGCATCCCACCTGTGATTCAAACGATTAATAAATTTGTGACGCTTTTTTGATTCACTTAATTCAAAAATCGTTCGTTCAGTTTTATCTTTTTGGATAAAATTATTAACAAACTCAGTTATTATTTTTCCTTTATCAATCATAACAAAAGCTTGTTTCAAAGGTAAATATTATGACTACCGAATTAAATTATCCAACGCCGTTTTTACTTTGTCAAAATTAAACCCTTCAATAACACCATCCATCTTCTGTTGGATTTGGCTATTACAAAGATTACCAATAGAACCTTCATGAGTATGATTTACATCCAAAGAATAAGTAAATTCCCCTTTTTCAATGGACATTCCAACCTGTTTGTATGCATCCCTGAATGGTACGCCTTGTAGCACTAATTTATTTACTTCTTCTACACTAAAAAGGTATTTATACTTTTCATCCTTTACAATATCTTTCTTCACTTCGATATTGCTCAACATCAAGCCAGCCATTTGAAGGCAGTTGTGCAGGTTTTCAAATGCAGGGATTATATGTTCTTTTAATAGTTGCAAATCACGTTGGTAGCCAGATGGAAGGTTTGTTGTCATCAACATAATCTCATTTGGCAAAGCCTGTATGCGGTTGCAGTGCGAACGGATTAACTCAAACACATCCGGGTTTTTTTTGTGCGGCATAATGCTGCTGCCCGTTGTCAATTCATCCGGAAAAGATATGAAAGAGAAATTTTGATTTAAGTATAAACAAGCATCCATACTCAACCTTGAAAGCGTTGCTGCAATATTAGAAATAGCAGATGCAACAATGCGTTCTGTTTTGCCCCTACCCATTTGCGCATACACTACATTATAATTCAACTCATCAAAGCCTAATAATTTTGTAGTAAGCGTACGGTTAATCGGAAACGATGAACCATAGCCCGCTGCAGAACCTAATGGATTTTTATTAACCACTTCATAGGCCGCTTTCAACGTAATTAAATCATCGGTCAGGCTCTCCGCATATGCCCCAAACCACAAGCCAAAGGATGATGGCATGGCTAATTGCAAATGCGTATAGCCTGGTAATAAATCAGCTTTATATTTTTCGCTTTGAGCAATTAATAAATCGAAAAACGCTTTTGTGGTGCCTACCAGTTTTTCTATTTCGTTTCTTAAAAATAGTTTTAAGTCAACTAAAACCTGGTCGTTGCGGCTTCTGGCGCTGTGTATTTTTTTGCCTACATCGCCGAGTTTTTGTGTAAGCAATAATTCTACCTGTGAGTGTATATCTTCTACACCTTCATCTAAACTTCTTTCTGCTAACGGTACGCTGTAAACGCTGTAAATATTTTTCAGCTCGGCTACTAAAATATCTTTCTCTTTCACTGTCAATAATCCTACAGATGCCAGCATAGTAACATGTGCTATTGAACCTAATACATCAAACGGTGCTAAGTACAAATCCAAATCCCTGTCGTTGCCGACGGTGAATTTTTCTACTTCCTTTAATGCGGTTTTATCTTTTTGCCAAAGCTTCATGTTTTAGTTTTTAGTTTTAAGTGCTTAGTGTTTAGTGACGGTGTTTAACTAAACACTCAAAACTAAACACTAAAAACTAATTATACAATTTGCTCTACCATCTTAATGTAGGTCTTGATGCCGTCTTCCAATTCTGCCAAATAGATATATTCATCCGCAGTATGGCTTCTGGCACTATCACCGGGCCCCATTTTTAATGTTGGGAACGGCATTAATGCTTTATCCGAGGTTGTTGGAGAACCATAATAACCTTTGCCCAATGCAATACCTGCTTTTACCAATGGATGATCTAATTTAATAGAGGTTGATTTCATCCTTGTAGTCCTTGGTTTGAATTGGCTTTTCAGGTTTTCTTTCAATGCATCTAAAATTTCTTCAAATGTATAGAGTTCATTTACCCGAACGTCAATTACAAACTTGCAAGTGGATGGAACTACATTGTGTTGTTTGTTTTCTGTTTCAATAACGGTTACGGTTAAACGGGATTCGCCTAACAAATCGCTTACCTTATCGAATTTATAATTGCGTATCCAGTTGATATCATCTACAGCTTTATATAAAGCATTCTCGCCTTCATTCCTTGCAGCATGACCGGCTCTGCCTTGCGCTGTGCAATCAATTACCATCAAACCTCTTTCGGCAACAGCCATTTCCAGTTTTGTTGGTTCTCCAACAATACCAAAATCTATATTGCCTAAATATGGCAATACTAATTCAATACCATTTACTCCACTGATTTCTTCTTCAGCACTTGCTGCAAATACGACGTTGTGATTGGTATTGGCTTTATCGTAAAAATGTAAAAAGGTTGCTATCAACGAAACCAAACATCCGCCGGCATCATTACTTCCCAGGCCAAATAATTTGCCATCTTTTACAATTGGCGAAAACGGGTCCATGGTATAGCCTTTATTGGGCTTTACCGTATCATGGTGTGAGTTTAATAAAATAGACGGACGGTTAACATCATAATGTTTATTCTTGGCATAAATATTATTGCCTACACGGGAACACGGGACACCACGGTCTTCAAAGAATTTCACAATAATATCAGCCGTATCGTTTTCTTCTTTTGAATAGGATGGTGTACTGATTAATTGTTTCAATAATTCTAACGCATCTTCATACAAAGCCCCATCCCGCCCTTCCCCCGTGGGGAAGGAGTTTGAATTAACGTCTCTACTTTTTTCGCTCATAGTATAATTTTTATTTCGACTCTTTATAGAATATAAAAGCTCTTCAATGCATTATTCTCCAAAAAGTCTCCCCACGGGGGGAGATTTAGAGGGGGCTTTTATTTTATTAATGTGCCTTTAACCGTTTCTGTTACATTTTGAAGTAAGTCTTTAGCATCGCCAATCAATACTTCTTTTACACCATTGTCTATTGCAGCAAAAGCATTGTCTATTTTAGGCAGAATGCCATCAAACAATTTTTGCTCTGCCAATAATTGTTGGTATTTATCTTTCGTGATTAAGTTTATTACTGAATTATCATCCTCCACATTTTCCAATACACCTTTCTTTTCAAAACAATAAATCAAGCGAACATTATAATGTTTTGATAAGCCTACTGCTAATGTTGATGCAATCGTATCTGCATTGGTATTCAACATCTGCCCGTTGCCATCATGTGTTAATGGTGCAATAATGGGTGTAATATTGTTTTTTAAAAACAACTCCAAATTTTCAACATTCAATTTTGAACTATCTACATCGCCAACAAAACCATAATCAATTTCCTTTACAGGGCGCTTTGTTGCCGGGATAATATTGGCATCTGCTCCTGTCAATCCAATCGCATTGCAATTCATTGATTGCAATTTGGCTACTACTTTCTTATTTACTAATCCGCCATACACCATCGTTACCAAATCGATTGTTGCATCATCGGTAATCCTTCTGCCATTTACGTAGTTGGATTGAATACCGAGTTTGTCTCCAATTTTAGTTGCGATTTTTCCGCCTCCGTGAATTAGGATTTTGGGGGCTTTTATTTCTGCAAAGTGTTTAAGAAAAGATTGCAAGGAAGTTTCATCATCGATTACATTACCTCCAATCTTTATAACAAACAACTGCTCCATTACTTCGCTTTTAAAATTTCA